>Ga0206917_1013_pt2 | contig 63754 bp, 42 predicted proteins | sample Alteio_BWOrgHeat_68_FD_152931 | JGI IMG/M metagenome (GOLD analysis project Ga0206917, IMG submission 152931) | Enriched cells from forest soil in Barre Woods Harvard Forest LTER site, Petersham, Massachusetts, United States -... | ecosystem: Environmental > Terrestrial > Soil > Temperate forest >...
TCGATCGAATTCGCCAGAGGCACCGGACGTTGGGATGTACGTGACCTGATTGAGAGTTTCGTGGCCGTTCCAAATGTAACCGGCTTCAACGTTTGCCATCACGGCATTCGTGCCGGTAAAGCCGGCGTTGTAGAAGCGATCGGCTCCGAGAAGCGTGTTAACGCTAACTGAGCCAGTAAACGGACCTTGTTGGGTGCCGGCGCCGGCTTGGAGGTATAAGTCCGAATAGCCCATGTCTGGGCCAGGGGTTACGCTCTGAGCATGCGCGGCAGTGTTGGCGACGAGGGTCATCGTCGTCGCGAAGAAAGTGGCAATGAGAGATGCGCGTATGCGCGCGCAGGGGGCGCCCACAAAAGGGACGAACCAAGTTGTCAGATTCATTAGGACGACTCGAAAGGCAAGAGTGAGCGCTAGACCATGCGCAAGAAGCTGTTCCGAAACCGGGTGCCCTTACCCGGCGCGACTCGCAGGCCGGCAAATCGCAGCTTTTATTGTAACCGGATTTGTTGACTACTCAACGAATCTGGCGAAAAACAACGGCTGAAACCCCTGCCGGCGGGTGGCCGCGCAGGCCGACCCGGCAAAAACGAAGCGGACCGGCCAAAAACATGGCCGAGCCGTATGGGCCTGCGAGAACTTGGTGTCGCGATTTTGCATCATTAGGGATCACGCCATGTTGAAGATCGATTCAACATTGCCCCGTAGAATACGTCGTCCCAGGTCGATGGCCTGCTGCTCGCTCCATCCGCGTTCGATAATGAACCGCTCGGCCAGGATTTTAGCCAGGATGCGCTTGTACATGGCGAATTTCGGCAGGCAGAATTCGAGTTTATAAGCATCGCTGTAGTAGCCGATTTGCTTGGTTTGCGGTACGGCTTCGAGGCGCGCGGCGGCGTCGTGTTCAATGTACGCCGGGGTATTGGAATACCACCAATGCCCATTGGTGACGACGTTCGGAAAAATCCAAGCGTAGCTAACCAACTCCTGGTTGGTGACACTCGCGAGAACTGAGATTGGAAACGTCACCTGCGGGAAGGCGTTGAATAGGTCTTTGTATTGAATGAGCGAGACGCGGCTGTCGTAGAGGTCCTGGCCTTGATAGACGCCGGCGGGATAGACGGCGCGGTTCACGCCGATCATGAGGTCGAAAGGGAGTTTGAACTCGGCGCAGTATTCGGCAAGCGTCCAGAAAACGAAATTGGCGATTGTTGCTCGGTCTTCGGCAAGCGTCGAGTCTATATCGCTATCATCCCACTTCAAAACGGGGCCAAGCGAGTGCCTCACGGCGCTCCGATCCGGTTCTCGCGGCGCAAAGTGCGGAGGTAGAGAAATCGCGCAAGCACGAGCACTCTTGGATGTGAAATGTTCGAACAACCGCCCGATTGCGTGCCGTAGCGACTCTAAGTCAAGAACTTCAGTGTTCGTTGCCTGCTGCAGCCTTTGGCGAATTTCTGGCTTGGCTAGATGGAAGACCAGATCATCTGTCCGAAGGCACGGGACGTAGCGTTTAGTATCGAATCCCTTGAGCGGATCATCGAAATTATTGGTGAGGAAAACGGCATCCAGCTTCGTACGGTCGAGCACCTGTTGCTCCCAATCGGGCTGTGCCATTTTTTTAGCGGCGGAATCGTAGAGCGATTCCCAATTAGAAGTTGTTAGGTGTTCGTCCGCGGGAAAATCAAAGAACTCACGAGCTAGCTCGAGTAGCCAACTGTATTGGATCGTATTGCGGAGCGGTTCGATTCGAGCGACGAGACGGCGAACTTTCTCTTTCGGGTCGAGTCCCGGATCCTCGATTTCGGTCCGCGGCATACCGGCCGAATGGATGAGCTCGGTGTAATAGTGGTAGCCGAGAATATCCGCCAGCGACTTCGAGGCGGCGGACTTCGGCTCGATGTGCGAATGTGGGTCGATCAGGCGGATCGAGTCGAGTTCGGCGAAAAGACGTTGGCGAAGTTCGGAGGACATGACGGGGATTTCGGATTTGCGGATTCTGGATTGCGGATTGAAAAGCTAAATCCGCGATACTATTGTCGGTAGCCTTCGTGGCAGGCCGCGCACGTTTTCGACGCGTTGCCGAGTGCCTGGCGGGCTTGGTCGTAGTTGTCGGACTCGGCAGCGGCGGCGATTTCGGTTTCGTTTTTCGTTAGATCGCGAGCGTAGCCAAGGTAGGTGTCGTCGTCTGCGTATTCAAAGCCAGGGCGGGCGATGATTTCGGCGAACGTGGCAACGAGTTGAGCTTCGTGTTTCACGTCATCGCGATGCGTTGAGAATTCTTGTTTGCTCGCGAGCCATTTTGTGAGGCGATCTTGTTGGGCGATATTGAGTCGTTGCATGAGCGGCGGACGATCGGCCACCTGCGACCACTCGGCTTTGACGTCGGCGGCTGAGGAGGATTTTGGGCGGGTGCCACCCACGAGATCTGCGAGGTCTTGCTTGCGCTGCTTTGCTTCCTGGAATGTTTGATCGGTGCCGACTTTGCAGTTGTGGCCGGCTCGGCCGAATTCGTTTCGCAGCTGCGGCGCGGCGTCTTTCCAGCGGACCTCTGCCTCATATTCGGCGGTCACGGCGAAGAGTGCGGCGAGCACGCTGAAATCGCGGCGGCAATCTTTGTAGCCGCCCCCTTTGAATTGAGCCGGGGCGGAAACCTTTTTGTTCAGCTGTTGCGCGATGCGCTTGATTTCGGTTTCGATTGTGTCGGCGTCGATCAGCTTGGACCAGCCGCCTTCCGTAGAGGCCGCTGCGGAGGTTTCGCCGGCCGCTTGGCTGGTGACGGCCACTGCGGTTGTTTTGCCGTAATCGGGGCGAGAGCCGACGAGCTTAGCGGTCGCGTCGGGAAAAAACGTATCGACGACATCCTTAGGCCACTTGGGTGGTCGGGCGTACTTCGGAACGCTGTTGGGTTGGTCGGCCGCAACATGCGGGGCGAAAAGCAACACTGCTGGGCAAGCCAACAGTGGCACCCAAACGATGGCAGCGATTCGTAGATGACGTTGCACGCTTTGTCTCGCCCTCACGCTTTGAAACGCTCATTATCTGTGGGGGGCGAATGGCCAGCAAGCACCATCGTACGGCGAGAAATGTCGGGTCTACATGCGTGCCCGGTTGTGTGTTAGTTTAGCTCATCAAGCGACTGCTTCGAATCACCAATCCTCGTTTTGCGATTGATCCGAATGAACCAGCAACAACTTCAACCGACGCTCGACAAGGTGCAGCAAGCGGTAAAAGAAGGCAAGTTGACCGCCTCGGCGGAGACGAACTTGAAGGCGTGGCTGACGGAGCCGCGCTACGCGGCGTATGCCGACGAGGTCGCGGCACACGTGAACGAAGGCAAATGGAAGATCCTCGACGACGTGTTTTGGACGGTGATTCCGTTCGGCACCGGCGGGCGGCGCGGCAAGATGTACCCGATCGGGTCGAATGCGATCAATGACCGGACGATTGGGGAGAGCGCTCAAGGTCTCGCGGATTATGTTGTGTCGGCTTTAGGCAAGGACGCGGCGTTGTCGTGCGCGATCGGCTTCGACACGCGGCATCGGTCGGATCATTTCGCGAAATTGTGCGCCGAAATTATGACGGCCGCGGGCTTCACGGTTTACTTTTTGGGACAGTATCGGGCGACGCCGGAACTATCATTCACGGTGCGCGAGAAGAAGTGCTCGTGCGGCATCATGGTGACGGCGAGCCACAATCCGCCGACCGATAATGCGGTGAAGGTCTACTGGTCGACGGGCGGACAGATTTTGCCGCCGCACGATAAGGGCATCATCGATCGTGTGATGAATACTCAGGAGATTCGTCGCGCGAAGTTTGAAGAAATGGTAGCCGCGGGAAAAGTCATTTATTGCCAGGATGAGATTGATAAGAAATTTCAAGCGGCGGTACTTACGCAGGCAACGCCGGGACCGCGCGAATTGAAGATTATTTATTCACCGCTGCATGGCGTGGGTGCCACGGCCGTACTGCCCGTGCTCGCAGAGGACGGGTTCAAGTCGGTCGAATTGTTCGGTCCACATTCGAAGCCCGATGGTGATTTTCCCAATGTGCCCGGGCATGTAGCGAATCCGGAGAATCCGCAGGTGTTCGATTCGATCATCGTGCGGGCTAAGGAAGCCGGCGCGGACGTTACGCTTGCGACGGATCCGGATTGCGATCGCATCGGTTGCGCCGCCCCGCTCCGCTTCAAGAAAGACTCGCCATGGCACACACTGACCGGAAATCAACTTTGTGCGCTGCTCGCCGACTTTGTTCTTGAAAACCGCAAGAAGGCCAGAACGCTGTCGCCGCAGCACTTCATTGTGACGACGCTCGTTACAACGCACATGGTACGACGGGTTGGCGACAGTTACGGCGTTCGGACAATCAGCGATTTACTGGTTGGCTTTAAGTGGATTGCCCAAGCGATTGATCAGTACGGACCCGATTTGTTTGTGTACGGCACGGAGGAATCGCACGGATATATGGCCGGGAGTTATGTTCGCGACAAAGACGGCGCGGTGGCGTCGATGCTGCTGTGCGAGTTGGCGGCGAAGTTGAAGGCGGCCGGCCAATCGCTGCACGAAAAGCTCGATTCACTGTTTTGGCAACATGGCGTGCATGTGGAAAAGACGGTATCTGTGCAAATGCCCGGTAGCGAAGGCATGGCGCGGATGAAAGAAGTGATGGCGGCGTTTCGCAGCGGTCCGCCTGCGGAGATTGCCGGCGATCGCGTGGTTCAAGTGCGCGATTTCGAGCGCCAGACCATCACGCCGGCGGGCGGAAAATCGGCGCCGCTCGCGGGACCTAAGGGAGATCTTGTGTTCCTCGATTTGGCAACGGAGGGGAATTACGTCGCTTGTCGCCCGAGCGGAACCGAGCCGAAGATTAAGTTTTACACGTTTGGCTACATTGCGCCGGAGCAGCTATCAAATCTGGATTTGGCCAAAAGTCAGCTTGAGGATCGGCTGAATCGTATGGAAGCGGACCTGCGAAAGTTCGCAGGTGTTTAGCTTTGGCCTATCTTCTGACGCGCAAGTGCTAGAATTACGTGATGGCTCGAAGCGATGAACGTCATGTAAACGAAGCGACTCCCGCGGGCGACGACGGCACAGGTCCGGTCGAGCTGCCCAAAACTCAGGCAGAGTTTTTTGCCCGCGCTGCCGAAAAGGTGCGGAGCAAGTTTCCGGCTGGGCCGGGTGTTTACTTATTCCAAGATCAGGCCGGGCGGGTTCTGTACGTCGGTAAAGCTAAGAATCTGCGGGCGCGAGTCGGCAGCTACTTCTTAGCGGCCGCGGCGGGAGATCAGCGGACGGAACGGCTCGTGCGGGAAGCGTACGACGTTGATTTTGTGGAGACGGAGAGCGATGTCGATGCGCTCTTAATGGAAGCGCGGCTGGTGAAAGACATTCAGCCGAAACACAACCGCGATCTGCGCGACGACAAAAGCTTCCCTTATTTGCAAATTACGACGCATGAAGATTTTCCTCGCATTGAGGTGACGCGCGAGCCGCAATCTACAGGTGCGAAATTGTACGGGCCTTTCGCCAGTGCAGGCAGCTTGCGAGGCGCGGTGCAGGCCTTGCAGAAAGTTTTTAAATTCCGCACGTGCTCGCTCGATATCCAAGCCGACGACGATCGGTGGCGTTGGTTTCGTCCCTGTTTGTTAGCGTCGATCAACCAGTGCACGGCGCCTTGTAATTTGCGGATCGGTAAGGAGGAATATCGGAACGACATCAAGCGGTTGCGAATGTTTTTGGAAGGGAACCGCAAGACGCTGCTCAAGAACATGCGCGAGGAGATGGCGGATGCTTCAACGAACTTGCGATTCGAGCAAGCAGCGCGGCTTCGCGATGAAATCCAAATGATTGAGCGGTTGAGCGAGCGCGGCGAACTTGAAACGCATGAGCAGCCGGAGGTGTTTTACATCGACCCGAAGAAGGGGCTGGCGGGGCTGCAAAAGATATTCAAACTGCAGGAGCGGCCGCGGAATATCGAGGGTGTTGATATCGCGCACCTGGGCGGCAACGAAACTGTGGCCAGCCTAGTGCAGTTTTTGGATGGGCTTCCGTTTAAGCCAGGGTATCGGCGGTTTCGAATTCGGGACGTGGAGGGGATCGATGACTTCGCGAGTATCCGCGAAGTGGTTGCCCGGCGATTTCGCAAACTGCGAGATGAGGGGCAAGTGTTTCCAGACGTGCTGCTGGTCGACGGCGGAATTGGCCAACTTGGACGAGCGATGGAAGCGTTCGAGAAGCTGCAAATTAAGCCGCCGCTCGTGTTGTCGCTCGCGAAGAAGGAAGAATTGGTGTACGTCATGAATCGCAATAAGCCGCTGCGGCTGAGCCGGCGTTCGTATGCTTTGAGGCTGCTGCAGTACGTGCGGGATGAGGCCCATCGCTTTGCCCAACACTACCATCACATCCTGCGTCGAAAACGGACGCTGGGTGAGTAAACGTTGCCGTCAAAGTCGGCCTAAACGGCCTTCGTTGACACTTGCAGCGGTGACCGTTAGTCTAAGAGATACCTAGAGTTAGCACTTTTCAGAGGGTTGAGCAGGGGCAATAGCGCCACGATTTTTGGTGGCGCTGACGAGCGCGTTCAAACTTAGCGGAATCGTGCATTAAGTTTCTCGAACGCGACGTTCCGCAACAGTTGATTGTGCAGGACGCGAACAGTTTAGTAGGCACAGCGAACAGAGCTATCCACCGAGCGCTGCAACATGGCAGATTTGGGTAAATTTCTTGTCGGCCGGGGAGTTATCGGCCCGGAGCAATTAGCCGAAGCAGCGGCGATCGCCAAGAAGAATGGCGGCAAGGTTCACGACATTCTCGTGAAACAGGGCTATGCCTCCAGCGAGCAGGTCATGCAAGCCATGGCCGACATGGAGGGGTATGAGTTTTTCGATTTGCGCGATGTGCCGATCCCGCCGAGCGTTGTGGAACTCGTTCCCGAATCTGTAGCGCGCGAGAACGCAGTTATTCCATTGGCGGAAGAAGACGGAGCGCTCAAGGTTCTGGTAAGCGACCCATTCGACTACGAAACATTTGAAAAGCTACAGTTCATTCTTAACCGCAAGGTAAACATTGCACTCGCAACGCGTGAAAGCATTTTGGAGGCCATCAACCGTAACTACGGCCAGATGGGCGATGAAAGCGCCGACTCGATGCTGCAAGAGTTCACCGATACGGCGATCGACTTTACGGAAACCGAGGACGATGGGAGTGGCGATGGCGGCGGCGGCGATGACGTCGACGAAACGAGCGCGCCGATCGTTCGCTTGGTTCAGCTAATGATTAGCGAAGCGGTCCAGCTGCGGGCCTCGGATATTCATATCGAGCCGTTCGACGATCGCGTTCGAATTCGCTATCGCATTGATGGTGTGTTGGTCGAACGGGATAGCCCGCCGCGGCGGTTATTGGGAGCCCTGCTCTCCCGCATCAAGATTTTGGCCAAGATGGATATTGCCGAACGGCGGCGTTGCCAGGACGGGCGGATCAAGATCACGGCCGGGGGGAAGGAACTCGACCTCCGGGTCAGCATGATGCCCACGAACCATGGGCAGACTTGCGTCATGCGGCTGCTCGATAAGGACAACATTAAGGTCGGGGTGCGACAACTTGGCTTGTCGGAAAAGGACTTCAAAAAGTTCCGCACTCTGTTGAGGCGGCCGAACGGGATCGTGCTCGTGACGGGGCCGACCGGGTCCGGAAAGACGACGACTCTCTACGCCGCGCTAAATGAGCTAAATCGCCCAGACCGTAAAATCATTACGGCCGAAGATCCGGTGGAATACTACCTTCCGGGTATCAACCAAGTTGAGGTGAAGCACAGTATCGGGCTCAACTTTGCGCTCATTATTCGCGCGATGCTTCGTCAGGCGCCCAACATCATTCTCGTCGGCGAAATGCGTGACTATGAGACGGCATCCATGGGAATCCAGGCTTCGTTAACTGGACACTTGGTTTTCAGTACGTTACATACGAACGATGCGCCCGGTGCTGTTACACGCATGGTCGACATGGGTGTGCCCGCTTATCTCGTTGCAGGTAGCGTAATTGGCATTCTGGCGCAGCGGTTGGTGCGCGTTATTTGTTCGAAATGCAAACAGCCTTACACCCCGCGCGAGCAGGAATTGACGGCGGCTGGAATTACTCCGGAGCAAGCGGCGTCTGCCAATTTCATGAAAGGACGAGGCTGTAACCATTGCGGGCATAGCGGCTATCGGGGGCGGCTGGGCATTTTTGAACTGATGATGATGTCCGGCAAACTTCGCGAGCTCGCCTTCCAAGGCGCGAACACCCAAGAGCTTCGCAAGGAAGCGATAAAAGGTGGTATGTCAACGCTTTACGACGACGGTATTCGTAAAGTGTTAGAGGGAACAACCACCATCGACGAAGTGTTCCGGGTGGCCAAGAAGAGCGGCTGATCCACGAGCTTTTTTCAAATGGTGGGCGCGCAACGGCCATGACCTGCCTTGGCGCGATTATAATAAAAATAAGGTTTTTCTTGAGTCTGCGATGCCTACGGCGAATAATCCATTGTTCGCCGAAGGATATTTGTTAATCGACAATTGCCGCGTTTCGTTTCCGGTCTTTTCTGTTCGCCGGGAGCAAAAACGACGGCTAGTCCGGAGGCGGCAGTCCGTTTAGCTAACCTGGATCGGGGCCCGGGCTTGGCAGGCGAAAAGGGACTAAGAGGCATTCCCCGGCTGTTCGGCCTTGGTCGAGCGCCGTTTGACCGCGCTGGCAGGTTGTCGACGGTTTGTCGCAGGAATTCACTGCGATAGACCGGCCATTATCTAGTTAGCTTTGTAATTGTCCGCGGTTGAACTAGGGGATTGAAGAAGTATGGGAACGATTCTCATCGATAAACTGCTGTCTGCCTGCGTGAAGCAGGGGGCTAGCGATCTGCATATTACGACGGGTCAGCCGCCGGTGCTCCGCCTTCATGGCCGGATGCAAAAGCTCAAAACCAAGATTTTGGAGCCGGCCGATACGCAAGCGTTGATGAAAAGCATCACGCCCGATCGCTGCCAACAGGAATTTCAGGAAACAGGCAGTACGGACTTTGGTTTCTCGTTCGGCGATGCGTGCCGGTTCCGTGTTTCGGTGTTCCGCCAACGCGGCAACGTGGCGATGGTGCTGCGGCAAATTCCCGTGAAGATGTGGAGCATGGAGCAGCTGGGTGTGCCACAGATTTTCAAAGGCTTGATTGCGCGGCCGCGCGGATTGGTGATCGTCACGGGGCCGACGGGGTCGGGTAAGACGACGTCGCTTGCGGCGATGGTCGATTATCTGAACGACAACTATGATCACCATATTATTACGATCGAAGACCCGATCGAGTTCCAGCACGAACATAAGAAATCGACGATCAACCAGCGCGAGGTGGGTGTCGATGTGACGTCATTCAAGGAAGCGCTGCGGCGAGCATTGCGGCAAGATCCGGACGTCATCCTCGTCGGCGAAATGCGCGACTTGGAAACGATCGAAGCGGCAATTACGGCTGCCGAAACGGGGCACATCGTGTTCGGTACGCTCCACACTTCGAGCGCGGCGGGCACGATCAATCGTATCATCGACGTGTTCCCGACTAATCAGCAGGAACAGATTCGTACGCAGTTGGCGTCTGCCATCATCGGCATCTTGTGCCAGCAGTTGCTGAAGAAGATTGGCGGCGGGCGCGTGGCGGCATTCGAAACGCTGGTGGTAACGCCGGGCATCGCGAATCTGATCCGCGAAAACAAGATCTTCCGTATCACGTCATCGATTCAAACTGGTGCGCGGCACGGCATGATGTTGTTGGACGACAACATTTTCAATTTGTGGCGTCAGGGACTGATCACGAAGGAAGACGGTCTCGCGAAGTGCAACGTGCCGGAAGAATTGGAACGGCGGTTTGCGGCCGCGGAGCGCGGTGTATTTGATGATTCGCCCGGTGAAGGTGGCGAAAGCGCGGCATAAGCGGTTGAGCTATGCCGTAAGCGATGAATGGACTTGAGAATAACGGATAGCGAGTAAGTAGATTGACTGAGTTTTAATTAGACCCTTAACTCTGACCCCTCACTTTTAAATTCCCATCTATGGCACATCGTCGCATCGGACAAGTCCTGGTCGATATGGGGTTCATCACCGATGAGCAGCAAGAGCTCTTGGTCGATGAGCAACACGAGCATCCTGGCCAACTGCTCGGCAAAGTCGCGATCGACATGGGGCTCATCAGTGAAGAGCAGCTCGTTCAGGCGTTGGCCGAACAGCTTTCGTTGCAAACGACGTCGATCTCGGAAATCACCATCAAGAAAGATGTACTGGGGATGGTGACGGCGCCGATGGCGCAAATGTATCGAATTGTGCCTGTTGAATTCGACGGCGATACGCTTACGGTCGCGATGTGCGATCCGCAGAACCTTAGCGTACAGGATGAACTTCGGACGTTCCTGGGCTTCAATATTCGCGTCGTTGTGACGGCCGAATCGTCGATGACGTCTGCGCTCGAACGGTACTACGGTGAGAGTACGGATAGCGTTGAGAGCATTGTCTCGGCGTTGGAGGACGATGCCGAGCTGGCGGCTGCCGCGGCAGGCATTAGCGCTGATGGGCCGATTAATCTCGACGACGTGACGGCTCTGGCAGATAGCGCGCCGGTTCGCAAGCTGCTCAACATGGTACTGTTGATGGCGATTCGCGAGCATGCCAGCGACTTGCACTTCGAACCGTTCGAGGACGAATTCAAAATCCGCATCAAGGCGGATGGCGTATTGTATGAGATGGTTCCGCCGCCGCGGCATTTGGCGTTTGCGATTACGACGCGCATCAAGGTGATGGCGAATCTCGATATCGCCGAACGGCGATTGCCGCAAGACGGCCGGATCGAGCTCATGCTCGGCGGTCACGCTGTGGATTTGCGCGTCAGCGTGTTGCCGACGATGTTCGGTGAGAGCGTGGTCATGCGGGTGCTCGACCGCTCGGTGACGTCGCTCGATTTGAACTCGTGCGGTCTTGATGCGCCGACGCTGGCGAAGTTTCGGGATGCCATCTCGAAGCCGAACGGCATCGTGTTGGTTACGGGGCCGACGGGGTCGGGTAAGACTACAACGCTTTATTCTGCGCTCAACGAGCTTAACGACGTCGAAGACAAACTGATCACGACCGAAGACCCGGTCGAATACGACATGGATGGAATCATTCAGGTCCCGATCGACGCGGACATCGGCAATACTTTTGCCCAGATCTTGCGAGCCATCTTACGGCAAGATCCGGACAAGATTCTCGTAGGTGAGATTCGCGATCTCGAAACGGCGGAAATCGCCGTGCAGGCGTCGCTGACGGGCCACCTGGTGTTCAGCACGCTCCACACCAACGACGCGCCGAGCACGATCACGCGACTCAAAGATATGGGCGTGCCCACGTTTTTGATCACTGCCACGGTCGAGGCGATCTTGGCTCAGCGTTTGGTTCGAAAGGTGTGCGCGCAATGCCGCGAAGAATACACGCCGCCGCGCGAGGTGCTTGAAGACCTGGAGCTGTCGTCTGAGCAATTGAAGGGCAAGCGGTTCTTTCGCGGGGCTGGCTGCGAAGTTTGCAACAACACGGGCTACAAAGGCCGCGTGGGATTGTTCGAGTTGATGATCATGAATAACGACCTGCGAGACAAAATCATGTCCAACGCGCAGACCGACGAAATTCGGGCGTTGGCCACAAAGAATGGAATGGTTTCGCTTCGCCAGGCTGGAATCAACTGTTGCTTCGAAGGCGTGACGACGCCGGACGAAGTGGTGCGGGAAACGATTTTGGAAGCGTAAGAGAGAAGCTGTTAGTAATTAGCTATTAGCTATTAGCCAGGGATGTTGGCTGGTAGTGGTTGCTAAAAGCTAATAGCTAAAGGCTAATAGCTGAGGCTCACATGCCAACTTTTCAATTTGAAGCGATGGACGCGACGGGCGCCGAGATCAAGGACGTGATCGAAGCGCCGACCGAAGAAGAAGCCCAAGCTACTATTCGGCAGATGGGCTACTTCGTGACGAAGATCACGGCGAAGAAGGCTCGCAAAAAGGCCGAGGCGACAGGCGCCAAGAAGAAGCGTGGGTTCGTTTTTGGCGGCGTGAAGTCGAAAGAGCTGACGACGTTCACGCGGCAGCTTTCGATTCTGCAAGACGCCGGCTTGCCGATTCTTCGCAGCCTGCGGATTTTGGCCGGGCAAGCGAAGGCCGGGCGGCTCAAGTACTCGCTCGAAGATACGTGCGAGGAAATCGAAGCGGGGTCGACGCTTTCCGAAGGTATGGCGAAGAGCCCGAAGTGTTTCAACCGGCTCTATGTGAACATGATCAAGGCCGGCGAGGCGGGCGGTGCGTTGGAACTCATTCTGCAGCGTCTGGCCGACTTCCAGGAGCGGGCTGAATCGCTCAAGCGCAAAGTCAAAGGCGCGATGATCTACCCGATCGTGGTCGTCACGGTGGCTGTCGCCATTTTGACGTTCATCATGATTAAGATCGTGCCGGCGTTTCGCGACATTTTCAAGGAATTCGATCTCGAGCTGCCGCCGATGACGGAAATGCTCGTGGGGATCTCGAACTGGTGCGTGCATTACTGGTATTTGATCCCGGGCATCCCGGTGACGATTTGGCTTTCGGTCAAGCTAATTCGCAAGTTTAAGCACGGGCGCATTGGGTGGGATCAGTTCATCATCAAGATTCCCATTTTCGGCAACCTGATCGAGAAGAATATTCTCGCTCGTACGACGCGAACGCTCGGTACGCTGGTGGCGAGCGGTGTGCCAATTTTGGAAGCGCTCAACATCACGCGCGATACGAGCGGCAACGCCACCTTTGAAAAGATGTACACGAAGATCGCCGAAGCGATTCGCGAGGGCGAGGCGATCGCCAAGCCGATGAAAGAAAACTCCGTCCCCGGCTTCCATCCGATCGCGGCGTTCTTCTGGTTTGCCTTCATCGGCGGGCCGATCGGGTTGCTTCTATATCTGTTGAAGATGAAGCAACGGATCGTTGACGACATTGTTGTGAATATGGTGGACGTCGGCGAAGAGACGGGCGAGCTCGATACGATGCTCTACAAAGTGGCCGACACGTACGACGAAGAAGTGGCGGTGCTGACCGAAGGTCTTACGAAGCTGATGGAACCGCTGCTCATTATTTTCTTGGGCGGGGCGGTCGGTTTTATCGTGATCGCGCTGTTTATTCCGCTGGTGAAGCTGATTGAAGGGCTCAGTAAGTGAAACGCGGCCAGTTGCTGGCTCAGTAAAGGGACTTATATATGGAAACGGCACTTACCGAATGCGGATTGCGGACCACTCACGTGGACGAGTTCGCCGCGGACTCGCAATCGCGTCTCGGAGAGACGCGTCCACGTGCGTATGGTTTCACGCTCGTCGAGCTGCTGGTCGTGATCACGATCATCAGCATTCTCGCGGCGCTGATCACGGTCGCGGCGATCGGGGCGCTTAAGAAGGCGCGAGAAGCGCAGGTCAGGACGGAGATCAATGAAATCGCGACAGCGGTTGATGATTACAAGAATAAGACTACGGCCTATCCACCGAACTGCCAGAACGATGCGGGTGGGCCGTTGGACGATTTAGGCATTCTTTTGGATGTAAAGCGACACATTAAGCAGCTTGCGCCGCGCACCCAGGAAGTGGACGATTTGGCTCAAGCCTTAACGGACCAGTTAGCAAGCAAGACTATCGTTTCGCGCAGTCTTGCGGGTGGTCTCACAGCTTCGGAAGCAGTCGTTTTTTGGCTCGGCGGATTTAGCTCGGATCCTAAGTATCCGATTTCGGGCGAAGGCGGTCCCTCTTATTCAATTACCTCGAAAGGTGCGGCGACGAATAGGACGCTTGATCCCATCGAAAGCCGAAAGTGGATATTCCCGTTTGATGTAACCCGGCTGGGCCCGCGCGCAGCGGACGGATTTTTTGATGAGACGAACGGGCGGTTCATCGAATTCACCGATGCAAAAGGAAAATTCCGCCGCATTAACTTCTGGGTATATACGCCGCCGAAGTCGACCCAGCCGTATTTGTATTTCGATACGTCACGCCACCCAGCAGGAGTGCTCAGCGGATCCAACATTACGGGGCCGTACGATCCGCCGGCAGCAACGAGTACTTCTCCGACGCCTCTCAATGTTTACGCTTTCAAAAAGGTAAATGCCTCATATTCAACTACGAATTCTACGACGACTCCCTGCATAACATTCGTAAATCCAGACAAGTACCAGATCTTGCACTGCGGTCTCGATGGTGTCTGGGACAATGACAACTTCGACTCATTCAAGAAGATGACGGCGGGGACCGGCGTAACCAACCAAACAAGCAACTTTTTACTATTTCCCACGGGGCCATTCGTCGGCGAAGTTGCGGATACGATCGTGAATTTCGCGCCGGAAACCAGAATTGAGGACGCGCAAAAGTGAGAAGGACTTTGTCCATTGTCGTTTGTCCGTCAGTTGTAGGTCGAAAGTCGGCCAACGACCTGCGACGGACTACGGACGATGGGCAACAGACGACCGCTCGTCGTGGCTTCACGCTGATCGAGCTACTTGTCGTGATGTTCATCATCACTATTCTGGCGTCGCTGATTTTGGGCGTTGCGGCGCTGGCCGCTCAGACGGCCAAAGAGAACGGTACGCGCCACACGGTCGAGCGGTTGCATACGTTGCTCACCGAGTACTACGGCACGTTCAAAACGCGGCGGGTGAAGGTAAATCCGAATGTCCTAACGAATTCGAATGGCAAAGGAATCAATGACCAAAAAGGTTTGTCGAGTTCACAAAAGGGCGAGGCGACGGCCGAGGCTCGGCTCTACGCCCTGCGTGAATTGATGCTGATGGAGATGCCCGACCGTTGGAGTGACGTTGCCCTGGCCGATGTATCAAAAGCCACTGACGCCAACACGGTCGGCGATCCGCTGTATTTGGACGCGCCCGCTGTTCAATACAATGGGACGACGACATTGCATCGCACCGATCTGGCCAACGTTTATCTGCGGCGGTATCAAGCGCTGTGGGGGCGCACGAATTCGATCACCGGCCAGAAGAACACCTCGGACGATATTATTTCAAATCAATCGGCCGAGTGCCTCTACATGGTTATCACGCTGGCTTGCGGCGACGGTGAAGCGCGAGCGCAATTCGGCGAACACAACATTGGCGACACCGACGGCGATGGGGCGCCGGAGTTTCTGGATGGTTGGGGCCATCCGATCAGCTTCTTGCGTTGGGCGCCGGGATTCGATTCGCAAATCGAGCTCAATGCGAATGACGTGGACAATATGACCCCGCCTGATCGCAAATCGAAGATTGCGAAAGATCACGATCCGTTTGATGTTTTTCGCGTCGATCCCAACGCATTCCGCCTGGTGCCACTGATCTATTCGGGCGGTCGTGACGAAAGCGCGGGGATTTACGACGCGCCGGATTTCGTGACGTGGCAGCCAGTCGCCAACACGATGAACATTACCAACTCGCCGCCTTATTTAAATCCGCAACTTTTGCCTTATCGACTGGCGAGTGCTCCGTATCTCGGGGAGAGTTCCCATGTCGTCGATCCTACCGTCGACGAGACGTCGACCGATGACGTTCACAACCATTTGATGGGGCAACGATGATGGTTGAGAACGGGAATTTCGATTTCGGATTTAGGCTTGCGGATTGCGGATTGCGCGCAGTTAATCCGCAATCCACAATCCGAAAACCACAATCGCTTTTGGCCCGTTCCTCGTTGCTCGCTCCGCGTTCCTCACGCGTGGCAATGACGCTCATCGAGCTGCTGGCCGTGATTGTGATCATCACGACGCTGGTGGCGGCGGCGATTCCGCTGTTGTCGCCGACGAACGATGACCGGCGGATACGCGAGGCGACCCGCGGGCTCAATACCTACATCACCGGCGCGCAGGCGCGGGCCGTGTCGTCGCATCGGCCGTTCGGGATCGCGCTCAAGCGCCTGAGCCAGGATACAAAGCGCAACGACCCGACCCAGCTAGACAACGATAACGGCGCTTGCGTGGAAGTGTTCTATGTGGAGCAGCCTGCGCCTTACTCAGGTTTTGATCCCAATTCGAGGGCGTGCGTGGCTTTGTATCCGGACCAAAGCAGCGGTGGGCGTCCTGGCTACGCGATCGTGCGGTTCGTCACGCGCGGCACGACAACTCCGCAAGGCACAGATTCATTGCCGCCGGGCTGGGACGCGGATCTGTTTCCGACGAACGTTCTCCGGCCGGGCGATGTGATCGAGATCAATGGCACGCAGTTCGAATTGGTGAATGACAACGGCCTGTATACGAATATCTCGATTGTCAACGTCAGCGGCGATTCGAACAACACGAATTTCTATTTCGGGCCGCCGACGAATAAAAACCAGCCGCCGCAGATTTTGGCGATACCGCTCAACGACAGCGGGCAGCAAATCTATCCGAAGTACGATAACGGCGGTTACAACCTGGGCAACGATCGAGAAGTGAGCGCGCCGGCCAAGCGGACGTCGCCGTATTGGACGAACCCCGAGCCGTACAAAATCTTGCGGCAAGCGGAGATCGCGTCGGACGAACCGTACCAACTGCCCGAAGGCACGGCGATCGACCTGCGGGCTTCGGGTGTCGGGGGCGATAGTTTGAAGAAGTTTTTTCACGTCCCGGGCTACACCGACAATGACGAGCAAATCCAGATCATGTTCACGCCAGAGGGGCGCGTCTCGCGGGTGATCTTCAATCAAAAGCCATTGAACAACGCAGATAGCACGACAGATGACAGCGAATTGTTTGGCGAGGCTGTGGTCGACAATGTGTACTTGCTCGTGGGGCGGCGCGATCGCATGCCGCTGCCACCGGTTAGCGCGACCGGTACGCCGCACGACTCATCGCTGAACCCTTCGGAGGTGAATCCTGCGACGACGGACGAACAAAAAGCCAGACTCAAGGAGCCGGTGAATTGGTTGAGTGGAGATAGCCGATGGGTCGTCATCGGCTCGCAGACTGGCCGCGTGGCGACGATCGAAAACGCAAACGTCGATATGGCCGGCGTGCTTTCGGCGCGTCCCACGCCGTGGGATTCGGCTTTGCCATCCACTGAGGAAATGCGAGCGGCGCAAATCGTGGCCGCGCGCGAGCTCACGCATGATATGAAACAGGTTGGAGGTAGATGATGAATCGCTCTTAGCCGTTAGCTATTAGCTTTTAGCCAGAATTCACATGGCTGAGAGCTAATAGCTAAAAGCTAATAGCTTTTTCCGTCCACCAGGGGCAAAACTGGTGACAAGAAGGGTTGGAAGATGAGAGTTGTTAATTATCAGTCGTCTGTAGTCAGGTCTGAACGATGGACCACGGACCACGGACCACGGACGGGATTCGTGCGCCTCGGAATCAGCCTTACGGAAGTCCTCATCGCGATGGGGATTCTGACGGTGGGGCTGCTGGGCGTGGCGTCGGTGTTTCCCGTCGGCGGCTGGTATATGCAGCGGGCCGAAATCGCGGACCGCGGGTCGGCAATTGCGCAATCGGTGATGAGCGATTTGGTGGCGCGGGGGATGCTCAATCCGGCCGCGTGGTATGTGATGACGCCGACGCCGGCACCAGCCGGAAATCTATCGACTTCGCCCAATTACCAGGTGTTTGGAGTGGATGGCGAGTACTCGCCGGGGGCAACGGTTCGCGCCGGAACGTTCACCAGGCCTTTTGCCGAAGCGCTAACGGCCGGATTAAAACTTAACAACGACCCGGTGATCATCTCAAAACAATTCGGCAGCGCATTTGTCATTGATCCGATGTTTGCGGCGGCTGCGGCTTCGACTTCGGCGAGCGCTAACAATGCGGCTGCGTACGCATTTCCGGCGACTGCTTATTCGCAAGGGCCGTGGACTAGTGGAACGTACTACAACAACAGTTCCTGGCAGCCTTGGTGGGGCAGCGCGTCTACCAAGGAAAAGACTTGGCCCATTCGCCGTGTAACCTTTGAGCTATCGACCGGTTGGCCCTACGATAAGGCGATGGCGGAAAGTGTGGCCCGTATTGGCGACGATCTCGTTTCGGAATTGCCTTCCCGCGACGATCGGCCAGCGAGTCAGAAGTGGGACGTAGATAGTACGAGTGGCGCGCCGTTGGCCCGCCAGTGGACGGGCGACTATTCCTGGATCGCGTCGGTCTCTCCTACGACGAATGCCGCCCGCAATGGAATGGCGCACAACCCCGAGGGCTTCGATTACGACGTGTCGGTCGTCGTGTTCTATAAGCGAGCGCTGCCTTCCGCCATCCCTTCGGCAGGCGATTTGGCAGACGCTGCTTCGCATGAACGCATGGTAAGTGCGAAGATCATTTCCACCGGTACAAGTGGTGGGCAACTGCTGTTGGCCGATATGGGGGACATTAAGGATTCGAATTCCAAAAACGTCAGTCCCTTTGATCAACTTAAGGTTGGTCAGTGGATCATGCTTTGCGGTCCGCATCCGAACAGCTCGGTGAGTGAGCCGAAATTCGTTTTGAACTGGTATCAGGTGCTATCGGTCGAAGGCACCAATACTAAGCTGAACAGCTATGGCACGGACACACCCGCTCCGGCCGCCGCCGAGCCGGATCGGCGGCTGATCACAGTCCGTGGCACGCAATGGCCATGGCAGCCATCTGCGAGTACGGGATATGCCGTAGCGCCCACTACCATTTCAGATGACTTATGCGTGGGAATTGTAAAAGGCGCCGTCGCGGTGCACTCGAAGACCATACGTCTTGAAAGTGGCGCGGGTAGCTCTTTTGGCACGGGGATGACCACGTTCGCGCCTACCGGTGCGTCACGGGGCAACATCACGTTTTAGTTAGCGCGGGTCGGGGACAGTGTCGCGACAACGACCGGAACCGGGTGTCGCAAGAGAGGCAATTATGTGGACGAGTCGACCAACGCGGCAACGATCGGCGGAAGCGAGGCCATTTCGCTCGCCGGCGGCGCGCCGATCTTCGCGGCGTGGCGTGCTGATGCTGGTGGTATTGAGCATGCTCGTGCTTTTCATGCTCATTGGCACGGCGTTCTTGATGAGCAGCAGCCAGGAACATAAGACGGCAACAGCCGCGGCAAAAGATAAGCGCCTCGGCAACAATGCCACTAAGTTGCTTGATCGTGCGCTACTGGGCGCCGTGCGCGACACGGAAAATCCGTATTCCGTAATTCGCTACCACAGTTTGCTGCGCGACATTTACGGGACCAACGGATTTCAAGGCGCTATCTACTGCCCAGATAAAGGAAAGGTGAATCCGGACAAAATCAACGGACGCGTCACGTCGTATCCCGGAGCTTCCGCAACTACACCGCCTGGACCGCGGGGCCTTACGAACGGCCAATTCATCGACATCTACGTTCGGGCGCTGGCTTGGGACTCGGCCGCAACGCCACCCACTTCGCTCGATGATCCGCAGACTACGACAAATGAGAACTCCGGGCCTCAACAGCTAATTCAGCCAGATCGGCGGCATATTCTCAAGCTGGACCGCGATCCATTGGGAGCGGGGCAGTTATATGCGATGCCCCTTACGAAGGGGTATTTCAATGGTCAGTTGATGACGATCACAAGTGGTCCAGCGGCTGGGCAAACGACGCGCATTCTCGACTACGAAGTGGAGCAAGAGCTGAGCAGCGACGGCATCACGTCCTTGAATTTCACCGACCCGAGCCGGTCGACCGGAAGTTCGCCGGTTTTCACGAGGATATTTCGCTTTCGCGTAATGGCGTTTCAACGCGCCGACGGCGGACCTCTGCAAATAAGTACAGATACGACGAGATCGCAAGAGATTGTCGACCTTGCGGGAGTGCCGAACTTAATACCGCCTGCGACGTTCATGGTGAATGGACGCGCCTTTAGCGGTACGGGCGTTGGTTATGACCCCTACGCGCAGATAGGTACGCCGCGCTTGAGCGCCCTCGAAGTTGTTCAAATGGGTACGAAGAAGCCCGTGCCGATGCCGGTGGCACTTTTACCTAACAGCGTCTACGCTTTTCTTTCTGATCCCAATCCAGATCCCGCCGCTGCTGATATTCGCGGCATTTTTGATTACAACGCAGTTACTGGCGTCGCTACGCCGCTCAATCCAAAACTCACTACGGGGTTATCGCAAACAGATGCCACAGCGCGTGTCCAAAAGTGGCTGTATCCAAGTTTTGTTGGCCTGGGTGGCGCGAATGAATCTTATGATGCTGCCGACTTCCAAAACATGGGACTTGCCCTGCAGACAGTCACGCCGCGTGCGCAGGGCCGCGTTGTTCAGGGGGATACCACAAACCAAGTAACGTTGAGCGCGGTCGATCCTAGCGTCGACCGGACCAAATTCCTGCGGCTCGATCTCGAAGATCTACCGTTACCTTCGTTTCATCGGCCTGATCTTGTCAACTATTGGTTCCACCAACTGCTTGGTTTATTAACCGATCCGAACGGCGACTATAAGTTGCCGCCCGACCTCGCGGTGCAATCGATTATCGACCCGTACCCGGCTCCGAGTAATCAATTGCGCTCCGGCTTGAGCCAGGACGCGGCCAGTCTAATCACCGCGGTGAAGCGCAAAGTCATGATGCGTCCGCTTCGCGAGGATCATCCCGACTTCAATGGGAGCAATCAACTATCTACACCAACTGGCTTACCGACATCGCAGCTAACTCTAGGCTCTTTTCCAAACTACGCCATCAGCATTCCTTACTGGGAAGCCGTTGGTCCTTGGGATGTGGACAACGATAACGATGGCGTGCCGGATAGCGTGTGGGTCGATATCGGCGATCCGGTCCAGGAAGCGGAAGATGGCACGCGGTATAAGCCGCTGTATGCGTATTTGATCGTCGATTTGGACAGCCGGCTGAACGTCAATGCGCATGGGTTGGCGGACGATATTGTTTCGCCTTTGGATGACCCGACGCGACGCTCCTTTTTCGATCCCAACACAGCCGGTAACTTGGCGCACGATACCACGAATACAAGTCCCAACTTACAACGCAGTACGTTGCAACTATCCCGTGGCCTTGGTTACGGACCGGCCGAAATCAGCCTGCGGCCGGTGTTCCCAATCCCCGAGATCAACTCGAGCACGCAGCCGGCAGCGAACCGCGTCGAAGTAGCAGGCCCGATCGACAGCTACGCGACGGTGCTGTTTGGCCGCCAGAAGCTGGATACGTCATCGATCGCTGGACGATACGGTTTTGATCCGAATTTGAACTACCCGCGTTTGTCGAATGGGGACGTGGCGACGGCTGCGTCAAATTACCGATACAGCCCTATCCTAAAGACGGAGCCTGCTTGGTCACCGCGTTGGAACACCGGCGAGATGGCGATGCCGAGTTTGGCCGCCCAGCTCAAATTTTTCGACTATCCGTACTCATTCGATCAATCAACTTACTTTAACGTATTGAACAAATCAAATTATGGCCAAGCTAGCTGGTACAAGCAGTCGAGCTTTGGCACACCGCCCGATCTTAAGGGGCGCTACGCACTTGGCCTCGACTATTCTGGTCAGCCGGTATTTGAAGTCGCAAACGATGTGAATCCGAATACCGCAACATTACCGGCTCCGAGCGCGTTAAATGCCCCGATCTATCCGCTGAACCAGCAGTTGCCGTTCAACCTGCTGGCCAGATCGCCGTACGAATTGGATCTGACTAGCGCGAAGCGTCGCGATTCTTCGGGGATGTCGTTTTCGGATGTAAACACCGCATTCACCAACAGCGTTGATCTAACGATCGACGGTACGGGTGGCTTAAACGACGATGCGGCATTCTCGCCGTCTGATCTTGAGAAAGTTCTCCGCGGCTGGGATCCAGACATCGGCACGCTGCCGAGCCGGCTTTGGGACTCCGTCGATGCGTTCGACCCGTTGAAGCTGATTCGGTTCCTTCCGAACAATACGGCGAACTTTGCCAACGACATGCTCGATCCGACGAATCGCAGCATCGGTGCGCCCGCGATCGGCCAACAAGCATCGCCGGAAATGATGACGGGCGCTCAGCAGATGGCCAGCATCAACCGCCGCCTTGTGACGACGGATAGCTACGACCTGCCAGTGGCGAACCAGACGATGCCTGCGTATGTATCGGATTTCGGGGCGGATGGAGTGCCGGGACGGCGCGGGCTTACAGGGACCAAGCTCAATGATGTAGATACCGATGATTTCCAGACAATTGTGGGAGTCCCGCGCGCACAGGCGAAGATCGTCGACTTGTTGTATTACCGCGTATGGCTCGAAGCGCGGCGATTCATCATGAGGACGCAGGGTCTGGTTGAATCTGGCCCCAGTAATAGTCTCGATAGCCTGAGTGCGGACAACTACAGATCTTTCTTAGTAGCGGTGAAAACGCGCGCGGACTTCGTGTTCTCGCGTTTGGCCTCCGACCTGCTCGCTCCGGAAGTGATCGCCGGTAAGAAGATGGACCTCAATCGCCCGTTCGGCGATGGAAAGGACAACAACGGCGACGGCGTAGTGGATGATCCGCTCGAAGCCGGCGAGCCGTTCTTGGATATCAACGGCAACGGCACGTGGGATGTCGGTGAGCCATTTCTCGATCTAAATGGCGACGGTAAATATAACTCGCCTCAGGACGGCATGTGGCCACAACTTTGGCCAGCGCCGGCGGGTAACGGCACGCTCGCAGAACCGATTTCTTTTGACTACACGCAAGGCCATGCAGAACCGATCCACGCGGCGGTCGTAAAGGCGCTTAATCAAACAATTCAGGGCGGCGTTCGTAATTTGGAGTCGCAAGGCCGACAGCTTTTTGCCCGGCATCTTTATTGCCTGATGCTGCTGTTGGTGGATGAGAATTACATCGCTCCGTGGGATGAGAACGATCCCCAAATTCTCACGTACATGGTGAACGAGCGGAACAAGCTCACGTCACCCAATCTGAAATCGCCAGCCACTGGGCCACCGCTGACTCCGGCGGAGGCGGATCTCGTCGTCAAGCGTAAGCTGACTTGCCGGATGATTGCGCAGTGGGCGATTAACGTGGTCGATGCGCGCGATCCCGACTCGATCATGACCCCGTTCGAGTATGACGAAAACCCGTGGGACGGTTGGGGCGTGTGGGATGATAATTGGATTGGGGATCTCGGCGACAACAAGAATAAAGCCGCGTTCAAGATCCAGAAGGATCCTACCAAGGCGACATTCTTTCCGCTCGACGGTGATCCGGCGACGGACGAGAACAATGGCTGGGTCATCGACTGGTCGTTGGCGAATTCAACAAACAAGTGGGCGAAGACGCTCACGCAATTGCTGGTCAAGCAGTCGCAGCCGGTGAATTTGGATACGACGTCGCAACAGTATAATCCGCCGCTTATTACGCACCCATTGCTGCAAACGCGTGGCGTGGTGTGGGGAGCGGAGCGCCCCGAGCTGTTGATGACCGAGACGTTCGCCTTCCATGACCGGCGAGTGGAAGATTTGCAGGGCCTCGAAGGCATGAACGGGTTTATCAAGGACTATGACAGTAAAACTGATACGCAGCATACAAAAGACCCCGATGGGGATCAGCGGCTGCGTCCGCGTGGTTCGCTGTTCGTGGAACTCTACAACCCGTGGTCGCCGCAGGGCCAATTCCCGGCGGAGCTGTATAGCCGGTTGGACTCTACCACGGGCTACGTACCTAAGTATTACAGCCAAGCGATTCCACAAAATCCCAATCAAAAGGATGGGGTCGAATTAGGACGGCTCAGTAATTACGCCTGGGATGAGAACAATAACAAGTTGACATTAGACCCAACGACGGTGAGTTCAACCGTAAACATCAAGAGGTCGCCGGTTTGGCGGATCTTGGTTGTCGAGGAATGGCCGACCTATCGCAACAGCGATGAGGTAGACGGCAAGCGCAGCGATGAAACCTTTAACGACACCTATAAGAATTCAGCCGGCTTTAAGTCCGCGCAGACGATTTACAACGCGGCGCGGGACAAAGTGAAGGCTTGGAATCCGACCATTTCTCCAACGTCGCCATTTCGCCCGTCCGATCCCGATTTCGATGCGGGGTTTAGTGCCGGTTTTCTACCGAAACAAAAAGCAAATGGCCAGAATGTTTTCGAAGTTCAGTTTCCGTGGACCGAGCGAGAGTTCTATTTTACGACCGATAAGTCTCCGCTGCTTAACTCAACACAAATCAAGAATCTTTTCGACCACACGCCGGATCATGATTACTCGAAAAATGTATTCAAGCTTCGGCTTCCATATCGAACCGTCAAGATAACTTACGGTACCGACGCGCCGCAGACGTCGCCGCTCCCGAAGCAGGGGCAGATGCAGAGGTTTATCTCTCCCGATCTCGAGTTGTCGACAAATCGCCCGGCCACCGACGAGCCCATTGCTCCGATTGCGCCGGGTCGTTATGGCGTCATTGGATCGGCCGGTGCCCGATACTCGGCGGGCCCCATTGATACGGGTCTCAGTGCCACACCGTTTGTAACCGCGGTGGGCAGAAAAAATGACAGCACCATCAAGGATGGCGATACGCCTAAACCTGCGGATGTCATGCAGACACGTCGGATCGAGTTGCATCCTTCCAATAATTCGGAATGGACGCAGGTCGTGATCGGCGGCAATGGCGGCGATCCGAAAGATGAAGTGAATCCCTCTTATCTCGCTTCCGGTGTGACCGATCAACTCGACCCGACGACCGTTGAGTTGGGCCGCGACAATGAAATGATGTTTGATCAAGCGCTGACTAAGGTGAAGAACGTTACCCAGCCGGCCGCGGATGGAACTGCACAGTATTATCAACCTAGCGTCGCAATTCCGGTTGCGGGAATGAATGTTTCGGAGCCCGCTTGGGGCTACTCGGCGCGCGAATATGAAGCGGCAGAGCAAGAAAAGAAGGCAGGAAAACCACCGCAGATTTATACGTTCAAGTACGATACCACCAAAGGGAATTATGAGGGTCACTACTACGCCAGTGACTCCGACGGCAGCGAAAATCCGAATATCGCGTACGACAAGCCGCTCGATGGCAGTTTTGACCGGCCCGTGGCGCCGGAAATGATGCGCGTTGGCACGGTGCCGAATTACCGAACGCTTCATCTGCAACGGCTCGCTAACCCGACGTTGCCATGGAATCCGCCGCCGGGACAGTTTTTCGAGCCAGCTCCGACTGCAGTCAACCCAGCGGCTCAGTCGGATATGTATCGGCCTAACATGCCGATCAATCCGTATCGTACGATTGATACCGCCAGCGTGAACGTAACCGCGTTCAATGGCGCGAGTGAGAACGCCGAGTCGTCGTATCCGAAGGATTCGCCGGCCGCGAATGCCCAAGTTGATTTTCTTCAAATGCGTCCCTGGGTGATAACCGAGCAAGACGTCAACGCCACGAACAGTAAACCGGGGTACGCCAAAGGATTTAAAGACGGTAAGCAAGTGTTTGCGTTCCGCTCCTCGGAACGTGGCGGATGGGCACGGCTCAATATGTCGGGCGTAATGGCGCCAAGTGGTCTGCCTTCGCAGCAGCGTGTGTTGTGGGCGCAAGAGCCCGCGATGACGACGCTCAGTTATCAAACGCCCGCAAATGTGACCCAGAGGGCCTTATTTGATCTTACGCCGAACCGCTCGTTTACGATGATGCAGAAGGAAGTAGCGGGACAAATCAGAACCGATGAAAGCATCCAACCCAATCATGTTGATATGGTGATGGAGCAGACGCTCGGATTCGGTAATAAGAGCTTTGGCCTGTTGTTCGATAAGCGAGGCGCGATTCAACCCGCTCGAGTGTCATCGCTGAATCCACAGAATTACAGCGCGCTCGTAAATTCCGTCGCTAGCTCCACGGCTCCCACCCCTGCTTCTATCGGTTCGCCCGCTCCATTTAACTTTACTTGGGATACGAGCGCTACGAACGATACAAAAGATCACCCGGATAATAAGGTCAAGCTAGAAATGAAGGCGGCGGTGACGTCGACCAATCCATGGCTGGCCTGGAATAACCGGCCTTATGTTAGCGCAGAAGAGTTGATGAATGTGCCGATGGCTTCGCAAGCGGCGTTGTTGAAGCAGTATTCGACTAGTGATCCAAACGCGTTGCCGGCCAATCGTCCGAATCCTTATGGCCTGTCAGAGATGGGCGTCAAGCCGACGCTAGCGAACAGTTACTTGATGGTCTTTAACGCAGTGCGCTGGGCGACGATTCAAGCGCCGTTCGGTCAATTGCCGAACGTTTTTGCATCGTCGAGTGCAGGCCTGCCCGGTTCGGCCGCAAGCCAGCCTGCGGACGTAGTGCGTGATTGGGACTTAAATCCAACATCGCTTCCGTCGGGGTACGTTGTATCCGGAGTACCTGTTCGTTTTGACAGGAAAACCGGCAACCAAATTCTTCCAGACGCTGGTCCTACGACGGATGCAGATCCTAGAACAGATGGAGACGTTCGGCCATATGGCGCGCCGAACTTCTACCGCATCTTAGACTACGTCCAGGTTCCATCTCGTTTTGTCGGTACGGATACGATGCTGAATGCTGAGACGTTTAATGATGTGCCGGGAGTTGATGACTCGAAGAATATCATCGGATCTGAAGTGGGTAGTGATATCACGGGCCCAACCGATCCACGATTGAACTTTCAACCGCCGTTCAACAAAGTCTCGCTGGAGCGCGATCCTGGGAAGGTGAATCTCAATACCGTGACGGGCCGACGGATTCCAAGCACAGCGACGGCGCCGGCTCAAATTTGGTCGGAAGTCTACGATGGAATCATGCATCGGATTCACGATGCCAATTCGTTGGCAACGCAACTTGCTCAGCCGGGCCCCGCGTGGCGCGATGTGGTACTCAGTCGGCGCGGATACGTACAGTTCAACGCTGCAACCACACCTCCGCCACCTCAGCCGACGCCAGTTGATAAACCCGGCGCCGGTCCGCCGGATGTATTTCAATTCGGCCTCAATCCGCTTTATCCGACAATCTTTGCGAATCCGTTTCGCTCGTCCGACGCAGGGGATTTGGTGCCTTTACCGCAAATGATGCAATTCGGGGTCGACGCATCGTTATTGCGAAAGCATCCCTATGATCGAGCGCCAGATGCAAAAGGCGTTTTTCAGCCGTGGGGACCTTCGCCGATGAATTTTGGCGACACTCGCGATGCCGGATTTGGCGCAAATGAAATTATTTCCGCGAAAGTAACTCCTGCGACCTTTGGTGCAATCCCCAACGATGACCCCTTGAAACGAGATATTCTGCCTCTCTTTAGTGAAGCGCGCGGGGACGCCTTCTCCGACACAACCCGCAACCCGTACATGATGTACCAGCCGATGAGCCGGCTCGGCAACTTGGTAACCAATCATTCCAACGTGTATGCCGTGTGGATCACGGTCGGGTACTTCGAAGTCGAGAAGGCACCGGATTGGAATGATCCAGACGCAAATACTCGAGCGACCGTGCAAGCTCGCTTTGGCGGCGATGGCAAAGCAGGCTCGCCAGCCACGATCGCCGCCCAGGCACTTTACAATCGTGTGTACCCAGATGGTTACATGCTTGGCAAAGAGCTCGGCAGCGATACGGGCGACATCAAGCGGCCGCGCGGGTTCTACATCATCGATCGCACGGAGCCGGTCGGCTTCCAGCCGGGCGAAGATTTGAATGTGGAAAAAATGATCCGGCTGCGTCGCCGCATTCAATAGCCTCGATTTCAATCCACCCACGATGGCACGACGGACACGACGTTGAATCCGCTTTCTCGTCGTGCCCGTTGTGCCGTCGTGGTTTTTCGCTTCTGATATTCTATTATCTCAAGTGAAAAGGCCGAGCGCCATTGAGCTCCGAAATCTCTAACGCCGATTCGAACAGTTCGCCGGAGTCCGGTGCGCGCGGATCGTTTTGGGTGTTAGTCCTGCTGCTGGGCGTGGCGGTCGCCATCTTGGTAACACTGCAAGCGCGGCGGCCGAAGACACCGAACGAATTTTCGGGCCTGCCGTTGCCGCCCCTCGAAGTCGACGGGTGGATCAACACCGAGAAGCCGCTCACGGCCGCCGATTTGCAGGGCAAGATCGTACTGGTCGACTATTGGGCTACGTGGTGCGGACCGTGTATGCGCAGCATGCCCGAGATCATCCGCTTCAACAAGCAACACCAGGAACTGGGCGTGAAAGTGGTCGGTTTCACTTCGGAAAACGGACCGGCGGTGCAGCATGTCAAGAATTACGTGGAATCGAAGGACGGCATCGATTGGCCGATCGCGTACGGAGCGGGATTGGTGTACCAAAAGATGGGAATTGAAGGCATTCCAACGTACGTGCTTTACGATCGCACGGGCACCAGCGTTTGGGGCGGCCACACGCTCGACGGAATCGAGCAGTACGTGGCGCGAGAATTAGCAAAGCAGTGAGGAGCGATGTGCCGTCGCATTTCCCGTTCGTGCTTGATCTTTAGAGGCCTAATTCTATCGACAAGAAATCAAATCATCGCATTTGACCGCGACGAATTCAACGATCTTCCCCAATGGAATCGCGAGCGAAAACTGCACTCGGAATTGATTTCGGGACCGAGTCGGTGCGCGCACTGTTGGTCGATTTACATGGAACCGAAAGAGGCTCGGCCGTCGTTCGGTACTCGCACGGACAGATCATCGATGAACTCCCCACGGACCCTGGCAAAAAGCTGCCGGCCGATTTTGCTCTGCAGCATCCGCAAGATTGGATGGATAGCGCGACGCAAGCCGTTCGGGCGGCCGTCGATAAGTCCGGCAGGGCGGCGAGCGACATCATCGGCATCGGTGTGGATTTCACCAGCTGCACGATGCTACCGACGTTTGCAGATGGTCGCCCGCTATGCCTGAGCGAGCAATTCGCCAAACGCCCGCTCGCCTGGCCGAAGCTTTGGAAGCATCACGGAGCGAAAGCGCAAGCCGATCGCATGAACGCAGTCGCGCACAGCCGCGACGAAGCCTTTCTCAATCGTTATGGCGGAACGATCAGCCTGGAGTGGTTCTTTCCGAAGGTTCTCGAAACAATCGAGAACGATGCCGAAACGGCAACGGCCGCTGAAGTATGGCTCGAAGCCGGCGATTGGTTCGTGTGGCAATTGGTAGGCGGGGCCGCGGCCGAACTTCCGCGATCAACATGCCAGGCCGGTTACAAAGCGTTGTGGTCGGCCGAGGAAGGTTTTCCAAAACCAGGATTTTTTGAGGCCGTTCATCCGCAACTTGCAGAAGTCGTCGCGAAAAAAATGCCCGGGCGGTTCGTCGCCCCCGGCCAGCTTGCTGGTCACCTCACTGAAGCGATGGCTCAAGCACTCGGCCTCAAGCCCGGCACGCCCGTTAGCGCGGCCGTCATCGACGCCCATGCCGGCGTTCCCGGCGCAGGCGCTGCCGAAGCGGGCGTACTTGTGATGGTGCTCGGCACGAGCAGTTGTCACATGCTAAATGCCGAGCAATTTCGGCCCGTGCAAGGCGTCGCAGGCATCGTAAAAGACGGTATTCTTCCCGGTTACTATGGTTACGAAACCGGCCAGGCGGCCGTTGGGGACGCCTTCGATTGGCTCCGCGCCACTCTTGGTCATGAAAATCACAACAAATTAGCGGGCGAAGCAGCAACGCTTCCGCCGGGGGCGGATGGAGTCCGCTCGATCGATTGGATGAATGGCTGTCGGACGCCGCTCATGAATGGCAGTCTCACCGGGTCGTTCACCGGTCTCAAACTTCGACACGGCGCCGCGCACTTGTATCGTGCGTTGTTAGAAGGATCGGCATTTGGCTTGCGCTGGATTGTCGAAACAATGCGCAACGGCGGGCTTCCAGTTAACGGCTTCGTCGCTACCGGGGGCCTGCCGCACCACAATCCGCTCATTGTTCAAATTTATGCAGACGTGCTCGGCGAACCCATCTCCGTTCACCCTTGCCAATATGGCCCTGCGCTCGGTGCCGCCATTTTGGGAGCGCTCGCCGCGGGTCACGACGTGAACGGCTTTGCGTCGTCTGCCTCCGTTATCGAATCGATGGCCGGCACGCGCGACGACAATCCTAAGCGCCGATCGAGAGTCTACCATCCCAACGCACTGCATCGGCAGGCGTTCCAAACTGCCTACGACGATTACCGACAATTGACCCAGATCTTTGCCGAACGAGTTAGCGTATGAGCCAATACGATGGCAAAAACGACCTGGCCGCGAAGACCGTTTATCTCGTCGCGAGCGGCGACTTGCGGCCGAGCGCGAATCGCGCCTGCTGGCCCGCTCAAAAGGAAATGGAGCGGTTGCTCGCCAGCGCGATCGAGAACTGCGGGTATAAGGTCATCCGCGCTCACCACGAGAGTCCGGAGTCGGGCCACGGGTTTATCGCCAGCCAGCGCGAGGGAATCGAAGTCTTCCGCCGAATTCCCCCGCAAGCGCCTTTAATCGTTGCTGAAGCCGCGTGGCAGTATTCGCATCATGTGCTGGCGGGTCTTACTACTCACCGTGGCCCAATCCTTACGGTCGCCAACTGGTCGGGCCAATGGCCGGGACTCGTCGGCATGCTAAACCTCAACGGGTCGCTGACGAAGGCCGGCGTTCCTTACTCCACGCTGTGGAGCGAAAAATTTGACGACGCTTATTTTTTGAATCGGCTCCGCGATTGGCTCGCCACCGGCATTTGCGACCACGACACTTCGCACGTCCATCCGCTCACCGAGTTGGAACTCAGCAATACCGCGGTCGCACTGGGACAGAAGCTCGCGCTCGAATTGCGGCGAGACAAGGCGATCATGGGCGTTTTCGATGAAGGTTGCATGGGAATGTTTAATGCGATCATTCCCGACCAGCAACTCCACGCGACCGGCGTGTTCAAGGAGCGATTGAGTCAATCGGCGCTCTACTACGAAACGACCCAAGTTAGTGATGACGAGGCCGCCGAGGTTCGCGTCTGGCTTGATCGCAAGGGGATGCGCTTCCACACAGGGTCTGACCACGCGAAGGACCTCACTGAACAGCAGATTCTGTTGCAGTGCAAAATGTACATCGCAGCCGTGCGAATTGCGGACGACTTCGGCTGCGATCTTATCGGCATTCAATATCAACAAGGGCTGAAAGATCTGCTTCCGGCGAGCGATCTTGTCGAAGGGATGCTCAACAACGGCGATCGGCCCCCGGTCCGTAGCCGCGATAGCAACCGCATCCTGTTCGAAGGCAAACCGTTGATCCACTTCAATGAAGTTGACGAGTGCGCCGGTCTCGACGCGCTAATCACGAGCCGCGTGCAAGGCGCCACGAGTCAGCCGCTCGAGACGACTTTGCACGACGTTCGGTGGGGCGATGCCGACCACTCAGGAACGACAAAGCACTATGTGTGGGTGTTGGAAATTAGCGGTTCGGCGCCACCGGCCCATTTTTCGGGCGGCTGGTCGGGCGCCGAAGGCTTCCGCCAACCAGCGATGTACTTTCCGAACGGCGGCAGTACGCTCCGCGGCATTTCTCGCCCGGGCGAAATCGTCTGGTCGCGAATCTATCTTGATAAAGACGTGCTCACCATGGACATCGGTCGAGGCTCCGCCATCGAGCTACCACGCGAGGAAACCGAGCGGCGCTGGAAATCGACGACACAAGAATGGCCGATTATGCATGCCGTCTTACACGGAATTTCGCGCGATCAATTCATGGCGCAACACAAAGCTAATCACGTACAAGTCGTGTATTGCGACGATGCCGAATCAGCCGATTTGACGCTGCAGGTGAAAGCCGCCATGGGGGATGCCCTTCGCATTCGCGTCAACGTCTGCGGTGACGCGATCCGCCACGTCTCACGGGCTTCCCAAGCCAATTCCCCTTAATTCGAAAAAACTAATCCGCTGCTCAGCCAGCAGTAGCGACCAGCTCTTGGATTGAAAGTTGCACGCAACCTCGTCCAATCGCTGCTCGGATTTGACCGTGCGACTATTCAGACATGCCTCACGGAAGGGGGCGGTCCCTCCTTTGCCAGCGGCATGCGCAAGAGTGTCAAGGGCACTGAATCAAACACCGCGAGGCCTTTGGACTTACAATTGCACGCCGGAAACACAATCAAACGGCCAACCCCATGGTCAACATTCTTCTCAACCGCAACAATTCGTACCTACGCCGCGAACCGACGCCATGCGGTGTTTGTCACTAACGGCGTCATTTGGATCAGGACGGGAAGCAGGTAGCCGGATGGCCTCTACAGAACTCGCCGCCGATTCATCCGGCGATCGGCGACGCGAGCAAATCGTGCTGCTCATTCTGGCAGCCGTTCAGTTCACGACGATCGTCGATTTCATGATCGTCATGCCGCTCGGCCCGCAGCTGATGCGGACGATGAACATCGATACCGCGCAGTTCGGCCTTGTCGTGTCGTCGTACACGTTTGCCGCGGGGATTGCTGGGTTGATTGCTTCGGCCATCGCCGATCGCTTCGCCCGCCGCACGACATTCATGGTGCTCTATGCTGGCTTTTTAATTGGAACATTTTGTTGTGCGCTTGCGCCAGACTATCGCATGCTTATGCTCGCCCGCTTTATCACCGGCGCGTTCGGCGGCATTCTCGCCGGCATGTCGATGGCAATCATCGGCGACGTCTTCCCAGAAGAGCGCCGTGGCCGAGCGACCGGCTGGCTGATGACCGGCTTCGCGCTGGCCTCAGTGTTTGGCGTGCCAATGGGCATACGGATGGCACGTGCCGTTTGTCGCGCTGGCCATCGTCGGGAGCCCTGCTCTGTTCATCACGCCGTTCGCTATGTCGCGCCTGGATGGGCACGTGGGAAAGGTACATGCCCATCCGCTGCGCTCGATGGCCGAGACGTTTTCGCATGTGAATCATCTCAAAGCCTTTGCGCTCATCGTCATGCTGATGCTCGGAAGCTTCACAGTTTGGCCGCTTCTGCCAGCCTATCTCGAAGCGAACGTTGGGATGGACGAAAAAACTCAGTTGCCCTGGGTCTATGTGGTGGGTGGTGTGCTCACGTTCTTCACCTCGCCGATTGTGGGCAAGATCGCAGATCAGTACGGCAAGTTGATTGTCTATCGCGTGCTGATTCCGATCTCGGCCGTGTTGCTCATCGTGATTACGCATTTGCCGCCAAGCCCGATGTACGTATCCTTGGCGGTGTTCGGTTTGCTGATGGTCTGCAACGTGGGCCGCATGATCGCGGCTATGGCTATGGTGACGAGCAGCGTCGTACCCCAGCGGCGTGGCGCGTTCCTGAGCGCGAACGCATCCGTACAACACATTGCAAGCGGATTGGGTGCGTTCCTCGGCACCTTAATCGTTAGCAGAGCTGTTGACGGCAAGATCGAGAACTTTGGCACGGTCGGCTGGGTCGCGGCGGCGGCTACGCTCTCGACAGTGTGGATCGCGTCGCGAATTCGCGTTGCCGATCAATCGCCAGTTTCGGCGGAGGCCATGAGCTTTGCCGCGGCGGCCGAAGCGACTGCCGACGCTGGCGAGCCGATGTTCGGCTACAGCGAGATGCACGGCTGAGCGCCGACCCACCTCGCGACTTGCGCGGCTAGTTCACCCCTTGCGGCACGATCTCGCGGATGTACTTCACCTTGGGTTTACCGCCGCCGGGCGTTGGGAGGCCGACAGTGTAATCCGAGGCATAGCGGAGCTTTTCCTTCCGCTCGGGAACGCGGAAGTTATCGCCCTTTTGCAGAATGGTGCGTGCGAGTGGCATTTCCCCGAACGCTCGAGTGCCGGCCGACTCGCAGGGGTACCAATAGCCTTCGCCTTCCGCGTGTTCCATGTAGAACTCGGGATAACAGTGACCGTGGACCCAAACCATGCGAGCGGGCACCTTGTTAAGGCGGCAGAGCGCGATGAACAACGCTGAGCGGCCTTGGCAGTCGCCTTGCTTGTCGTGCAACGCCTCGGCCGCACTCTTATCGGGCCCTTCGACGTAGTCGATCTTCTTCAGGACGGCGTCGTAAATCGCTTCAACCTTAGTCCAGTCATTGGCAGAGTCCTCGAGCGACTCGGAGATCTCCTTGTTGAACGCGTGAATTTGCGCGTTGTTGATTTCGATATACGGACTTGGAAGAACGTAGATCCTGGCCTTCGCCGGAATCTTTTTGGCGATCTTGATGTCGTCAGTATTCTCCGGCGGCTGAATCGGGCGCGTCGAAACTTCGCAAGTGAGAACAGCGTGGGCCGTGGCGCCATCATTCAATCGCGGGATGGAGATAACCATCTGCTTCACTTCGCCGCCGGGTAATGGGCGGTACGTGACGTCGCCGACCTCGGGCGAAAAGTCTTGGTCGAGGATCGTGACCTTTTGTTCGGTGCAATCGAGCGGCACCGTCACCATCGTCGTAATCCCGCGGCAAGCGCCGTTAGTTGCCGTTATCTCTGCTCCGACGCGGAATCTAATTGTTTGTGGTTGGCCGTAGCGCGGCGCTGTGGGGTCGTCCGGATTGCCGACTGGCCCATCATCTGCGTTATCGGTTGTATCCGTGACCTTGGTCTTCGGCGTCCGCTTTTTGGTGGGCGTTGCGGCGAGCACCGGGAGCGTGGTGACCAAGGCGAATACGACGCACAGGCGGAGAGAGAGCGGTAGGTTTCTCATAGCTATATTGTACGTCGTGGGCGGAGAAAGTCCCCTCGCCGGGCGTGCCTGATAAGATTTGGCTACCAACAAAAATAGCCCCGCCCGGCTGCCTTCAGGATGGTGCAGCCGAGCGAGGCTTATAAGTGGGTTGATAGTCCCGGACGACTTCAACCCCTTCGCGACGTGAGCGGTCCGTTAAGGGAGGGCGGGGATCGGTTTGCCGCTCGTCGCGTACTTTTTTTCTTAGGTCGTTCTACAGATCAACCCGCGGCCGGAGTCGGGTCAAACTTGGCGGGCGGGGCGGCCGGTCCGGCCGCGGCAGGAGCACCGCCGTCGCAGGAGCTGCATCCGCTGCTTCCGCCGCAGGAGCTGCAGCCACCACCACAGGAACTGCATCCACCACCGCATGAGCTGCAGCCACCGCCGCACTCACCGCAGGAGCTGCAACCGCCGCCGCACGAGCTGCAGCCGCCGTCCATCGAAGGACCGTAGCCGCAGGAGCCCATGCACGGGCTGCCGCAGGAGCTGCAGCCACCACCGTAGCCGTAGCCAGCGTAACCGTATCCGGGGTAACCACCACCACATGTGCTGCAACCACCGAAGCCACCATATCCGTAGCCCGGATAGGCATTGGCATACATGGGGGCCGCACCGCATCCGCAGGCTGGCTCAGCAGCTGCACAGCAGTTGGGAGCAGCCATCGGAGCCGGGCAGCAAGGGGCCGCGCCAGGCATCATTGGCGGAGCTACGTACTGTGGCATCATGGTCGCAGCCAGTGGCGAAATCGGTCCTGGAGCATAAGCCGGCGCACATGCCGGTGCACATGGCGACGGCACATAGGTTGCCGCCGGGGCACAAGCCACGGGCGCCGCATACGGCGCACAGACCGGGCCGCGGCTAAACCAATTACAGGGGCAGAACGGGCACAGCCGAGCGCAGCAGCAGCCCGAGGCTGCAGGTAGCGTCGCTACGGCCAGCAAAATCAGTAACCTTTTCATATTCTGTGTCTCCTCACAAAGCAGTCCGGGAATTACTGCTTGGGTCACGTAGTCTGAATATCCGATTCAGACACTATGGGCGGGGTGTCGACCTGGCGCGGTTAGTTGTTGGCAAACGTCAGGATTGCTTTTTGCCAACATACCGCTGCCAGCATGTCGATTCAGTATTTGCTCGTACCAGGCGGTCGAGACGGCAGGCTGAGCAACTCTACATTGCTGGGCGCGTTGTGCAAACGCACCCGCTGATTTTTTTCAACAAAGATTAAATGCGAGCGGTGACCCGTCCGCACAGGACGTTCATTTTTCGCAACAGGCACAGCTTCACAGTCAGTAGAGTTCCAGCGCTGCACTACAACCCGACTAATTCCAACTTTTGGGTAGGCTTGTAAGACTCATGGCGATTGGCAGTACGGCGACGATTGCGACGACTTTGCGGGTTGGCCGGTTCTGTCGGTTAATCCACCGCCTGTGCGCTGCTGCTATCGCCGCGAGCTTATTTGCGGCCAGTTCCTCAGCCGCGGAGAACGATGCGAAGCAGCCTGCCGTAGCGCACGTTGCTTCGCGAGTTGCCGACGCCATCAAAAACAAAGGCGTTGGAGTCACCGTCGCCGCTCGATCCACCGGCGATGATAACGGCAACGTATTCTGCAACGGCATTCGCTTGCAGGATCAAATCGTTGTCATCAATACTCGCAATTTGTGTGGATGCGCCGATTCAGAAATGCTGCGGGCCGGTATTCTCGTTGAGAGTTTTGCCGTAGTCGACGAAACCGGATGTCGCTGTTGGCAGCCAGGTGACTTGCAATCGTTTTTGAATTTCGATCCCACCGTGCCGACGGTTATCTTCGTCCACGGGAATCAAATCTCGCCTTACGACGCAAAGAGCGAGGGGTTGTTTGTTTATCGCCGAATGATCCTCCACGGTTGCGACGCGCCGCCGATTCGGTTCGTGATTTTTTCGTGGCCCTCATCGAAAATCCCTGGCCTGCTGCACGACATACGTGTGAAAGCCGCCCGCACCGGACCCGCCGGCTACCAGCTCGCGTGGTTGGTTGATCAGCTGCCCCCCGAAACGCCGCTCTCGTTCGTAGGCTTCAGCTTCGGCGCCCGTATCATCACCGGAGGCCTGCACGTCCTGGCTGGCGGCAGCTTGGGTGGGTGTTGTTGCTTGAGCGAACACGTGCATCCCGAACGACCCCCGATGAGCGTCATCCTGATGGCCAGCGCGCTCCACTCCTATTGGCTCGCCCCGGGCCAGTACCATGGCCTAGCCATGACCCAAGTTAGCCGCATGTGCCTCATCAACAATTGCGATGACTCCGCCATGAAGTACTATGGATTCATCGAGCCCGGTCTTTGCGGTCCGCAAGCGCTAGGGTTGTGCGGGCCAACGTGTATCAGCCCAGACTACGCCCAAAAGATCATCAATCGCGATGTGAGCTGTTCGGTGGGCTCTGAACACTTGCTCACGCGGTATGTCTGTGCCCCAGGTGATGCTGGGCTTATTTGGGAGTATACGGCCGGATCGTCGCTCAACGAAATTCCCGCGAGCCATTGATCCGCATTCAAGCTTCGAGCGCCCGCCACCCCTGACCGTTTGCGGCGCCAAGCGCTATACTGCGTGAATGAACGACGCAGTGGCTTATCTCAATGGCAAGTGGGTTCCGACGTCGAAATTATCTTTGCCGATCGATGATGTCGGATTCCTACTGGGAGCGACCGTCACTGAGCGCCTGCGGACGTTTCGCGGACAGGTGTTTCGCCTCGAAGATCACCTGGCCAGACTCCGAAATTCACTGGAGATCATGGGGCTCGATAGTGCTGTGATAGCCACTGAAATCGGACAAGCCATCGTTCAATTCGCGGGCCGCAACGCCAGCCTCATCGATCCCGAGGATGACTGGGGAATCGGCGCGTTTGCGACACCTGGCGTTTCGGGTAGTGGCCAGCCAACGGTCTGCGTTTATGGCGCACCCCTGCCCTTCCACCAGTGGCAGTCGCAATTCGACACGGGCGTACCAGTGGTGATTAGCAGTTACCGTCAGGTGCCGAATAATTGCTGGCCCGCGGAATTGAAATGCCGCAGCCGGATGCATTACTACCTAGCCGATCGCGAAGCGTCTCAGCGCGAGCCCGGCGCTCGAGCCGTCGTGCTCGATCAACAAGGCTTAGTTGCCGAATCGACCAAGGCAAACGTCGTTATCTATCGGTCTGATGAGGGTCTTATTTCGCCGTCACAAGATAACATCTTGGCTGGCGTCAGTCTCCGTGTGCTCAAGGAACTCGCGGCTGCGCTAAATATCCCTTTCGCGATGCGTCCACTCAGTGTCGACGAATTCTGCGGCGCAGACGAAGCACTTCTTGCGAGCACTTCGATTTGCGTTTTGCCGATCGTACAGTGTGACGGCAAGCCAATTGCAACCGGCAAGCCCGGCCCTATCTACAGGCGCATTCTTACCGCCTGGGGACAACTTGTCGGCGTCGATGTGGCAGCGCAGGCAAAGCGCTTTGCCGAGCGCACTGAATGAATCAGTGACACGCGTGCATAGCTCGCTATGCAGCCCCGCGTTTTTGTTTCGCCGCGGGAGCCTGTTTTCCGAGAGTCGGGAACGCGGCGATAACCGGTTGTTGCTGTCGTCGCACGCGTTGGACGACCGCGTAGCCGGCGATAAGGCCCGCTCCGATCAACGCCAGTGCCAGCGTCGTGGGCTCTTCGGGCGTCATCAGCGGATTGGCAGCGTGCTGGTGAACAATATTGAAGCCGGCGATGTCGAAAGATCCTGCTTCAGAAACCCCAGTAGTTGCCAGCGTGATGAGAGCGTTCAGCATGACCGACTTCCCTTATTCCAAGACGAGTTGTGGCCACAGCGCGGCGTGCTCTGTAGCAAATTCACGCCGCCTCGGCCACACCAATCCGCGAACTGCCCTTTGAACGCCGGATTGGTTTTGCTACTTATCGGCCCGCAATACTGCGCGCCTGGAGCGAGTTGTCCCAGGTATTGAATGCCTTCAGTCAAGGTACGCGATTATGGCCGGAAAGATGCGAACGCTTGCTAAGCTGTTTCTGGGTACGTCTGTGCTAGCTTCCAGCGGCAGCGGTGCGTACTACTACACGTCGCACGGACTAGCGTTGCCAAACCGGCTGCAGCACAAAAAACCAGCCTCAACGTCCGATTTGGACGCTGTCGCGAGCGCCTGGAACGGCCCAACCTCGGCACACTCGGCTGACGCGAGCCAATCAAGCCCGATCGCACGTTCGGCGCAACCTGAAAGTGCGCCCGCTGAGAAGAAGTCGTCTGAATCGACGGACGATCGCTACGCAATACAACCTACAACAGAGTTGACACCGACGAAGAAAACCGAGCCTGAGCCAACCAAGGCTAACTCGTCGGCGGACGACAAATCAGAGGCGGATGCGCCGATCTTAGCGCATTTGGAAACACCGGAGGCCGGCAAAGAGAAGAAGAGCAGCGACGCAGCAGAGCCAACTCTGGCCGTTGTCGACACATCGACAAAACAAGCTTCGCACGAAGAAGCTGTCACAAAAGACGAACCGAAGGTGGCTGATGCTGTCAGTACCGACAATACCCCCATTGCCCGCGGCCAAGAACCGAAGGACGATCCTGCATTGCGCGCGAGCAGCACAACAGCAGACTTGAATTCGGCATTTGACGCCGTAGCAGGCGACGGGAAAACCCCTGGGGAGCCGAAACCCTTGGCGGTCCCCGCGCAACCTACAAATATTTCTGCCGCGTCATCGCGAGCCAAGCAAGCGTTTGGCAACAACAGCGCTAGTCCTGCCAGTTCCAACGATCGCTACGGAGACACAACGCCGCAAGTGCGCGATGTCCAGCCGACTGCGCCGAACAATGGCACAATCAATGCATTCAGCGGCCAGCAATCTCAGGGCATGTCCGCAAATGGCCGACCTGGATCGATCGAGCCGCTCCGCTCCAACACGGGTGACACATCCGGCCAGTTGAGCGCCTTTCCGCAAAATTCAAACGGCAATTTGCGCCCGCTCGATAATTCGAACACCGCAAGTTCGCTCAACCGCGACATGCCGAATCGGATGCAAAACGGTCCGTCGCCGTCACGGATGGATTCGTCGAGCCAGTACAATCGCATGAGTGCAACTCCGGGTGGATCGGCAGGAAATGGTCGAAGCAACAACGACATCACACCTATTACGGCCGGCGACGGCACCGGCAAGCCAGGGGAAAAAGCGCTCGAAGGGCCACAGCAACCCACTCTGGTGATTCAGAAGTACGCTCCCACCGAAATTCAGGTTGGCAAAACGGCAAAATTTGTCGTGCAGATTCGCAACGCCGGCGCTCAGGCTGCCGACGGCGTGGTAGTTCGCGATGAAATTCCACAAGGCACCAAGCTGATTAGTACTTCTCCAAATGCGGCGACCGACGGCAGCCATATTTCCTGGCAAATCGGCAAGCTCTCGCCGGGCGAAGATCGCACCGTCGAAATGCAGCTCATGCCGACGACGGAGGGCGACGTTGGTAGCGTCGCGACGGTTGCTTACACGGCCCAGGCAAGTGTGAAAACGCGCTGCACCATGCCGCAGTTAGCGATTCGCATGACGGCAGCTAACGAAGTGATGGTCGGGAACCAGCAGCACATCAAGATCGAAGTCCGCAACCCGGGCAGCGGCGACGCGACCGGCGTTATGCTGCTCGAAAACGTTCCGCCAAACGTGAAACACGTTGCTGGTCCTTCGCTCGAATTCGAACTCGGCACGCTTCACCCGAACGAAACGCGCGAGTTGGACTTGGTTCTCACCGCCGAAAAGGCCGGAAAGGTAGTCAACACGCTGACGGCAAAGGCGGATGGTAACTTGCAAGTTCAGCAACAAGTCGAGTTCGAAGTGATCGCGCCCGGATTGAGCGTAACTCTGAATGGACCGGAGCGTCGCTACTTGGAACGCCCCGCGACTTATGAAGTGAGTGTTGAAAACCCGGGCACTGCTCCCGCGCATGATGTTCAAATCGTGACGAAGCTCCCCAAGGGTATGCGATTCGTGCGAGCTAACAACATGGGCGAATACGATGCGGCAACGCATGCCGTGTACTGGAGCCTTGCCGAATTGCCGAAGGGCGAAAAAGGCACTGTCGAGCTCGTCGCGATGCCAACGGAAGCCGGCCAGCAAACCTTGCAAGTCGACGGCCACGCGCAACAAGGTCTCGCCGATCACAAGCAACGCGATATCACAGTCGAAGGTCTCGCGGCGATTATGTTCGAAGTCAAAGATACCGAAGACCCGATCGAAGTTAATGGCGAAACGGGTTACGAGATTCGTGTCGTGAACCAAGGTACGAAGGCGGCCACCAACGTGCAAGTTTCCGTAGACATCCCACCTGGTCTGAAAGTAATTTCAGCCGAAGGCGAGTCCAATCATAAATTGCAAGACGGCCGACTGATTTTCGATCCGCTCCAGCAGTTGGGCCCGAAGGCCGACACTGTCTTCCACATTCGCGCTCAGGGCTTGCAACCGGGTGACCAGCGAATTGTTGTCACCGTAAATACTGACGACCTAGAACATCCCATCCGACGCGAAGAAAGCACACGCGTGTTCGGCGACCAATAGCGGTTCGAGATCTCAGATCCCCATCAGCCCGCGCAAGTGAGTTTCTACGCATTCGGCGAGCACGGGCGGGTTGTAGCCGCCTTCTAAAATGCTGACGATGCGCCCGTCGGCATGCGCATTCGCGATCGAGTTGACGATCGCGGTTAGCTCTGCAAAATCTTCGACTTCAAGCCCTAACGAGCCAATCGGATCGGCCCGATGGCTGTCGAATCCCGCGCTCACGAGTACAAGCTCCGGTCGAATTCTCGCCGCAAACTTTTCAAGCTCCGTCGTGAAGTGCCCGAGATAAGTCTCCCTCGACGTTCCAAGCGTAGTTGGCAAATTGCACGTCGCTCCCAATCCATCGCCAGTACCCGTTTCGTCGACGTCACCCGTCCCCGGATAGAACGGCCAGCGATGACACGAAAAAAATCCGACTCTGCCATCGTCATAGAAAGAATCCTGCGTGCCGTTACCATGGTGCACATCCCAGTCAACAATCAACACACGATTCAAGTCATATTCATCTCGCGCTACGCAAGCAGCGATCGCGATATTATTAAACAGGCAAAACCCCATCGCGCGATCTGCTAGCGCATGGTGTCCCGGTGGTCGAACAACGCAGAACGCCGTTTTAGACAGGCCCGAGACCACCTGATCAACTGCGTCGCACGCCGCACCTGCGGCAAGCATGGCAACATCATACGATTGCGGGCTGACGACGGTATCGGAATCCGGCTGCCCGCCGCCACGATCAGCCAGTGCCGCGATGCGATCCACGTAACCCGGGTGGTGAACTCGCGCAACGCGTTCGCGCGAGGCGGGCGACCATTCGGGCCACTCGCACCTGGCTGCAACTCCCCTCTGATCAAGCCTCGCTAAGATCTGTCGCAGCCGCTCCGGACGCTCGGGATGTGCCCCGGTATCGTGGTCTAAGAAGCGGGAATCGTAGTAAAGAAGAGTCATGTTATGCCGGATTTCCAGCGAGTGATTTGCCGCTTGGTTTTGCCGTAGATTTCGCCGCAAAACACAGCATATCGGTGCTGCAATAGTTAGGCACACCACCCGCGAAATCTTGAATGTAGGTAGCCCGGTTGATAGAGTAGGGATAGGCGCAAGCTCATGCGCCAACTTGTCTTATGTGATCGGCCGATCCCCAGTTCACCAGCCGAGTTGGCTGTCTACTGGCAGGAAATAGATTGAGGTAGCAACGATGCGGTTCGCGCGAGAATTGTTTATTCATCTACCCGGCCGACGTATCGCTTTGTGCCGCGGCGGATTTTCGTTAACGCTCGTGATGTTCGCCTTCATTGTTTCCGCGACGGCCCAGGAGTATCTAACGCTGCCGGTCGACGAAAAGGGCGCCAAGGGATTCTGGGGGATGGCACAGCAGTGCGCCAAAGATCCGGCCACCTACCAAGCCAATAAGGATAAGTTCGCGGAGTACTTCAATAACTATCATTTTCCGGCGATGACACGCACGGAGCCAGATAAACTCGGCCAAATCGGCAAGCTTCGCGAAGATATCTTCAGAAACATTCTTTGGAAAAGCAGTGATCCCGCCCTGCAGCATGATCTGACGCAGCTCGCATTCGCATATATGGGAAAAATCGTGGGTGCCGACAATCCCCCGTGTCATCCCGCGGCACGGTACAACGCGATTCTCACCATCGGATTGCTCGACGACCAATATGCCGGCAGCGGCCAGCCCCAAAAGCCTTACCCGCCCGCGACGAAAGCGTTAACAACCGTCGTCGACCAGGCAACGAAGGGCAACCGATTTCCTCCGCCGGTCATTCTCGGAGCGCTGATCGGCTTGGAACGGCATGCTCAGTATCACGAGGCTTTGGGTCCCGAAGCCACGGCAGCCATGCAGGCCGCCCTTTTGAAGTTGATCGCGCAAGACAAGCCGATCCAAGAGATGGACCGAGATACTTATTCTTGGATGCGCTTACGAGCCGCGAGTGCGCTTGTACGCTTGGGTTCGTTAGGCGAGAAGAATGCAGTCCATAATGCGCTCATGCAATTGGCGACAACGAGCAAATCTCTCGACGACCGTTGCGAAGCTGCCGCACTTGTCGACAAATTGCCGTACAAAGATGTGAAACTGGACGATGCCGGCACCGCCGAGCCGCTGTTTGCATTAGCTCGCGATGTGGCAGCGGCCGAAGATCAGCGGGCGCAAGATTTTCAGGAGCATGGCTCGGGTGGCATGTCCACGGCAATGCCCGGGCGCTCCGGGCCTGAATCGTACGGTGCCGGCTCAAGCGATCCGAACGCCTTCCAGAGACGCATTACTCTCAGCCGTCTTACTGATTTGCAGACGGCATTGAAGCAAGTGAAAGCCTCGCTGCCCGCCGAAACTCAAAAGAAAGTCGACGCCGTCCTTACAGCCATGAAACCTGTGATCGGCGGCGCTGCGGGCAAGGATATGGTCGACCTGCGGCTCGCGGAAGCCATCCATACGATGAGGGATGCGATCAACAAGGCCGTTCCAGGGCCCGCCAAGCCGGAAGCCGACAAGTCGAAAGACCCCGTCTTCTAGCGCGGCTGTTTCTCTGCAACCGAGTAGCGATCGCTACGATCTACTCAGTCACCAGTCGACGGGCGGGCTGCGCCATTCCCGCGAGCGCGAAGCAGCTCAGCAGCACGCCTAGATAGAACACGTCGCCAGCCAACATCCAACGATAGAACGGCACAGCGGCCCAATAGCAGTTCATCAGGCCAGTGAACGACTTCTCGTACATGTTCTCAAACGCCCACACGGCGAAATTCGAAATTACGAAAAACATTGTGGCAGGTGCGAGCGAAATGAGAGCCCAGCGAAAAGCTCGCCGCCGCGGAGCCGGCGATTGACGTTGCCATCGCCCTAAAGCCACCGGCAGCGCCATCACAAAGTAAGTCGCAACCATCACGGGCATGCTGCCGTAGGCGGGTAGCAATAGGTCGCTAATTGCCAACGTCGAAAGTGGCACCAACGCCACGATCTGCCAGCGAGAAAAATACCAACCAGCAAAAATCGCGACCGCAGCCGTCGGCGTAAAGCACCATTCCGGCTGGCCCCAGCGACCCGCGACGCCGATCCCGACGAACAGAAAAAACACCACCAAGTCTTGAATATTGCGCTGACGGTTCGCCTTCATCGGGGGCACTCCCAGGTCGTCTATCTAACTAAACCTAAATTCTATCGCTGGAGTCCAAATGTCCACAAGACATGGTCGCCTGCCTGCAATTCGTACACGGCGTAGCTGCGGTCTGCGAGCTGATTGTTTACCGAAAAAGTCCAGTTTTTACCGTCTGCGCCTTGATTGGCACTTCCATCGATCGACGTCAACAGCGCGCCTGAGCCGGAGCCTTTTTTCTCCACAGCCAGGTTTTGCTGACCAGAGAGCACATCGGCAACGGTCATGCCCGGACTCCAGGCGACATCGGTGATATCTTTCGTATGCCCGTCTCCAAAATCGATAGCGAGCGATACATGCTGGCGACCATGTCCGGCCGGCATGTCCGAAGCGTTTTCCGCTTGCGGATGAGATTGCGCTGGCCAATAGTGCGATATCACGATCGCTGCCAGCACGAGGCTCAAAAGCGCTGGCAATCGCCACCAGGAGCCGCAGTTGGAGCAGGAGTTTTCCGACGTGCTATCCATGTGTGGTCTTATAACACGCCAGTGTTGGGACGTCATCAGGGCTGCCCCGGCGATGGATCGTGGGGTATCTTTATCGCATGGCGGCGACCACGCTTTCTCTATCGTTTCCCGAACGCGATATCGCGGTTCTCACGCTGGATGATCCCGAATCAAGCGCGAACGTACTTTCGCGCCACGTTCTCGATGTACTGGAACAACATCTAAACGCTTTAGATCAGCACCGAGACTTGGCTGGCCTGGTTATTTGCTCGGCCAAGCCCGGCATGTTCATCGCCGGCGCCGATTTAAAAGAATTTGCCGCTTCACTCGACGCACCGAAAGAAGAGGTCGCCGGCTATAGCCGCCGAGGCCAGCAGCTTTTCGGCCGCCTTGCTAGAGCCAACTATGTCACGGTTGCCGCGATCGATGGCACATGCGTCGGTGGCGGTGCGGAACTCGCCGTGTGGTGCGACCGGCGCATTCTCACAAAGAGCGACAAAACCGCATACGGTTTCCCCGAAGTAAAGCTCGGCTTGTTCCCCGGTTGGGGCGGCACGGCCCGCACTCCTCGCATGGTCGGTCTTTCCAATGCCGTGGAACTCGTAACAGGCGGCGAATCAATCGATGCCACGGCAGCTTCGCTGATGGGACTGGCCAACGATATCATTGCGGCAAGCAACGCGCCTACTGATGCGCTTGTGGAGGCCGCTATTCGCATGATCCGCGCCGAGCGAGCGTCGGACGATTATCGCCGCGACCGGGAACTTTGGGCTTTCCCACTCGATATTAGTGACACCGAACTTGGCTTCCTAGGCGCCACCGCAAGCGCCTATATCCAGCAACAAACCAAAGGCCACTACCCTGCACCGCTGGCGGCGCTCGAACTTATGCTCGGCGCAGCCAGCGTTGATCTCGAAACGGCTTGCCAAATGGAATCCGAAGGCTTTGCTCAGCTTTTCGGTTCGCCAATCAATCGCGCACTCCTGAACGTCTTCTTTCTCAACGATCGCAACAAAAAAGCAACTCCCGCTTTGGCGAATGAAAAACCGAGAAAGATCACGTCCGCCGCGGTCGTTGGAGCTGGTGTCATGGGGCAAGGTATCGCTGCCGCCAACGTGAAACGCAATATCCCTGTCACGCTGATGGATACTGACCAAACGGCAGTCGCCCGTGGCGTCCAGGGCGTTCTCAATGAAGTAGCCTATAACAAACAGCTCAAAGCGCCAGACGTCAAACGGGCCGTAGAATTGGCGCCGCTGATCAACGGCACTCTCTCGGATGTGGAATTGAGTCGCACCGACATCATCATCGAGGCGATCATCGAAAAGCGCGACGTCAAGCAGCGATTGTTCACGCGTGTCGAACCCCTCACGGGCGATCAGACGATTCTCTGTTCCAACACTTCAACCATACCGATCACTCAATTAGCAAGTGGATTGGACCACCCGGAACGTTTCTGCGGCCTGCACTTTTTCAACCCAGTCCGCCAAATGCCATTGGTAGAAGTCATCCGTGGCCGCAAAACGAATGACGCCACGATCGCCACTGCCGCAGCCTACGCCCGCGGCCTGGGCAAATCTCCGATCGTCATGAACGACGGACCGGGCTTCCTGGTGAATCGGCTATTACTGCCTTACATGAACGAAGCCGCACTACTGCTTTGCGAAGGCGCAAACCTTGCCGACATCGAAAAAGCCGCCAAGTCCTTCGGGATGCCGATGGGGCCCTTCACGCTTTACGATGTCGTAGGTCTCGATGTCGCCATCCATGCTGGCCGCACGATGGCCGAAGCGTTTCCCGAACGCGTTGTCCCGGCCCCGATCGTTGAAGTCCTGTTCAAGCGAGGCCGCATCGGCCAAAAAGCGGGCCGCGGCTTTTTCGATTACGCCCCGTCAAAAGGTGGCAAGCCACCGCGTGGTGTCGATAGCCCCGAAGCAATGCAGTTGATCAAAGAGTGCCAGACCGGCGGACCTCACAAGTTCCCTAAGGACGAACTGACCGACCGCCTCTTTTTGCCCATGCTTGTCGAGGCAACCCGCGTGCTGGAAGACAAAATCGTCCCCAACGTCCGCGATGTCGACCTCGGCCTGATCCTAGGCATTGGTTTCCCCCCGTTCCGCGGCGGCTTGTTTTTCTGGGCCGACCAGGTCGGGCCGGCCAAAATCCTTGAAAAGCTCCAGAAATACGCCCCGCTTGGCAAGCGTTTTGAACCAACTTCTCTGATAACAAACCTCGCCGCCGCCAATGGTCACTTCTACGATTGAAATAGCCGCGGAGACACCGAGAACACGGTCGGGACCGTTGTCAGTCGACGGACGATCTCTCCGTGAACTCCGTACCTCCGCGGCTCTTTTGAAATGGGGCCCATGAAAACCGCTGTCGTCGTAGAAGCTTGTCGTACACCCGTTGGCCGCGCTCACGCCGAGAAAGGCGTTTTTCGCGACGTCCGATCAGACGATTTGGCGGTCGCCGTAGTCCGCGCGATTGTCGAACGCAGCGGCATCGACCCAGCGAAGATCGAAGATCTCGTCCTCGGTAACGTCCAACAGCAACGCGAACAAGGATTAAACGTCGCCCGCTCAGTCGGGCTCATGGCGGGTTTGCCTGTTGAAGCCGGCGGGGCCACGGTGAATCGTCTTTGCGGCAGCAGTTTGCAGGCTCTTGCACAAGCCTCGCACGCAATCGTCGCGGACGCCGAAGATGTCCAAATCGTAGGCGGCCTCGAGCACATGCACCACATCCCTATGGACGCGGGCATCGATCTCAATCCCAAATTATTCACACGCACAAGCAAAGGTGCGTTAATGATGGGCATCACCGCCGAGTTTCTGGCCCAATCGCAAGGCATTTCGCGCGAGGAGCAGGACAAGTTCGCTCTCCACAGCCATCAAAAGGCCGCAGCAGCGACCGCCGCTGGTGAATTCGCCGCCGAGATCGTTCCCATCTGGGGACGCGACGAAGCCGGCAATCGAACGCTCATCCAACATGATCAATGCATTCGTGCAGATACAACACTCGAAGCGCTCGCCGCTCTGTCGCCGGCTTTCATGCCCGGCATGGGAACCGTGACTGCCGGCAACAGTTCGCCGTTGAACGATGGCGCCGCCGCCCTTCTCGTCATGAGCGAAGAAAGCGCGCGTTCTCTCGGCCTAACCCCATTGGTAAAAATCCGGGCGACCGCAGTCGTAGGCGTCGACCCCGCGGTGATGGGCACCGGTCCTGTCCCCGCTACTCAAAAAGCGCTGAAGCGAGCTGGCCTGGCGCTTGCAGATATCGACTTGATCGAGCTAAACGAGGCCTTTGCCTCCCAAGCGTTGGCTTGTATCCGAATGTTGCAGCTCGATGAAGTGAAGGTAAACGTCCGCGGCGGTGCGATCGCCATCGGGCATCCGCTCGGCGCCTCCGGGGCACGCATCGCAACGACACTTATCCACGCGATGCGCGATCGCGACGCAACTTTGGGTTTGGCGACCATGTGTATCGGCGTTGGCCAAGGCATCGCCGTGATCTTCGAGCGAATCTAGCGTCTTTGGGCTGATTGTCGTCTGTCGTCATTAACGGCGGAATGACGACTCGGCCTCCACTTCCGGTCCTTTCCGCTAGAATTCTCTTGACCCTGCATTTTTAACGGCTTAGAGTGAGCGGCGTAGACGGAACGATCTTGTCTCCAAAATCTGTTTCAGCGTCCGCAACCGATGGCGGAGATCTAGTTCAACTATCGCTGCGCTGCGAGCGCGTTTCCAAAGGCGGGGAGACTATTACATGCAATTCGGCAAGTCGCTTATCGGGGCCATCATCGGAGCAGCAGTTGGGGTCGCCTTGCTGTTTGGGGTCTATAAATTCAGCGACGGATTTTGGTCCGCCGTCCCGTTCGCCATCCTGACCGGTTTGGGAGTGCGGATGGCAGTGAACACCGCCGGACATGCCAGTTACGCCCGCGGCGCGTTAACGGCAATTATCGCACTGGCCGCGTATATCGGTGGCCTGAGTTTGGTCGCCGCTGTCACGACCGCTCGTGCTAACGCGCCCGTCGCCCACACGGCTGCCGCCGATCAATCGTCCAAAGATGCCAGCGATACCGAAGACAAGGATGCCACGGCTCCTGTGCCTGCTCCGACCATGGAGGCGAAAAGCTCAATCGCCGGCAGCGATTCGCACCGCGGTCCACTCGTGGGCCCGCAACAATTCAATCCTTGGAACTTCGTTTGGCTCGGAGTCGCCGCGTTCGTGGCGTACGAGTTAGGCCGAGGCTCGGACGCAAGCGCGACCTATGCTGAACCAGCCGCTACACCCGCAACGGCCGGCGCGCATCCAGACGCATGATTGGGGTTATCGATCGGTAATTGCAATACGATCGGCTTCCCTACGGATTTAGCAGTCCCGCCATTGCCGCGTTCAACAGCGATGCGGTGAAGCCCACGAACAGTGCTCGCAACCCGAGCCTCGCCAAATCGTGACGGCGGTTCGGCGCCATCGCACCAATTCCGCCGAGTTGAATGCCGACCGACGAGAAGTTGGCAAACCCGGTCAGAGCAAACGCGGCCAGCTTGTACGAGCGATCCGCCATCTGCGGCTCGGCCATCGCTTTCATCGCTTTCATTTGCAAATAAGCGTAGTGCTCGTTGATGGCGAGTTTGTCTCCCAGCAGCATTCCTACTTTGGAGGCATCCTCGTACGCAACGCCCATCAAAAAGGCGACTGGCGAAAAGACCCATCCGAACAACTTCGGAAGGGTTAGATCATCGGTCCACCAAGTAAGTGATTCAGGAGCAATTCCTATTGCGAGCAGCCCAGGCTTGATCCCCGAAAGTAAGAAATTAAACATCGCTACAAACGCAATGAACACGATCAGCATGGCCGCTACGTTGAGCGCCAAACTTAAGCCATCGCTGGTGCCAGTGGCGGCGGCGTCAATCGCGTTGACGTACGGAGATTTCTCCTTACCCGTATGCACGGTGCCGCCGGTAACGGGTTTGCTGACCTCCGGCAAAAACAATTTTGCCAGGTACAAGCTACACGGGCATGCCATAACGCAAGTCGTTAACACAGCAACTGGGTCAGCACCATAACTGATGTAGACGACCATGAGCGCGCCAGAAATGTGCGCCATACCGCTCGCCATCAAGGCAAATAGCTCGGAATTCGACATCCGCGGAATGTACGGTCGAACAATGAGGGGCGCTTCTGTTTGTCCCATAAACACGTTCGCAGCCACAGACAAAGTTTCCGCACCGCTCGTTCCCATTAAATGAACCATCACTAGCGCCAACACTCGCACGCACCACTGCAGAATTCCGAAATGATAAAGCACGGTGAAAAACGCCGAGACAAACAAAATCGGCGGCAGCGCAACAAACGCAAACTGAAACATGTACCGGCCGTCGGGAAATAGTCGCGACCACGTGCCGCCGGCTTCGGGCGGACGCGCATCGTACAAATTGCCGAACACAAACTTCGCACCTTCGTCGGAAAACGTGATGAAGTGCTTTACTACCGAACCAGCAGCTTCAAATCCTTGGCGTACAAATCCGACCTTCAGTACCAGCACAGCCAACAGCAACTGCAATGCAATGCCCCAAAAAATGGTGCGCCAGTTCACGGCACGCAAATTCGCCGAGAACGCTGCGACGATCCCAAAAAAGAACAGAATGCCGGCGAATGCTTGGCCGTGAAGGCCGATCGTGTCGCGTGTGAAAAAAGCGATCGCGCCAATTGCCGAAATAGTTGCCAATATTCCCAGCCGCCATGAAAGTGGCGTCGGCGGAGCAAAGATAACTTGCGGCGGCGCTTCGGCTGGTTCAACAGGCGTTTCGAGCGACTCGGGCTTTTGCATGGAAAGCAAACTCCGGTGACGAGAAAGAGAGCGTTCCGCTGATCGTAACTTGCCTGCTAGCAAACGTCTACGAGCGGAAACGGCGAAAGACAGGTTTCATTCGAACCGCACTTCAACCCGCCATCGAATTCAATACGCTCCGCAGAAACTGACCCGTGTGGCTCGCATCGCACCCCGCCACTTCTTCGGGTGTCCCCGTCGCCACGATTTGGCCGCCACCCGCGCCCCCGTCAGGCCCCATATCTATTACCCAGTCGGCAGTCTTGACGACATCCAAATTGTGCTCGATCACGAGCATCGTGTTGTTCTGGTCGACGAGCCGATTGAGCACCCCCAGAAGCCGTCGAATGTCATCGCTATGAAGGCCCGTCGTCGGTTCGTCCAGAATATACAGCGTGTGGCCGGCGCTCGGCCGGGAAAGCTCCGTGGCCAGTTTAATTCGCTGTGCCTCCCCGCCCGAAAGCGTTGTCGATGGCTGACCCAACGAGATGTATCCCAATCCGACGTCCACCAACGTCATCAGCACCCGATGAATCGCGGCATGATTCTCGAAAAAATCCGCCGCTTCGCGAATATTCATCGCCAGCACATCGGCGATCGATCGTTCGCGATACCGCAGCGCCAGAGTTTGGCGATTAAACCGGGCTCCATGACAAACCGGGCAAGTAACCTCCAAATCGGGCAAAAAATTCATCGCGACTCGTCGCACGCCCTGCCCTTCGCACGTTTCGCAACGCCCACCCTTCGTGTTGAAACTGAACCTGCCGACGCCGTAGCCACGCTGCCGAGCCTGCTTTGTCCCGGCGAAAACCCGCCGAATATCGTCCCAAACTCCAGTGTAAGTCGCCGGGTTGCTCCGCGGCGTCCGCCCAATCGGCGATTGATCTACTTCCACCAAACGTTCGAGTTGATTGACTCCGCGCAGACCGCGATGCGGGGCCGGCCGCGCTTCAGCGCCGTTCAATTTCCGAGCCAGCGCCTTTGCCAACGTGTCCACGATGAGCGAGCTCTTACCCGAGCCGCTCACGCCGGTGACGCACACCAACAACCCCAGCGGGATTTCGACATCAACATTCTTTAGATTGTTTGCCGTCGCCCCGCTAAGTTGCAGAGCGCGAGACTTCACAGGCGAACGCCGCGCTTGTGGCACTTGAATCTCTTGCCGGCCGGAAAGGTAAGCGCCCGTCAGCGACGCTTCCAACCGACCAACTGCGGCCGGCGTCCCTTGGGCGACCACTTGTCCACCTAAATGCCCCGCCCCCGGGCCGATATCTATCAGGTGATCGCTGGCACGCATTAGTGCCTCATCGTGTTCGACCACCACGACCGTGTTGCCTTGCCGCTGCAAATCGCGAAGCGCCGAGATCAACCGATCATTGTCGCGCGGATGCAGTCCGATCGATGGTTCATCCAGCAGATATAAGACACCCACCAAGCCCGAGCCGATTCCCGTCGCCAACCGCACCCGCTGCCGTTCGCCGCCACTCAACGTGTCGGCCGTTCGGTCGAGCGTCAGATACTCCGTGCCCACGCGATCAAGAAATGCGAGCCGTCGTACAATCTCGGCCACAATGGGCTCGGCCACGGGGCGCTGATCTTCTGCGAATGTAAGTCCGCTAAAGAACTCCAGCGCCGACGTAATTGAAAGGCCGGTAATCTCGTGGATCGCGAGCCCTCCCAACCGGCACGCTCGCGCCTCCGCCCGTAATCGGGTGCCGTGGCAATCCGGGCATACGTCGTGCTCGGTGTCGTCTCCTTCCCCCACCGTTACGGCCGCCGGCGCTGCGCCGTGATCGACGACGCCCAGCCCGTGACATGTCGGGCACGCCCCATACGGGCTGTTGAAGCTAAACGTTCGCGGCTCGATTTCGCTGATGCTCGTCTGGCAGCGCGGGCAAGCATACCGAGTGTTCAAAAGTCGCTCTTGCCACTTACCATCGGTAGCGCCTTTCGGCTGGTAGACGATCGTAACGACGCCTTCGCCATGTCGTGCCGCCAGCCTCACCGATTCACTCAGGCGTGCTTCGATTCCCTCGCGAATCACCAGCCGATCGACGACCGCCTCGATGTCATGCAGCTTTTGTGGCGCCAGCTTCGGGATCTCATCAAGAGAATAAGTAGCGCCATCGATTCTCGCCCGCACAAACCCTGCTTTTTGGATCGATTCGATAACGTCACGATGTGCGCCCTTTCGCCCCCGCACCAGCGGAGCCAATAGCATGACCCGAGTATCCGCCGGCAAGCTGCGGACGGTTTGTTCAATTTCCGCAAGCGTCTGCTGCGCGATTGGAGTGCCACAAGCCGGGCACAGTACCGTACCGACGCGGGCCATCAACAAACGCAGGTAATCGTAAATCTCGGTGATCGTGCCCACCGTGCTTCGCGGATTTGGCGCAGCCGGCTTCTGGTCGATCGCAATCGTTGGCTGCAGTCCTTCAATGCGATCTACATCCGGCCGCTCCATCTGGTCAAAAAATTGCCGCGCATAGAGCGACAAGCTTTGCACATACTGGCGATGACCCTCAGCCAGCAGCGTATCGAACGCCAGAGAGCTTTTGCCCGAGCCACTGACACCCGTAATCACGACCAGCCGATTTCTCGGAATGTCGATATCGACGTTTCGAAGATTGTGAGTCCGTGCCCCACGTACCTGAATCGCATCGAGCATGGGAATTCCCTAAACCGCGCGGGTAACGACCAATTTGCCGGCTTGCCGATGTTCCTAATTTCGATTCGGGCAAACACGGACCTGGAATTCCACTAGTCCTTCGAATATCCGACTCTGTTAGAGAGCGTGTCTTGACGGTATAGCGCCATACTCGTCTTCCTTAATGGGTCTAAGCGAGCCGTCTGGATCTTTTATGAAGTACCGATTCCCCATATCCGTTTCCTCAACAACCTGAGCTCCTACAGGAAATTGCACATCAAAGATTGCTTGAGTCAACTTAGTGTTAAACTCGGTCTTTAGTACAGATCCGATGGAGCGGTTTGAGGCCACGCCCGGCGAATCGTAACGCGTCTGTTCCCATGTCGAAGCGACCCAGCCCAATTTTTCTTCTTTCGCATATCCAATACTGATGTCACTTCGAACAGCTCCGTCAAATTCTTGTATGAATCGAACCGGCAAATAACCCCGCGACGGGTCCACGAAAATTCGACCCAGCCAGCGGTGGTTACTGCGAGGTAGTTCCACTTCAAAACATTTGCGGCCTTCATACACGAGCCCACCCGGGGTAACAACGCGCATCTTATCGCAATCATATCCCTGTCGCTGTAAGAAGGCGGTGGGGTCGAAGGTCAACCAGAATGCGATCTGGTGCACGCCTGCGGTCAAGCCCGAGTCCGGTTCACGATGATGGTTGATTGAACCCATTGGTATTGGCGCATGCAGCAGCGTGACATTTTCTGACCCGTCGAATGCGGCACGATATAAGTACGGCGCTTTCGCTTGCGTGATTTCGCTCCATTGCTCGCCCTCGAGCCTGTAAGCAAGTTTGCCCTTTTCGAAACTAAATGTCGTCGACATCCGGACGACTTCATCTGATATCGGCGTTTTCGGCATTAAGGAGTCGTTTGGCTCGCCATGAGCATCGGCTAATCCGTGCGATCCCTTCTTGGTTTCCTCGACGGCGCAAACGTAGCTAAAAGACTTCATCGAGTCACGCCGCTGAATCCAAGCGCGCCGTGTCTCTTTTACAACGTCTGGATTCGTTTCCGCACGCACATTGGTCAATCCGAGAAGTACGAAATGAAACGCAATTCCCAAGCCAACCCATCGGTTATGAAGCATCGCGCTACCTCCATCGTCGCTGACAAGCGTTTGAGCGATTCAATCTGTTGGTATTCGCGTCCGACGTAGGTTAGTATTTCGCTCCGCTATTGCGGATGTGCACCATCGGTTTTCCCTCGCCAGCGTTTAGCTTCCCCCGCACGACCTTCGCGAGAAAGACGCGGTGATCACCCGAATCCGCATGAGTCGCCGGTTCACACTCCAAATGCCCCAGCGCATCCTTGAGAATCGGCACGCCACGGGCACAATGCGCGATCTCCAGCCCTTCGAACGCGGGCTCGCCAGGCTCGAACCCTTTGACGAAATGGCGCAGCAGCTCTTTTTGCCCCTCGCGCACCACATTGAGCACGAACGGCTGGCCTTCGGTCAGCCAGTCGCACACATATCGGCCTTGTTTGACTGACACACTGATCATTGGCGGTTCGAAACCCGCTTGCATCACCCAACTGGCAAGCATCCCAGTCGCTTTGCTCCCGGTTCCAACCGTCAGAATGAAAATGCCACTCGGAATCTGACCAAGGACGGGGTCGAACGATTTATTGGCGTCCATTTCACTCTCCGCGTTGCGATGCGCACAAAGCCCATCAATTCTCACTAAGACTTCTGCCTAGCTTTTGCTCCACGCTGACCACTTTGCTTTTCAGGCGGCCAGACATTCCTCGCCGATAATCCAGCTTCGCCGCGCACGTCACTCGGTCGCTGTGCGTAGCCACCTGCTCGATACAACGCCGCATCAAATCCAAGACGTCGCTGAGCTCACCTTCGACGATCGTCCCCATCGAATGCAATTCATACTCCAGCCCGCTGCGATCGATGATGTCAACGCACTCGGCAACGTACGCACTAACGCTCTCGCCCTGGCCAAGCGGCGTGATTGACATCTCTAGCAGCACCATCGTTTAGCTCTCTCCACATCCCCCGACACATAGATCGCCGCTAGCGGTGCTACCTAGGTAGCACCAAGCCTTCCGCAGAATCGCCTCCAAATTCTCGATTTGCGAACACGTATGAATTGTAGGTGACGCCATTTAAGACGTCGATGCAGTCCTTCGCCCTCATGCTATCGCACGCTCATCTGTCCCGATTGAGTCACTTCGGCTACGCTTCGCCCTTCCTGGAAATGAAGGAAACCGTCTGCCGCCCCGCCGTTAGGCATTGGTTGCGCCTTCGACGACCCGCTTCTGCCGATTTGCCTGATCATGCACCGCTGTTTTCGTTGCACCGCTGTGATGCGCGCCGCCGCGCTCTCGCTCTTATTGATCGCGGCGGCGGCTGAGTACGTTTTCGCGCAAGCAATGGCGCCTCCTCCAAACGTTTTTCAGGCGCCGCAACCAAGCTGGGATGGTGGCGTCGCGAACTATCAACTGCAACCAGTCCCGCCGCCGCCTGCCCAAACTTGGATCGCGCCGTCTTATGACAACACAATCGGCGCCCAGCCGCCCATCACCACGTATCCCGCGCCCGATTGGGGAGCGCCAGTCATTGTGCAGGGCCCAACAGGCGAGTGGTATTCGCAAGTGTTGCCGGAAGGACTGATCTACCATTCCTATTGGGCCGGCGTCCACGAACCGCGGCTTGGCGCCGTGTTCGAGCACATTTCGAGCGGCCACTCATATATCGACGCCAACGGCGGCGGACGCGCTGCCCTGTGGCGATACGGGGACAACAATCCTCTTATGCCGCAAGGCCTCGAACTCGACGTCGAGGGCGGAACGATGCTCCGTCTTACGCTCGATCAAGTTCGCGACCTGGAAACTGCCGATTTCCGCGTCGGCTTTCCGCTCACGTACGGCGTTGATAATTGGCAATTTAAGTTCGAAGTCTCTCACCTCAGCTCCCACTTGGGCGACGAATTTATCATTGCCCACCCCGGCAGCATCAACGATCGCATCAACTACGTACGTGACGAAATCGAGGCCGGCGTATCGTATTTCCCTGTGCCGTACATGCGGCTCTACGGCGAAGCCGGCTGGGCTTTCAACGCCGATGGCGGCGCGAAACCTTGGGAGTTCCAGTTCGGCACCGAACTCTCGCAACCAGGACCGACAGGCCCAAACGGCGAGCCATTCTTCGCTTTCAACACCAATCTTCTTCAAGACACCAACTTCGGCGGCAATATCAACACACAACTCGGCTGGCTATGGCGCGGCAACTCGGGACACGTGTTCCGTACCGGCTTCCAGTATTTCAACGGCAAGTCCAGCCAGTTCCAAACGTTCGATCATTTCGAGCAGCAATTCGGCTGGGGGTTCTGGTTCGACTTCTAAATCGTAGTCAGCACACTCTGCTCTCCGCTTACGACGTTGCGTCGTGTAACGTAAAATGCCGTTATGCAGCGGTTGGCCGAATATCGCGTCTTTTGGCGCCAGTTTCGCGAACAATACCACACCACGGGCGCCGTTTTACCGAGCGGCCGTGCTTTATCGCGCGCACTCGCACATTACGTTCGAACCGCCGATACGGCGCACGTTGGACGAGCACGCAGAATACTTGAAGTGGGACCTGGAACCGGCGCCGTCACCAGTCAAATTGTGCGTGACATGCGAGCAGATGATCATCTGACAATGGTCGAACGCAACGACCAATTCGTTAGCCATTTGCGAAATGAGATCGACACCGCAATAGATTTCCAGCCGGCGCGAGATCGAATCAACCTCGTGCACAGCGGCCTCGAAGAATTGCCACAAGAGCAGCATTACGACCTCATCATCTCCGGTCTTCCCCTCAACAATTTCAGTGTTGATCTTGTCGACTGCCTGCTAGGAAAAATGAAGCAGTTGCTGGCGCCTGGAGGGATACTGAGTTTTTTCGAGTATGTCGCAATTCGCCGCGCAAAAGCCATCGTAAGCCCGGCTAGCGATCGCCAGCGGCTTCGCGGCATCGAACAGATTCTCAACAATCTCTTGGCGGGGGCTGAAGTTCGCCGCGACCTCGTTCTCACCAACGTGCCGCCTGCCTGGGTGCACCACGTTTGCCCAAAGCGTTTGAGCGAGGCCGCATCGTGAAGTTGCTAACCATTGAAACTACCTGCGACGAAACCGCTGCCGCAGTGATTACAGACGAGCGCGAGGTCTTATCTTCCGTCGTTGCTTCGCAAGACGCGCTCCATAAACGCTTCGGCGGCGTCGTGCCCGAGATCGCATCCCGCGCGCATGTCGAGCGCATCTTGCCAGTCATCGACGAGGCTCTGCGCAAGGCCAACACGCGGCTGGCCGAACTGGATGGCGTCGCTGTGGCGAATACGCCTGGATTGGCAGGTTCGTTGTTAGTTGGTCTAACAGCGGCGAAGGCGATTTGCCTCGCCACCGGTTTACCGCTTCTTGCTGTAAATCATCTGCAAGCGCACATTTACGCTTGCCGTTTGGCCAGCGGTCGCGACGTTTTCCCCTGCATCGGCCTAGTAGTAAGCGGTGGCCATTCGAATCTCTACCGCTGCCAAGCTCCAACCGATTTCACCGCACTCGGCGGAACAATCGACGATGCCGCCGGCGAAGCGTTCGATAAAGTAGCCAGCCTGCTAGGCCTGCCCTACCCCGGCGGCCCTTCGATCGAACGGACAGCGCGTTCCGGCAACGCCCAGGCCCATCGCTTTCCCCGCCCGCTTCTCGACGATCCGAGCCGCCTCCAGTTCAGCTTCAGCGGGCTCAAAACCGCAGTGCGTTACCTGGTTGCCGGCACCGGCAAGACGCCCGAGCGTTCGCCAGCTTCGAACCTGACACCGCAAGAATTGGCAGACGTCGCTGCCAGCTTTCAAGATGCCGCAATCGACTGTCTTATTGGCAAAACCGAGCTAGCCCTGAAAAGGACCGGCTACCGCACGCTCTGCGTTGGCGGCGGCGTAGCCGCCAACTCCCGATTCCGAAAACGACTTGAAGAATCCGCCGCCGCGAACGCCTACGAGCTCCACGTCCCGCCACTCTCGCTCTGCACAGATAACGCCGTCATGGGCGCCATCGCCATCGAGCGGCTGAAGGCCGGACTATTCGAAGACCTCTCGCTAGATATCAAGCCCGGCCCCGAACGAGCCGCCGCGCAATAAAAAACGCGGCCCGAACCGAAGTTCGAGCCGCGTCTTATTTTGCTTCGCCCATTTCGCCAAATAACCGGCTCCATCCGCCGATATCGCATCCTGCTGAACTGTGGCCACACCAAGCTTGGCCGTTATCCAGCTCGCAATCCGCCGCAAACTAGCGGCGTCCTTTCGGGGTTAGAACTGCTGACGCTGGCAATTTGGGCAGAACGCGTGGCTGGCCGGGCGCTCGCCCGACTTGTGGCTAGCCAGCATCTTGTCCCATTCATCCTTGTCGATTTGGCCCGACTTCTTGAAGATCACCACCGAACCAGTCTTGTCGATGATGGTCACCTGCGGGAATTGCGTGGCGTGGAATGCCTTTGCAACTTTTTGCCCGTACTCCGTGGTAACGTCCACGTGGCACAGGTGGTAAGGGCTGAGCAGCTTCGAAGCATCGCTATCCGCGTTATCTTCGCTCAACAGCGCCGGTTCGATCCGGGCATCATCGCTGTTGGGCTTGTCGAGCACTACCAAGAGCGGATCCTGGCCGGACCGAGTTGCCTCGAGAGCTCGGCCGTAGCTTTGCTCCCATTGGGGCGCCTTCGGCGCGGTTGCTATCATCGTGATCGCCATGGTAGCGGTCGCAAGAAAATTAATCATTTCGAACTCCTTCTTCCTAAATTGCTCCGTACGTGCCTCATCGTGAACAAAATCTAACGTGCCGTTCTGTACCCCACGATGCAGGCATCGCCGAGTCTGTCAAACATTGGAAAATGGAATACCTGGCAGGGCGAAGCATGCGATGCCAGCTGGGGACCGAAGGTCGTATTCCTAAAAACTGGGAGGTGGGTTAAACGGCGGGGTCGCTTTTCAAATTCGTGCCGTCATGCACACGTGAAAAGCACCCTCGCACCTTACCGGCCTGGGAAAAGGACCTTCAAGGGGGCAAATCACGCGAACTTTGCCAAAAAAGTAAATCGCCCCGTCTAAGTCGTCCGGGGGGGATCGCATCCAGCCGGACGGATTGCGCCTAGAAAACCAGTGGCTTTCCAATCTGCGCATACGCTTGGCGACCGAGAATTACGCCGCCGAAATAAATCTTCGTGCCAATTAAAAACAGCGTTTAACTGGGGGAAATGCAAAAACTACGCGTTTTAATGCACCCGCTTGACAAATCGCGCCCTGCGGAAAATCAGTTCGAGCCCAGTACCACAGGAACATCGGCCTGTTTGCCCTGGCGAAGAATCGTCAGCTGAATCTGATCTCCCGGTTGATGGTCCTCAATCTTCTCGACAAACGCGCTCGCCGTATCAACCGGTTGGCCATCGACTGCCACGATGATGTCGGAGTTCGTAGGGTCCTGTCGTTCGACGTCGTAAGCCAACGGTCCCCGTGTAACATGCTTGCGAACCAGACTCCAACCTTTGAGGCCTGCCTTCTCGGCCGGACCGCCTTTGTTTACTTCCACAATCTGCAGGCCCTGCTTGAGTTCCTTCACAGCCACGATCCCGATATCCGCCCTCACGACCTTGCCGTGCTCGATCAATTGGGGCACCACCTGGCGAATGCGGTTCACAGGAATCGCGAATCCGAGACCCGCGTTTTGCCCCGTCTTGGTCGCGATAGCAACGTTCATCCCAACCATCCGCCCGCTGGTATCCAACAGCGGACCGCCCGAGTTTCCCGGATTCATCGCGGCATCTGTTTGAATAATCGACTTCATGTCATGGCCGGTCCGGCTTGGGAGCGTCCGGTTCAGGTTCGAAATAATACCCGTGGTTAGCGTGCCTTCGAGTCCGAACGGGTTGCCGAGCGTGTACACCCGTTGCCCGACGCGAAGATTGTCCGATGTTCCCAGCGGGACAGGAAACAGCTCTTCCGGCGGCGCATTGATCTTCAACACCGCCACGTCGTTGTCCGGATCTTCTCCCACCACCTCGCCTTCATACGGGTCTTTTCCGCCGGGAAGCGTCACCCAAACCTTATTGGCATCTTCCACGACGTGGTAATTGGTCAAAACATGGCCCTGCTTGTCGATCACCGAGCCCGACCCTGCACCTTCGCCAGCGGAGGGAAGCCTAAAAAACCCGTCGTAGCTCACGGTCCGGGTAAGAACATTGACCACACCGCGGTTGGCTCCGTCGTAAACGCGGATATTGGTTTGCTCCTCTGGTGTAAGTGCCGGGTTAGGCGGCAAAGTCGCCGGCACCACCGAGGCCGTAACCGTCTGAGCACCGAATTGCTGTGCTTGGGCAGCCCCCACCATCGGAAAACCCGAGCTATTGCCAACCAGCCACGCGGCGAAAGACGCTCCCAGCAAAGCACTTACAACACAGCAAAGGAATATTTTTTTCATATTTGAATGGAGCAAACGAGGGAATTGAAGGCACCTCTGTCGGCAAATGACCCTGCCAAGTTGCGATAGAACCAGCTCGCGCGCCGACCCGCATCAACCGCCGTTCCGCTTTAATCCATACGATATGACGGTGCACAACGTTCGCAAATATCGGGCATTTCCGCTACCGCGAAAGGTCTCCCCAGGGGAAGAAAACGTCGGTTTCGCTACGAATAGTTCGTCGCCTGAGTCACCTGACCGAGGTCACATTGGCACAGTGACCGCCGTCTCAAACGTATTGCCGTTCGATCTTCCCTCATAACCGGTCCAAATGGCTTCCAGCACGGTCCCATTTCCGGCTAGTTGACCCTAGGAAAACTGGGAAAACTATTGGCGTTTGCCTCCGGGCCTGAATAGACTGAAAGTAAGTGGTTATCTCAACCCGTCTTACGAGCATTTGTCCATATCGCGGCACGGCGCAAGCCGGGTGCTGAGACTCCATTTCGACTTTGAACCAACGGGACCGCTACCGGAGCGGCGGCCCTTGTGCTTTTCGAGTATTTGCGGAGCGTCAAAATGTTGACCGTTCATAGGATCAGAGGCATGGTTTCGAAATTCACGACGACCGGCTTGGCCATCGCCGTTGCTACGTCTGCAATCGCACTCGTGGCGCGTGCGGGCGAAACCCAACGTGCATCTGCCGAGTTGTCGACATACGCGACCGAAGATGGTCAGTCGTATTTCGCGCTCAGCATCATGCCGCCGGCTGATGCGGCGGTGCAATCGCAGCCGCGAGACATCATCATTCTGTTCGATACCTCCGCCAGCCAAACTGGAATCTTCCGCGACACTTCGTTCGCCGCGCTCGAATCGTGCATTGCGAAACTGAATCCCAAAGATCGCGTGCAGCTATTTGCGGCCGATCTCGAAGCTCGGCCAATGACAAAGGGATTCGTAGCGGCAGGCAGCGACGATTTGAAAGCCGCTGTCGAAGCACTCCGCAAGGAATCACCCCTCGGCTCGACCGACGTCGAGAATGTGTTGCGCACCGCGGCCTCTAAGTTCGATGCGAAACAGTTGGATAATCGCGTCCTGTTCTACATCGGCGACGGCATGAGCAGCGCCAACTTATTGGGAACCGACTCCTTCCGTTCACTCGTGGGCGATCTATCGAAAGCTCGGACGCCGGTCAGCAGCTATGCGATCGGCCCGCAAATTGATGGCCGCCTGCTAGCTGCCCTCGCCAATCAAACGGGCGGCATGCTTTACATCGCCGAGTCGATGACAAAGGCGAACGACGCCGAAAAAATCACTGCCGAACGGGCCAACGAAGAAAACATGCGCCGCAGCGAAAATGTTGGCGCCGATATGGCGAGCTGGGCTCACGCCACGGTTTATTGGCCGACAAGCTGTACCTGGCCTACCGAATTGGGCCAAGTCTATCCTAAGGCGTTGACGCCCCTGCGCTCCGATCGAGACACAATCGCAATTGGCTCGGCTGCCGCCGCTCTGACGAACCCAGTCGAGATCAACGCGCAATTCATCGCAGATAGCAAGCCCGTTGAATTGCATTGGACTGCTGCCCCGAAAAACGGCGGCGCCACCTACGCTTATCTTCCGCAAGTCGTCCGCTCGGCGAAAACCGATGACGGAATCACGCTCCCCACCGTCGGCTCTGCCGCGCTTGCCGAAACCGGTCGCGTTGCCGAAGCCGGCATCGATGGCCTTACCGATCTCGCCGAACGTTCGGTCCGCACCGGCGATGTACAGGCCGCTCAGGTCGCCGCACAAGCCGTGCTGGAGCGTGACCCCGGCAATGTCAAAGCGAAAACCGTGCAGCGCGTAGTTGATAAGAAGCGCATCGAAGCCAAGCCCGTGGCCCAGCCGGGCGCACCGGCCGCAGGACCCCGCGCTATCGTCCCGCCGCAATCTTTCGCCACGCCTCAACCGGGAACTGCTCCCGCTGCCGGCAATGACCTGAACCTCGTTCGTCAGCCAGCGGTTTTACCGCCGCAAGGTGGCGGTCAACCGCAGGACCTCCCCTCACCGGCGACCTCTCAACCTGCGGCCGGCTCACTCACCGACCAATTTGCACCGTCAGGTGCGCTAATGGACGAGGTCCAGCAACAACGCCGAGTCTTCGGTCAGATGTTGCGCCGCCAAGTTGAAAGCACCGTGATCGACGCTCGCAAAAACATGAGCGACGATCCGGAGACGGCAATGCAAAACCTCAAGCTCGCCCTGGATAATGTACAACGAGCGCCCGAACTTACTCCGGATCTCCGCGCACAACTCACAGATAAACTTCAGGGAGCGCTCCGCGAAGCGCAGCACGCCTCGGTCGTAAAAGATGAGCTCGACGCTGCCCGCGAAGAAGAACTAGCGGCGGCTCGCGAACGTCGCTTGCTGAACGATCGCATGGCCCGTGATCGCGAAAAAGAGAAGCAGCTTGTCGATCGATTTAACGCTCTGATCGATGAGCGCCGCTACGACGAAGCGCTCGACGTCGCAGGCACGTTGGACGAGGTGGATCCGACTGGCGTCACCCCAGTGGTGGCCACCGTCTCCACCGAATTGCGTCGCAACGATTACCTAATGCAACTGACTCGCGCCGCTCGCTGGACCAACTTCTTCGATACGCTCTACCAAGTGGAGAAGTCTTCGGTTCCGTTTCCGGATGATCCGCCAATCGTGTATCCAGCGGCTCCGGTTTGGGAAGAACTGTCGAACCGACGTAAGGATCGCTATGGTTCAATGGATCTAAAGGCCACGGGCGAGGCAGAGCAGAAGATCGAAAAAGCGCTTCGCTCCCCGTTGCATACCAATGGCCTCGACTTCGTGGAAACGCCGCTGAAGGACGTTGTCGAACAAATGGCGACGGATTACGGCATCCCGATCCAACTCGATAAGACGGCGCTAGACGAAGTCGGTGTCAACGAAGACCAACCGGTAAACGTAAATCTGCACAATGTTTCATTGCGATCTGCCCTCCGGCTGATGCTAAAGAACCTGCAGCTGACTTATATCATTCAAGATGAAGTGCTGATGATCACCACGCCAGATTCCGCCCAGAAGAACTTGGTCGTGAAAGTCTACCCGGTCGCAGACCTCGTACTACCCATCGACACGTCGCTGC
>Ga0206917_1014_pt1 | contig 61474 bp, 65 predicted proteins | sample Alteio_BWOrgHeat_68_FD_152931 | JGI IMG/M metagenome (GOLD analysis project Ga0206917, IMG submission 152931) | Enriched cells from forest soil in Barre Woods Harvard Forest LTER site, Petersham, Massachusetts, United States -... | ecosystem: Environmental > Terrestrial > Soil > Temperate forest >...
CGACGGGGACGACGGTTCGTTCTTGAATGCAGCGGAGGAGTTTGGACTGTACGAAGAGTGGGAGCTCGCCGATTTCGTCGAGGAAGAGCGTGCCGTGGTCGGCACAGCGAACGAAGCCTAATGCGGCGCCGACGGCGCCGGTGAAGGCACCCTTTACGTGGCCGAAGAGCTGCGACTCCATCAGCTCGTTGGAAAAGACCGTGCAATCGACGGGGACGAAGGGCTTTGCCGCGCGGGGGCTGAGTGAGTGGATACGGCGGGCGGCGACTTCTTTGCCGACGCCCGTTTCGCCTTCGATGAGAACGGTGGCAGGGCGCGGGGCGATGAGCTCGAGCTGCGATTGAAAATCGGCAGCAGCGAAAACGGATGGCGACGCGCCGGCCGACGCGCCGTCGTCATTCCAATTTTTATTGTGAAAAGCTGGGCGGTTCTGGCCTGATACCGCCGAATCTGCTGTCATTAGCCCCCCGTGGCACGCGAAGCGGTGTGGGAAGTGGCCTGGACGCAGTGAAAAGTAACACCGACCCCCGTCGAAATGTCTTATGTGAAGGGATTATGAAGATTCGAACATCGAGAGTCAATTGAATCCCGGGAATAAATGCAGAAATTGTGGTTTGGGCGAATGTGAGAGTTAACGTCGCAAACGAATGCGAATGGTCGTAAGTGGGCGATGGGTAAGGAGCTAGGTTGCGGGACGGCAACTTTTGTGGCGGTTCGTTTGGTCGTACAATGACCACTTTCGAGTGGTGTGCGCGTTTGGGATTTGTGGTCTAGCTAAACCGCAATCGACTCGGATGACATGGTTTGAGGGTTGAGGCGATCGATGGCAGACTCGAAGTTTCGGCGGATGGCAAATGTGAACGGTGAGATTACGCCGTTGGGGGAGGCCCGGATTTCGATCCTCGATCGCGGGTTTTTGTATGGCGACTCGGTGTACGAGGTGTTTCGCACGTACGACGGCGTGCCGCTGTTTTGCCATGAGCACTTCGATCGGATGGATAACTCGGCGCGGTTGATTGCGATGAAGATTTCGCAATCGAGAGAAGAGATTTTGGATGAGATTCGGCGGACCGCGGCGGCGGCGAACATGCCGGCCGGGCAAGACATTTACGTGCGGTGGCACGTAACGCGCGGGACGGGCGCACTCGACCTAGTGCCGGCGGCCGATCTTAAGAGCACGTTTGTGATCATTCTCAAGGAAGTGCCGACGTGGAAGCCGGAGTTTTATTCGCGCGGCATGACGCTCGCCATCACGCAGGTGCGGAGGAATCCGGTTGAGGCGCTGAGTCCGGATATTAAGAGTGGCAATTATCTCAACAATATTTTGGGCGTGGCGGAGGCGGTGGGCATTGGGGCGGATGACTGCCTGATGCTGAATCCGGATGGGATCGTCACTGAGGCTTCTAACAGCAACGTGCTGTTCGTGATCGATGGAAAAGTGGTGTCGCCGAACGTGGAGTCGGGGGTGCTGCGCGGAATCACGCGAGCGGCGATTGCGAAATTCAGCACGGCGAATGGATTTACGTACGAAGAGCGGCCCGTGAAGGCGAACGAACTTGCGAAGGCGACGGAGTGCTTTGTGACGAGCGCGACGCGCGAGGTGATGCCGGTTGTTGGGATACGGCTGGAGAATGGCGAGTGGCGGGAGTTCCCGGCAGGGGGCGGCGAGATGACGAGGCGCGTCGCAAAGGCGTACAAAGAGTTTGTGGCGAAGTACGTGAAAGAAAATCAGGCGTTGAAGATTTTGTAGTCCGCGCTAAGTCGCACGCGGTGGCGACACAATACGGCTCGATGACATGAATAAAGCGTTTGTGCGGGAGCCGGAAGATGACGGGCGGGCGTTTTGTCCGCGATGCGGGAATTTGGGCGTGCCCGTAGGCGGCGCGGCTCTCGATACGCACATTCCGCCCGAGTCGCGGGCGAAGATGCTCGATGCGGCTTGGTTTTGCGGGTTCTATCGCTGCGATGTGGCGTACTTCAATTTGTTCGGCGGCGTTGTGCTCGCAGAAGAACTCAAAGGACCCGTGTATCCGCATGATGCAAACGCGCCGATTTGTGCGTGCTTTGGGTTGACGTACGACGACGTGGTCGCGGATGTGGATGAAGGCACGCCACGACGGATTCGCGAGGTTGTGGCGCGGCAGAAGGTAGGAGAGGCGGAGTGTCATGCACTCGCGGCGGATGGCAGGTCGTGTTTGGGGGCGCTGCAGGAGTTGTATATGCGGTTGAAGTCGCAGGGGTAAGCAGCGGACGGTTAGTGCGCTAGGGCGACGAAGAGCAGGATGCCGATAAAGTGGCAGGCGCTGCCGGCGATGACGAGGACGTGCCACACGGCGTGGAAGTGGCGGACGCGTTGGTCGTTGACCCAAAAGACCAGGCCGAGCGTGTAGCAGGCGACGCCGAGGATCATCCACCACAGGGCGGCGATTGAAATCACGCCGACCAGCGAGGGGATGGAGATGAACGGAATCGCGCCGAGGATGATGCAGGGCCACATTGAGACCGATTCTACGCGGTGAGCGAAAAAGACCTTCGAGAAGAATCCCCAGAAGGCGATCGTCCACACGATGGCGAGCAGACTGAACCAGAACGCGCTGTGCAGGTACGCCATTGAAAAGGGCGTGTAGGTGGCGGCGATCAGAAGGTAAATCGTGCCTTGGTCGAGGGCGCGGAAGATCGTGCGGAGGCGCGGTTCTTCGAATGTGTGGGAGAGGGTCGACATCAGGTAGACGCCGATGAGGCTGGCGAGGTAGATGCTGCAGCCGGCGGTTCGCCATGCGTCACTTTGGCCGAGGACGGTGGTCATCACGACGACGCCCGCCAGACTTAGGATTAGCCCGATGCCGTGCGTGATGAAGTTGGCGAATTCTTCCGGGCGCGAAAGTTGGGATGGCGATGTTGTGATCGTCGCGGGGCTGTTCATGGTGTTTCCCTTGGCCGGGTGGTTTGGGGATGAAACGGCACGTCCTTGGGCCGACGACAATGTCTATTACGCAGGGTTTCGCGAGTGTTACATAGTCGAAGTGGGGGGACGCTGTTTCGCAGGCGGCAATTGGGGGTAAATGGCGGGGGACTGGGGGAGTTGATAAGATGTTGGCGAATCGGTTGTGCGCCGGTTGGTCCCCTATCCTAACGTTGGACTTGCGCTATGAAAACTATGCGGTGGATTGGATTGAGCGTGGCGGTGTTGGTTGTGGCGTCGTCGGTGGCTGTTGCCGAGGAAACTAGCGGCGATGTTCCGAAGCCGGATGCGGATGGGTGGTACACGCTGTTTAATGGCAAAGACTTCGAGGGATGGAAAAAATCGACGGACAATCCAGATTGCTTTCAGGTGGTGGACGGAGAAATCGTCGCTCACGGCAAGGTGTGCCATCTGTTCTACGATGGGCCAGTCGCAAATCATAACTTCAAGAACTTCGATTGGAAGTGCGACGTTATGACGAAGCCGCACGCGAATTCGGGAATGTACTTTCACACGCATTTTCAGGAAGCGGGCTTCCCGAAGACTGGCATCGAATGCCAGGTGAACAATTCGCACACCGATCCGATTCGGACAGGGAGTCTTTATAAGCTGAAAGACATCATGAATGATTCTCCGGTGAAGGATGACGAGTGGTTCACGCAGGAAGTGATCGTGGATGGAAATCAGATCACGGTGAAAGAGAATGGAAAGGTCGTGAACGAATACACGTGGAAGGATGGCGAGACGCGTAAGGGCGGGTTCGAGAAGAATTTATTGGACTCGGGGACGTTTGCGTTGCAGGGGCATGATCCGGGGAGTGAGACGCACTACAAGAATATTAAGGTGAAAGTGTTGCCGTAGCGCTGCGGTGTGCGGCGATAGATTTGAGACAGAAAAATTAAGAGTGGCCGGCGAGACGTAACTCGCCGGCCACTTTTTTTGCGCGCTAGTTGATGTTGCGGATGCCGACTTCGTCGAGATGGGTGAGTAGGTCGGCGGGGTCTTGGTAGACGCGATAGGCGCCGGCGCGGGCGAGTTCGTCTTCGCCATAGCCGCCGGACATGAGGCCAACGCCGAGCGCTCGGGCGCGCTGCGCGGCGAGGAGGTCCCAGACGCTGTCGCCGACGACGACGGAGTTCGTGATAGGAACGCCGAGTTTTTCGGCGGCCATCAGGAACAGGTCGGGATCGGGTTTGGCGAACTCGACCTGGTCGCGGGTGATGATGGGGACGCAATCGGGGATGCCGAGCGTGGCGATGGGGCGGGCTGCGCTTTCGATTCGGGAGCTGGTCGCGATTGCGAACGGGACTTTTGATTTTACGAGGTAGGCGAGGAGCTCGCGTGCACCGGGGAGCGGGCAGACCTGGTCGGTGAGGCGGGCGTACGCTTCGCCGTGGAGGCGGACCAAGCGGTTGGCTTCGTCGGTAGTGACGATGTGGCCGGTCTCGCGAAGGATGGCGTTGGCCATGAGGCCGCCGCTCATGCCGATGCGGCGGTGGATGCGCCAGACCGCGAGTTGGATACCGACGCCGGACATCGCTTCGCGCCAGGCGAGGACGTGCTGGTAGACGCTGTCGACGAGCGTGCCATCGAGATCGAAGAGGAACGCGGGGCTCATGCGGAACTATTTCTCGTTGGTGAAGGCGTAGAGATGACCGGCGGTGCGGACGTAGAGCGTGTTGTCGGCGATGGCGGGCGTTGCGCCGGTGCGCTCGCCGAGCGGCGGGTTTTTCGCGACCACGTGTGGTTTTGGTGCGCCGCCTTCAAGGACTGTGATTGTGCCGTCATCGAGCGCGGTGAAGTAGATGTTGCCGTTGGCGGCGACGGGCGAGGCGTAGTAGCTGCCAGTAGCGTCGAGGCGTTTCTGGTAGAGCTGCTCCCCGGTCTTGGCGTCATAGGCGGTAATTAGGCCGCCGTCTTTCACCATGAGGTATTGGCCACGGTAGAGGATGGCCGAAGACACGTACGGCAGCCCCTTGGTTTGCTTCCATAACACCGAAGTCTTCGTTACGTCGCCAGTGCCGCCGGGTTTCATCGCGAAGGCGCTGTTCCGCGAGGCTGATGAGTATTTTACGAGCGTATCCCACTCGTCGCGCGTTAGTTTGCCATCGTGGTTGAGGTCGTTGTTATCGAAGAGATCTTTGAACGGCGTTTTGAGCGACTCCTCTTTGGAGAGGACGCCGTCGTGATCGGTGTCGGCGTCTTTTAGGATGTCGTCAAAGGTGGGCATTTTAAAATCTTTGTCGTCGGGATCGCCGGGCGACCAAGCGGCAAAGTAAAGATTGCCGTCGGCAGCGACGGGCGACGCGCAGCAGGAGGCGGGCATGCCTTCGACGAACCAGTCTTCTGCACCGCTTTTGAGGTTGTAGCCGATCATTTTGCCGTAGCCGGGGGCGACGATTTGAGTGCCGGCTGTGGTTTTCCACACGGCCGGTGTGCAGAAGGAGGATTTTGATTCGCGCGATTTTTCCCAGAGCGCGAAGCCGTTGTTGATATCGAGGGCGATGATCTTTGGATCGTTGCTCACGTCGCGCTGCAGGACGACGGCGCCATCGACGATCAGCGGCGACGTGCCGGTGCCGAAGCCGGCGAGTGTTTCGGCGGGCGGCATTTCGTGTCGCCAGAGTTCTTCGCCGTTCGTGTCGTAGCAGAACAGGCCGCAGGAGCCGAAGTAGGAGACGATGTGCTTGCCGTCGGTTGCGCAGGTGGACGCGGCGGGGCTGCCGAAGGCTTTGTTGAACGATTCGAGTTTCTCGGCGGGAGCGTTGACGTCCCAGACTTCGCTGCCATCTGCGCGGTTGAAGGCGACCGTGTAGAGTTTGTTGTCATCGAAGGAGGTGACCACCACTTTGTCGCCGACGATGATTGGTGATGACATGCCGCTGGGGACGGCGACCTTCCACTTCACGTTTTTCTCGGGGCCGAGTTCGGTCGGCGGTTTTTGATCTTCGGCGATTCCCGAGCCATTCGGTCCGCGGAACTGCGGCCAGGCGAGTGATTTGTCTTCGGCTGAGGCATTCAACGCTGAGAAAGCGAACAAAAGAATCACAGAGAGATTGCGCATAAAAATTTCTGGATGTCGTATGAACGTCGTTGAGTTCTGTTAGCTGGCACGACTGGATATCGTATCGCGGCAAGCAGTTACGTCAAAGGCGGGGTTCGAGTTCAAGTGTGCGTGACAGCAGTCACGCAATTCGGCCCGGAGAGCGATTCTCGCAAACTTCACACAGAACTCACACACGCGAAACTTGACCGATTGAATTCGAGAGGATTAGAATCCGCCTAACCGTCGCGGGCCAGTTGGTCTAAACAACTGGGGCTTACTCGAGACGGGAGATACAGAGGATGGTTCGGTCTTATTGTTGGATCTGCATCTTGGTTGCCACCGCGCTGGTTTCAGTGCTAACGCCGAAAGCGGGCGTTGCGGTTGGCTATCTACAACACAACCTGGTGTCGGATCAGTCGGGCGTGGCTGATCACACCGATGCAGATCTTGTGAATGCGTGGGGCGTTGCGTTCAACCCAACGGGTCCCGCGTGGATCGCCGATAACCATAGCGGCAAGAGCACGCTGTACGATGGGCTGGGCGCGAAGAATTCTCTAGTGGTGGGAATTCCTGATGCGACGGGTACCGTGCCGTTGGGTGCATCGACCGGTATCGTGTTCTATGGCGGCACGAATTTTGTTGTGACGCAAGGTGCGGACTCCGGCCCAGCGAAATTCATTTTCTCCAGCGAGGATGGCGTCATTTCGGCGTGGTCGCCGAACGTACCGTTGCCGGCACCGTCGACGGTGGCGCACGTGGCCGCGGACCGCTCTAGCGTGAATGCGATTTACAAAGGTCTGGCGATCGGTTCGACCGGCGGCAATGACTTTTTGTACGCGACCGATTTTCACAACAATCGCATCGACGTGTTCAACGGCAGTTTTGGTTTGACTTCGCCGGCGGGTAACTTCACGGATCCGAATATGCCGGCGGGCTTCGCGCCGTTTGGGATTCAGAACATAGGCGGGCAGTTGTTCGTGACGTACGCCAAGCAGGATACGGATGCCGAGGATGATGCGCCGGGGCCGGGCAACGGATTCGTCGACATTTTCGATTTGAGCGGCAACCTCGTGAAGCGGCTTGTTTCGCAGGGCAACTTGAATTCACCGTGGGGATTGGCGCTCGCGCCGGCGAACTTTGGCGAATTGAGCAACGCGCTGCTGGTTGGGAACTTCGGGAGTGGGCGGATTCAGGCGTACAACTCGACGACGGGGACGTTCCTCGGCACGCTGTCGGACTCGGGCGGCATTCCGGTGACCATCGACGGACTTTGGGGAATGCAATTCGGCAATGGCGCTAACAACCAGCCGACGAACACGTTGTTCTTCGCGGCGGGGCCCGGTGCTGAAGCGCACGGGTTGTTTGGCAGGATTGATGTGGCGGTGCCTGAGCCGAGTTGCGCGCTGCTGACGATCGTCGGTAGTTGCTTCGTGGCGGTCAGGCGCGGCCGGCGAAGCGTGCGAGCCGCGTGAGAAGTGTGTCGATGATCTCGGGCGTGTGGTGGTAACACAGGCTTAGACGGAGCAGCGATTCGCCTTCCGGAACAGTTGGGGGGCGAATCGCTGGAATGAAATAGCCGGCGTCGCGGAGTTTTGTTGCGAGGTCGAGCGTGCGCTTGGCGTCGCCAAGGATGAGGGGGATGATTTGGCTTTCGGAGTGGCCGGTGGTCCAACCTTGGGCGCGTAAACCCTCGCGGAGATCGGCGGCGCGCGCGAGCAATTCTTGGCGGCGGTGGGGTTCGGATTGGATGATATCGAGCGCGGCGATGGCGGCGGCGCTGGTGGCGGGGGGTTGCGCGGTGGAGAAGACGTAGGTGCGGGCGCGATTGGCGAGCCAATCGATGAGCGACTGCGAGCCACAGACGAAACCGCCGGCGCTGCCGAGGGCTTTGCTGAGGGTCCCGATGCGGATGGTGTGAGACGAAGCGGCGTGCGAACCCCCGGCAGAGCCGGGGGCTGCCGGCTTGTGAGTGGATTCGAGCTGATCGGTTACGCCGCGGGCATTCGGGCCGAAGACGCCGGTGGCGTGGGCTTCGTCGAGGAGGAGCATGGCCTCGTAGTGAGCGGCGAGTTCGGTGAGGCGCGCGACGGGGGCGAGGTCGCCGTCCATGCTGAAGAGCGTGTCGGTGACGATTAGCCGTCGGCGGACGCCGGCGGATTGGCGGAGCATCGTTTCGAGCGCGTCGCAATCGCGGTGGGGATAGATGAATCGCGTGACGCGCGAGAGGCGGCAGCCGTCGATGAGGCTGGCGTGATTTTTGGCGTCGGCGAAGATGGCGTCGCCTTCTTCGACGAGCGCGGGGATGATGCCGGCGTTGGCGGCGAAGCCTGAGGGGAACACGAGCGCGGCTTCGGTGCCTTCGAACTCGGCGAGGCGGCGTTCGAGCTTGGCGTGCGATAGACTACGGCCGCTAACGAGTGGGCTTGCGCCCCCGCCCCACCCTTCGCGCTCAGCGGCAGCGTGTGCGGCGGCAGCGAGGCGCTCGTCGGAGGCGAGGCCGAGGTAATCGTTCGAACCGAAATTGATGAGCTCGAGGCCGTCGATCGTGACGAGTGCGGATTGCGCGCTGGTACGAGTCGCGCTGTGGCGGCGAAGGTCTTGGCGCTCGAGGTCGGTGAGGGCGTCGTCGATCCAGGCGAGCGGGTTGGAGTTGTCCGTGGGCATCGAGCTAAACCGCAAGCGTTACTTGCATGTGGGACGGTAAGGTATAGTTTGACATGGGGAACCGGGGCCGGAACAATGAGTTTGGTTTCTCCGTAAATAACTAGGGTTTCGGCCAAATTGGCGTGTGGAACTTTCTTTGGTTCGCGAGCGTCTCAAATAGCGAGCGGAATGCGTGAGCGACGACGCCTCATTGATTGCGGCTAGTTTGGCTGGCGATAACGCCGCGTTTGGGAGATTGGTGTCGGCGTATCAGGATCGGCTTTTTAACTCGCTGCTGCGCGTGCTGGGCTCGCGCGAGGATGCCGCGGACATTGTGCAGGACGCCTTTGTGCAGGCGTACACGAAGCTCAACACGTTTCGCGGCGGGTCGGCCTTTTACACGTGGTTGTATCGCATCGCATTCAACCTAGCCATGAGCCACGCGCGGCGGGGGAAGAGGACGGCGTCGCTCGACGATCGCAAATCGCTCGTGGGAGACGAGCCGATGGACGGTAGGCCGACGGTCGACTCGGGCATGATGCAGCAGGAGCGGGCGGAGTTGGTGCATGCCGCGCTCGGCGAGCTAAGCTTGGAATATCGACAGATATTAGTGCTGCGCGAAATCGATGGCTGCAGCTACGACGAGATTGCGGAGATCTTGGATGTGCCGGTGGGGACCGTGCGGAGCCGATTGTTTCGAGCACGGATGGAGATGAAAGAATTGTTATCGCCACGATTGCACTTTGAAAGGATCGTGGACACGCGATGAGTGAACGAGAATTTCAACCTGAGCTCGATGATGAGTTGCTGAGCGCGTACTTGGACAACGAGCTTACGGTCGAGGAGCGCGCGGCGGTCGAGGCACGGCTGGCGAACGATCCGGATGCGCAGCATTTGTTGCACCAGTTGCGGTCGGTGTCGCAATCGGTCCAGATGTTGCCGCTTGAAGGCGTCGGGCGGGATTTGAGTGGCGAGATTCTGCGACGAGTTGAAGCGAAGAAACTCGGCAGTGGTGAGGCAAGTGGCGGTGACTCATCGGCTGTCGGAGGAGTGACGCCTCGCTTGCCAATTTTTGGTTCGCGACGGTCGTGGATTTGGGCAACGCTCGCGGTTGCGGCTGGGCTTATGATTATGGTGCTTGAGCGCGGCGATGAAAAAGGAAAGCAATTGCCCGCGGTGGCTCAAAATGAAAGCGCGAATGCTGATCGTTCGGCTGGCGCGAACGGCTCGCCAGAAAAGCGCGCGGAGACAATTGTTAGTGCGCCGAGCCCGTCAGCCGTGGCGGAGGAAGACGGTGAAAAGGCGGCGTTGCGGAAGCTGTCGGTGGATTCGCCGAGCGGTAGCGTTGCGGGGAGCAGCGAGAGCGATCGGCTCGCGGTGAGTGCGCCGGAGGATGCGCGTAAGCCGACTACGAGTGCGGATGGTGAGCTGCGGCCTAGAATTGACACTTCATTGGACGTTAGCGGAGACAACAAATCGAAGTTAGTCGCGGGCGCTGAACCCCAAGCAATGCCGCGGCCTGCGTCTTTGCCCAACGAGGGTGCTGTCGCGCGTAGCGCCGCTGCAGGAGCACCGGCGGCTTCGACAAAACTTGGTGACGAGCAACAATCGACTGGGGACGCCAATGATTTGGTCGTTGTTCACGTGTCGGCGAAGCCGGCCGCCATTCGAGGCGGGGAGTTCGAGAAGTTGCTGGCTCGAAATGGCGTTGAGTTTGATGCGGATGCGAAAGCAGAGGATGGGATTGCGGGAGAATCTCTTAAGAAAACGCCGGCGAGTTCTGCGGAATCGTACGACAAGAGCCGGAACCTAAATGGCGCGAACAAATCGGTCGACATTGTGGTTGTCGATGCACCGCGCGATGTTTTGGCGGCGTGCATGGCGGAACTCCAGCATGACGAGTCGAATTTCGCGAGCGTCGAAGTCGAACAACCGGCTGCGAACGACAGGGCCGCGACGGCGGCGGCTGGTATTACGAAGCAACTGGGAAGCGAATTGCGCCAGTACAATCGTGGGATGAATTCGTACCAGCAATCTGCTGGAGCACGATTTTATGCAGGTGATTCGGCAAACAAGGACCAGGGACAGTTAAGCGACGAATCGAAGCGTTCGGCAAATGTGGGCGGCGGGCCGTCGCAGAATAATCAGCCGGTGCAGAATCAACGGGCGGCTCAAATGAACCGCGGCAGAGCGCTTCGCGTGCAGGCGGGGCGGGACGAGGACCAAGCGTCGCGTGCTGAGCAGCTTGGTCGGCGTGCGGGCGAATTTGGCGGTGGCGGTGGTGAATCAGAAGCGCTGCGACGGAATGTAGCTCAGCAGCAGAAGCCGCAGAATGAGAATTCGGAAGAAGTGCGGGTTTTGTTTATGTTGAGCCCGGAGGCGGTGTCCCCTGCCCCGTCTAAAAAGGCGGCGAACTGACGCGCCAGGTCGAAGATTATGAGCGACGTTACGATTCGATTACGTGCCAACGGGCCGCTGGTGATTGAAGGCCCCTTCAAGTTGATCGACTCGCGCGGGGCGGAGTTTGAGATTCCGACGAACAAGCCGGCTGTGGCGCTGTGCCGGTGTGGGCAATCGGCGAAGCGGCCGTTTTGCGATGGGTCGCACAAGAGCTGCGGCTTTGTTTCTGATGAGGCGCCGACGCCGCCAGCCGCGGGTTGAGAGCGCAGCATTACCATACGAACGGCACCAGTCGGTAGCGCACTTTTTGAGCGTACTTTTGATAGCCGGGTAGCGAGCGATTTAGGAAGCGCTCTTCGAAGATGATTCGCACGCCAAGGATGGCGAGCGGGACGAGAGAAATGATGGCAGCAGCGTACGATTCGAGCCACAGAGCAAGGCCGATGTTGTAGAGGCCGATGCCGGCGTACATCGGGTGGCGGACGATTGCGTAGACGCCGGTATCGACGACATGGTGGTCGCGTTCGGCTTGGTGGCGGACGACTGGGGCCGCAAAATCGTTTTCTTTGAACACCAGGGAAATGATGACCCAACCCATGATCACGAGAACCATGCCAAGTGATGACACGAGGATGTTCGGCGTAGGCAAGATATGCAGGTGGAAGACGTCGATGGGGATGAACGCGATTGAACCGAGATAGGCGACCAAGAAAGAGATAACGATGATGCGGTCGGACCGCGGCTGACCTTTTTGGACCATGCCTTTGAGACGTTCGCGGAGAAGTTCGGGCCGCGTCTGCATCACGGTCAGCATTGTGACGACGGTAGAAACGATAATTACGACGAGCACGACCCAGGCGCGCCACCAGTGAATGGTGCCGGCTGGCAGCAGGAGCAGGCCGCCGAAGACCGCCAGGTTCCAAACGATGCTCAGGGTGAGGCGGCGAAGGAACATGGGAGCGTAACGAGGCTGGGGGAGACTACTCACCGGCGTCTAAGCGCGGAGCGGCAATTCTATCGAGGCGGCATAGGCGTCACAACGCTCTCTATAAAAAGGGACTCTCAGTACGTGAATAGATGCGGCTGTAACGAGCATACGCAGAATGCGACGCGCGAGGGCGGGGCGCGCGCGGCTCCAGCCGCACCGTTTTTTGGACGATATTGGCGAATGATAGCACCGCCGTCCTGACCTCCGTGCTGCGCGCGGTTCGCGCTGGGTCGCCAGGACATCCGAGGACATCGTTATGTGGCGTTCATTTTTCCTGGCTGTTGGAGCTTACTGCGTTTTGCTGGGTGTCGAGGCCCTCGTGTTGGAAAAGGCGGTGTTGAAAGCGAATCCGAGCCAGTTTTCTATGTCGGCGCATGAGATCGTGCCGCCGGATTGGGCGCCATGGAGTCTGCTTGGCACGGGCGCGGTAGTTTTGCTGTATTCCTTCACCGTGCCACAGCGTGTTGGCAGCGGCGGCTGATCGTCGCGGCATGATTTGGCGTCTTCTGCAGCGGTTTTTTTCGCCGTTTGAGCGGCGCCACGCGCGTATTTTGTGCTCTTCGCGTGGCTTACGACGGCCGAACGTTTATTGAGTTTTGGCCTCCAACCGCTTATCATGGATAGGGTTACGGCACGGCGGGTTGCGAACCTGCGCAGGGCGCCCGGTGTCTCTGCCTGCTCGAGCCGACAACTGTCCGTTTCCCTGTATTTGAGGAATTTGCCGTGGCTACCGTTACCAAGCCCAAGACCAAGAACGAGCTCATCAGTGGGGCGGATATCTTGGTTCAATCGCTGATCAATCACGGCGTGGACACAATTTTCGCTTACCCGGGCGGGGCGAGCATGCCGCTGCATCAGGCGCTGACCCGATTTTCGGACCAGTTGCGGACTGTTTTGCCGCGGCATGAACAAGGTGGGGCGTTTGCGGCACAGGGCGTGGCCCGCAGCACCGGCAAAGTCGGTGTGTGCATGGGGACGAGCGGTCCGGGGGCGACGAACCTGGTGACTGCGATCGCGGATGCCAAGTTGGATAGCATTCCGCTCGTGGCGATTACGGGGCAAGTGCCTTCGAAGATGATCGGCAACGACGCGTTTCAGGAAACGCCGATCGTCGAGGTTTGCCGCGGAATTACGAAGCATCATTACCTAGTGACGGATGTGAACGATGTTGCCCGGGTGGTGAAGGAGGCGTTCATCATCGCTTCGACGGGGCGGCCGGGGCCGGTGTTGATCGATGTGCCGAAGGACATTCAGCAGGCGAAGTGTGTGCCGAACTACGAAGTGGCGACCGACCTGCCCGGCTTCAAGACCGAGAATCCGAAGGCGAAGCCGGAACAGATCCGGCAGATTGCGGCAGCGATCAAATTGGCGAAGCGACCGGTGATTTACGCGGGTGGCGGGATTATCAGCGGCGAGGCGAGCGATGAGCTCCGAACGCTGGCCAAGAAGACTGGGATCCCGGTGACGATGACGGTGATGGGGCTCGGCGCGTTCCCGAGCGAAAGCGATCAATCGCTCGACATGCTCGGCATGCACGGTTCGGTGTACTCGAATTATGCGGTGGAACAGGCCGATTTGCTGATCGCGCTCGGCGTTCGGTTCGATGACCGCGTGACGGGCAAGGTCGAGGAATTCTGTAAGCACGGCAAGATCGTGCATGTGGATATCGATGCAGCGGAGCTCAACAAGAACAAGCCGGCACATATTCCGGTGTGCAGCGATGTGAAGTTTGCGCTCGCCGAACTGAACAAAATTGTGGAAGCGCCGGAGGATATTTCGGCGTGGGTTGCCCAGTGCAAAAAATGGAAGAAGGACGAGCCGTTCCACTACAACCAAGAGTTCCCCGGGATTACGCAGCAGCACGCCATCAGCGAGCTGTGGAAACTCACGCATGATCGCGATCCGGTGATTGCGGTGGGCGTGGGGCAGCACCAAATGTGGGCGGCCCAGTTCTACAAGCTTTCGAACCCGCGGACTTGGCTGTGCAGTAGCGGCCTCGGCACGATGGGTTTCGGTTTGCCCGCGGCAATGGGCGCTCAGAGCCAGTTCCCTGATCGGCTCGTGATCGATATTGATGGCGACGGCAGCTTTCAGATGAACATTCAGGAGCTCGCCACTTGCTACTGCGAGAATCTGCCGGTGAAAGTGCTGCTGCTTAACAATCAGCACTTGGGCATGGTGGTGCAGTGGGAAGATCGGTTCATGCAAGGTAACCGGGCGCACACATACTTGGGCCCGATCCATCACCCCGAGGCTCGCGGCCAAGGGGACGGCATTGGCCCCAGCGAGCGATATCCGAATTTCGTGCAGATCGCGAAGGGGTATGGCTGCGGCGCGGCGTACGTGAAGAAAAAGGCGGATCTAGTACCGGCATTGGAAGAAATGATTAATTCCAAAGGGCCGTACGTTCTGGATGTCGAAGTGCCCTATCAAGAGCACGTGCTGCCGATGATCCCGGCCGGACATACCGTGCGGGATATGATCAAAGAGTAATCTGCCTCTTGCGTTTGTCTTCCGCGGACTGTCTCCGCGCACTATTTGGCTTCTAATCCGTGCGCGCGGCGCATCAACTCATCGGCGATTGGGTTCTTGCTAAATCGCCACAAGCGGACCAACGGCGAGAAAGTAATCTCGTGGCCGAATTTGGACGGCTCGCGTAAGGTCAGCGTGATTCGCTCGGGATTTGTCATCAAGGTGGCGCTGACATTTAAGATGTTGGTCACCGGAAACCGATCTTCAGCGTCTGAATTGCGAACGATAAGTGTGTCTCCATCGAGATAAACTTCGTCCATCAAATCGAAGATCAACCATTTCATAATTCCGTATCCGAAGAGCATCATCACGAGCGGCAAGATCGCGAGGAAGATTGGGCCGTTATTGTCGAAAAACTCTGTCAGCCCAAATATCTCAAAGACGGTCAGGAAACCGAACCACAGGACGGGGAAAACTCGCTTATTGATAAACGTCAGGGACGAAGAAAGTTTTCGCATTGCGTGCCTTCCGCTGAGGGGCAACCGTTTGTACCGTATTTGACGGCAAATTGGCGGGTAAACCAACACGATATTCGCGCAGATCGATCAGGTTGAACATTTGGTGGCGCATCTCAAGGGCTCTTTTCGCTACGTCCGATGAGAACTTCTGCCTACTGCGAAAAGTAGGCGGGCGATGCGGATCGCATCGATTGTTCGAGTTGAGAGCGGGTTCTGCCCGTAGGAGCAGCAGCGTGGAAGGCCCTTTTTCTTTCGATAGCTATACGGCAAGTAGCAATACAGCAGTGGGACTCGCTTCGACTGCGTTACGTGAGCGTGTCGATCGGGTTCGGACGACGAAGTCGATTTACGAGGGGTCGGAAACCGAGGCTGGCCGTGCGGCCACGCTTTCGATTGCAGCTGGGTCGACTCGGCAGAGCGCTCAGTTTCCTGCGTTCGCGCCGCTGCTCGAGGAATTGGAAGTCGCGGGCTGGAGCTCGCATCGGCGGATGCTGAGTGGGAATTTTCACGATTGGATGATGCTTGAAAATCAGACGATGATGGTCGTTGCCGGGCAAGCGGTCGCGATGCGCTCTGTCGAATTTGCCGATCCGCTCGAAGCGGCGATGGTGGCACAAGGCGCTTGGGCGACGATTCGGTCGCAGGCACATCATGCGAGCGACGCGGGAACGCTGCTATCGCTCGCCGCGCGAAGTTTGTGGACGAACGTTGGCGAGAACATTCAGGTGGAAGCGGCCGTTGCCGTGGTTGATCTGGAAGGCGGTCACTGTAGCGTGGCGGTCGCCGGCGACTGTATGGCCCTGCGAGTACAGGCGGGCTGTTGTGAGCAGATCGCCGCACGGCAGCCAATGCTGGGGGCAATCTCAGACTTTACGTATCTTGGGTACTCGGTGTCACTCGCGATGCGAGAGCGAATTGTGCTCATGGCGGATGATGCACGTCGTCGGCCGGTGGATATGATGGCGAAACTGGCCGGAAGTTTTGCCAAGCTCGATGCGAATGCACATCGGAAGCTGATGGCGGCAGATGCGATCGCGATGGTTCGCGAGGAGCGGGATCAGGCGGCGGAATCTGGCGAGCGGGCGGCGGCGAGCATTGTCGGGGTGCGGCGTCGGTAGGCCTTACTTATTCTCTGAGCTGCGGGCCTCGATCAAGGCTATGTGGGCGGCTCGCAATAGTTTGTCGAGGCCCTGCCCTGTGACGGATGAGAAGGCGATGACTTCGCGGCCGGCGATGGCGGCGAGTTTCTCTTGCACTTCGACTGCGGTGGGTAGTTCGGCTTTGCTGACCGCGAGAATTTCGGGGCGATCGGCGAGGCCGTGGCCGTATTGTTCCAGCTCGCTGCGGATCGCACGGTAGTTTTCGATCGGGTCGGTGCCATCCATCGGTTGCGGTTCGACGAGGTGGATCAGCACGCGCGTGCGCTCGACGTGACGCAGGAACTCATGGCCGAGGCCGGCGCCGGCATGGGCGCCTTCGATGAGGCCGGGGATATCCGCGATGACGAGCGTGCGGTCGATATCGAGGTGGACGATGCCGAGGTGCGGAATTTTGGTCGTGAAGGGATAATCGGCGATTTCGGGGCGCGCACGGGAGACACGGCTGAGCAGCGTGCTTTTGCCGGCGTTGGGTTTGCCGACGAGGCCGACGTCCGCGATTACTTTCAGCTCGAGCGTGAGGCGGCGCGACTCGCCCTCTTCGCCGCGCGTGAATTCGCGTGGGGCCTGGTTGGTTGCCGATTTAAAGCGGATATTACCTTTGCCACCCTTGCCTCCGCGAGCGGCGACCACTTGCTCGCCGAGTGTCGATAAATCTTTCAACACGTGGCCGTGCTCGGCGTCCATGATCACGGTGCCGGGCGGCAGTTTGATGATCATGTCTTTTGCGCCGCGGCCGTGACAATCGGATCCGCGACCGTGCTCGCCGCGTTCGGCGCGCCATTGCTTGCGATGGGCGAGCGCGGAGAGCGTGTCCACTCCGGGCTCGGCGATCATGATGATGCTGCCGCCGTCGCCGCCATCGCCGCCATCGGGGCCGCCGCGCGGGACGTACTTCTCGCGGCGAAAGCTCATGCAACCGTCACCACCGCGGCCGGCTTCGACTTCGATAGTGACGCGATCTACGAACATGTGATGGACTAGCGTAAGAGGAAATAAAAACAGGGATGCCAGACGGCATCCCTGCTAGGCAGTTTTACAATGTGTTCGGAAATCAGTTTTCGGAGGGGACCACGTTGACGCGGCGGCCTTCGCGGTCGAACTTCACCTGGCCATCGACGAGGGCGAAAAGCGTGTAATCGCGGCCCTGACCGACGCCTTTGCCGGCGTGGAACTTGGTGCCGAGCTGGCGGACGATGATGTTGCCGGCGATTACTTTTTCGCCGCCGTAGCGCTTCACACCACGACGTTGACCGTTGGAATCGCGACCGTTGCGGCTGGAGCCTTGACCTTTTTTATGTGCCATGGTGGTGCCTTGGAGCTAAACCGCTAGCGACGAACAAAGGGCCGCGGCGGGACAAAAATTAAGATAGGCTAACTTGTAGCCCGTCTATCCTACCGGTAGACCCAGTGGTAGGCAACCCCGTCGGAAACGCCGTAGAGATCACCTTTTCCGATCGGCGGGCCGTAACGGAATTCGCGCTCGTTGGGCTGCAATTCGTCGCCCGGGCGCCAGAAATTGAGCTGCAGCATTTTGCGGGTGAAGCGGCGGCCGCGGCCCGGGGGGTCGCCCGCGTGGTACGCGGCGGCGTTATCGGTCCAGCGGTATGAGTTCGTGAGACCGCCGACCAAGATCGTGAAGAAATCCATTCGCGGATCGACGTCGACCCAGGTGGCAACGCCCCAGACGTCGTGCGTGATGCGGCCTTCGCTTACGGGGATTGGCTGCTCGGCGATTTCGACGCTATTGAGCAGCGGCTGGCCGATTTTTTCGCGGTCGGCGATAGCGGCATCGGCGGCTGGAATCACACGGTCGAGATACTGTTTGCCGACGGACTTGCCGTTCGCCTGACGATCTTCGGATTCCAAAATGAATTGCGGAAGGAAGCGAACTGCGCCGCCTTTGCCGGGCTGGGTGCCGTAGACGCCGTCCTTCCCTTCGACGGGCTTTAGCGTTTGACCCGTGTTGCGAATGCGATAAACGAGATAGTACACCAGCTTATGTTCCGTGCTGCCGGAGGCGGTCGGGACATCGACCTCGATCATGCGGAGTGGCTTGAAGGAGAACTCGAGGCAGTTGATTTCGCGACGGAATTTCACCTGGTTCGCCATGCCAGCGAGCGTTTCGTTCGCGGCCATGAACTCGGGCTTCCAACTCAGATCGGGATTGGCTTTTAGCTCGATGACGTCGTGCGTGCTGACGGTGTCGTCCGGCTCTAGACTTGGCGGAATCGTGGTTAGCACGCCGGGAGCGAGTGGTCGTTCGGCTGGCGGGGCAGCCAACGAAGAAGCTGCCGAGCAGAAAACCAGCGATGCGGCCAACGGCAGACACGCCAACGAAATGTACGCAAATCGGTGCATGAAAATCCCAAGAGCGCTCGGAAGAGAGGCACGAATTGCACCGCGCCCCTAGAATTCCAGTATAGATACGGGAAACGGCAGCGGCAACAAATCGCCGAGGGATACGCCTTGGCGTGGCGTGGGCTCGTTACCGGAGGGTCGCGGCAAAGCCGCGAAAAATGGCGGCACGACGGGATCAACTGCTACAATCGTGCCGGGAAAAAGCCACCCGGCCCCGTGCTTGGCTGGGATAGAAACACACGGGGCCGGGCGCTAACGAGAGAGACTAAATAGCCGTTACGGCGTTGTCCTTTTCAGGGCCATGATCGTCTTCTGAGCGATCGCGGCGTGGTGGTCGACGGTCATCGTCATCACCATCTCGGTCGCCCGGGGGTGGGCCGCGGCGGCCGTCGCGTTCGAAGAATCGGCGACCGCGGGGTGGGCCGTCGCCATCTGCACCAGGACCGCCACCAGGAGGCCCGGGACGCCGACGGAATTCAGGACCGTCGTCATCGTCGCCGTCACGATCGCGGCGCGGCGGACCCTCGGGACGACGGAACCGCGGGCCATCGCCATCGCGCCAGCGTGGCGGGCCTTCGGGACCCATGTTGCCTTCGATAAACCGGCCCTCGAGGCGGCCTTCGAAGTGCCCTTCAAAATGCCCGCGGCGCATACCATCGGAATCTGGACCACGTTCGGCTGCGATGCGCGGGCGACCGGGCGGCGGTGGCGGCATGTGCTCGTGGACGTATTCGGCGAGGGCCATGAACTCTTCTTTGCTCAGCTTGCCGTCGCCGTCCTTATCGAACTTGGAAAACATTTCTTCGGGCTTCGGCATTTTGGGCGGACCATCGTGGTGGCCATCTGGGCCGCGGCCGTCGTGATGACCGTCTGGGCCGTGACCATCTCGATGATGACCATCTCGATGATGACCATCTCGATGATGACCGTCACCATCATGGCCATCTCGATCATGTCCGCCGCGATCTTCGCCGTCTTCTTTGTGCCGCGGTCGCTCACTGCCTTCGCCATCGTCACCTCTCTCACGATGGCGTCGCTCCATGAGCTCACGCATTTTTTGGCGGGCTTCCTGGCGTTCATCGTCGCTGAGTTTGCCGTCGCCGTTTTTGTCAAACTCTTTGACGATCTTTTCGCGAATTTCGGCGCGGGCTGCGCCGTCGTCGCCTTTCTTGGCATCGCTGCTGTCGGAATCTGCAGCCATGACAGTCATGGCCAGCAGACTGGCAGTCGCGAGGACAAAACTACTTACAAAATACCGCATGTGTTTTTCACCTTTCCGATGTGTGGGTTGCGAGAAGGGCTGATAGCAGCCAAGTTTAATTCGCAACATAAGACGATGAGATCGGCCTGAACTGGTTTTTGCCCATCGGGGAAGCTTCCAAAGATAAAACCCCGCGGGAATCGCGGGGTTTCGGGGAAGTTTCAGAAATCTCGACATGCGGCCAGCGACATTCGTCGCAGCCGCTACACCATGGCGTAGAAGCTCACGAACTCCTTGCAGGAGACGGGCTTGATCTTGCGAGCCTGACCAGCCTGGCCGAAGGCGGTCATGCGGGCGATGCAAACTTTCTTCATGGCATCGCGGGCTGGCTTTAGGTAGTCGCGCGGGTCGAACTTTTCTGGCGACTCGGCGAACACCTTTCGGATCGCGCCAGTGATGGCGAGGCGGTTATCCGTGTCGACGTTCACTTTGCGGACGCCGTGCTTGATGCCGCGCTGAATTTCTTCGACCGGCACACCCCAGGTTTGCTTGAGCTTGCCGCCGAACTTGTTGATCACGTCTTGCAGGTCTTGCGGCACGCTGCTGGAGCCGTGCATGACGAGGTGGCAATTCGGCAGGCGGCGATGGATCTCCTCGATGCGGTCCATGGCGAGGACTTCGCCGGTGGGCTTCTTGGTGAACTTGTAAGCGCCGTGGCTGGTACCAATCGCGACGGCGAGTGCATCGACGCCGGTTTCGGCGACGAAGCGTTCGGCTTCATCAGGATCTGTTAGAAGTTGGTCGTGCGAGAGCACGCCTTCGGCGCCGTGGCCGTCTTCTTTTTCACCGTGCCCGGATTCGAGCGAGCCGAGGCAACCGAGTTCACCCTCTACCGAGACACCGCGGGCGTGAGCTTCGTCGCAAACCTGGCGCGTGACTTTGACGTTGTAGTCGAAGTCGGCCGGGGTCTTGCCATCTTCCTTGAGCGAGCCGTCCATCATCACGGAGGTGAAGTTGTTGTCTATCGCGCTTTTGCAAGTCGCGGGACTGTTGCCGTGATCCTGGTGCATGCAAACCGGGATCTCCGGGTACAGCTCGGCCGCGGCCAGCATGAGGTGCTTGAGGTAGTTGTCTTGCGAGTACGAGCGGGCGCCGCGCGAGGCCTGCACGATGACGGGCGAATCCGTTTCGCGGGCGGCTTCCATGATCGCTTGGATCTGCTCCATGTTGTTGACGTTGAACGCGGCGAGACCGTAATCGTTCTCGGCAGCGTGATCGAGCAGTAATCGCATGGGGACGAGGGGCATGGTGCACTCCTTATGAAAAGCCTGCGGCAAAGGCCGGCGGCAGTCGTTTATCAACCGAACCCGCATTTTAACGGGTCGGGGCGGCTGCGGGGAAGATGCCGGGCGGGTTGAAACTAGGGCTTCCCGCTGTCGGCAAACGCGTCGCTTTGCGGCACTTCGGCAAGGCGGATGAGAATCAGCTTTTGCTGGGGGCCGTCGGCCGTGTCGACGGTGTGGAAGTAATGGCCGAGGCGGCTTCCGGCGTCGGGCATGCTCATCAGCACGAGCATTTCGCCCGGCGCAAGCTTTACAGACATGCGAAGCCGGTCGAAGACTTCGCGCTCCTTGAGCGAGGCTTGCCGGAGGACGCCGTCATCGCCGCCGGTGTAGCGAAGGCGCGGCGTGCCGTGGTTGATTTCCGGCGTGAGCTCGACGGTGGCAGATTGGTCGGGACGCGGGTCGACTTTTAGCGAGTAGATTGCGTCGGCTTGTTCGAAAGTATGGCCAGTCAGCTCGGCGCCCTCGCTGATAAGCAGCGGCATCGAGGGATACGGCTCAGAGGCCTGAATTTCAAACCGCTCGTTGCGGCGCAGTCGGCGGGTGCGGCCGTGGATGATTGGCTCGGTAAGCAGATCGGCGGTTTGAGACTTTTTGGTGCTGGCAGAACTGGCGGCAGTCACTGCCGTTTTCTCATCGGACGTTGCGCCCTGGTGCAAGACTTTGTCGATCGCGGGCGGCAGGGTGCCAGAGATCACTCCCGCGCGGATGCCGTTGTTTACTAGCGCTCGACGGACGGCCGGATCGATTTGCGTTTCGTCGATCTCGCGCCAGGCTGCATCGTCTAGGACTGCATCGTTAACGGGGAAGCGAGCCCAGATGATTTCCATCGTCACGCTGTCAGGCGACGCAGCCGCTGGCTTTAGCGGCGATTGGCCGTGGAGCATGGGATGATCGGCGGGGAACATGTGACAGCCACTCAGACATAACGCGAGCAGAATTAACGCAGCGCGAATGTGGTGAGCGTTTTTCATCGAGGCGGCAGCCGAGCCGGTGACTGCGCACTCGAATGCGCAGCCAGAAGAGTGAGGCCGTTCGAAGGAACGGGCTGCGAAGAATAGGACAACGCGCCATTGCAGTCAACGCGGCGTGGCGGCGGTGCTAGCGGGCTACTTCGTTGCGGCCGCTGGCTTCTTCTTTTTCGGCGCGGCTTCGGGCTTTGGTTCGCCTTCGAAGGTGGGGCGAACACTGCGCTCTGCGACGCGGTCGCGGACGCCGACGAATTCGATCACTGCGCGAATGCCAGCATCACCGAGGCGAGGCTTGGCGAGGCGGAGAATGCGGGTGTAACCACCCGGTCGATCGGCGAAGCGCGGGGCAACTTCGGCGAACAATACGCTGACTGCTTGCTTGTTACCAAGCAGCTGCAGGCAGCGGCGGCGCGCGGCGACCGACGGCGCGATCGCTTGGTTCCACTTGGCCCAGCGATCGCTCTTGCGCCAGGTCTTCCAGGCATCGCTGCCACGATCGGAGTTCGATCCGAACTCGTTCGCAGAGTCCTCGGCGGCTAGGCCGCGGCGCGCTACGGTGATGCACTTCTCGACTAGCGGGCGAACTTCTTTCGCCTTCGAGATCGTGGTGATCATGCGGCCCTTCACCTTGGGCTTGTTGTCGTCGTGTTCGGCATCGCGCTCGGTGAGGAATAGGGCGCTCGCGAGGCTCTTGAGCAACGCGCGTTGATGGCTGGGGCTACGGCCGAGTTTTCGGCCACGTTTTCGATGTCGCATGATTGCACCGTTAGATTCTTATGGCGAGCTAAACCGCGAGCGGCTTGCTGTATTGTTGATTGCTAGACGCCGGCGGGGGTCGCGGGAAGCCGCATGCCGAGATGCAGGCTCAGGTCGCGTAGTTTGTTGCGAACTTCGGTGAGTGTGGTTTCGCCGAAGTTGCGAACTTCCAACAGCTGATCTTCCGTCTTCGTAACCAGGTCGCGAACCGTCATGATGTTTTCCGATTCGAGGCAGTTACCAGCCCGCACCGAGAGGTTCAAATCGGCGAGACTCATCGCGAGCTTCGCTTCGAGACCTGCATCCATCGTGACGGTGACATCGCGGGCTGGCGAACGCACTTGCGGGCCGAGCTCGGTATACTGCACGAACGGATTGAGATGTTTGCGGAGAATCTTGGCGGCCTCGACGAGCGCCATTTCGGGCGCGATCGAACCGTTGGTCCAGATCTCGAGCGTGAGCTTGTCGTAGTTGGTCTTTTGACCGACACGCGTTTCTTCGATGCCGTACCGAACGCGGACGACCGGGCTGTAGACCGCGTCGACCGGGATGATGCCGATTTCCTGGATATTCGCACCGTGCTCGGTCGAGGGGACGTAGCCGCGGCCGTTCTCGATGACCATTTCCATGACGAAGGGCACGTTATCCGTGAGCGTCGCCAGGACATGATCAGGGTTGAGAATTTCTACCGCTTCATCGGTTTCGATATCGGACGCGAGGATCGGACCGGCGGTGTTCTTTTCGACCCGCAGGACGCGCGTCGTTTCGCTGTGATTCTTGACGACGATCGACTTTATGTTCAGCACGATATCGGTGACGTCTTCCAACACGCCTTTGATCGTGGTGAACTCGTGTTGGGCATTGTGGACCTTGATCTGCGTGACCGCGCTGCCTTCCAGGCTGGAGAGGAGTACGCGGCGCAGGCCGTTACCGATCGTGGAGCCAAAACCGCGTTCGAACGGCTCGGCGATGAACTTGCCGTAGGTCGAGCTCAGGGTAGCTGCTTCGCAGGTTACTGCGCTAGGCAACTCGAGTCCGCGCCATCGGATATGCATTTGAAATCTCCGTTGTTGGATGCTGTGTGTACGCTGGTGGACGACGTGTGGCCATCGTCGGACTGGCCGCCGACGACGCGTTCTTCTAGATCGTCCGAATTATCGCGAGCAAAGCTCAACGATCAGTTGGGTCTGGATGGGGATGGAAACATCATCGGCGGCGGGTAGGCGGCCGACGACACCTTCCGGAATTTGCGAATCGTTGCGGGATAAAAAATCGGGGACATCGCGGCTGGATTCGGCCAGTGCGCCGCGAACCAGGTCGAGGCTCTTGGCACGATTGTTCACGCGAATGACATCGCCAATGCGAACCTGGTAGCTGGGGATGTTGACGCCGTGGCCATTCACCGTGATGTGGCCGTGGCGAATGATCTGCCGAGCTTGAGCGCGGCTTTGGCCGAAGCCGAGGCGGTGGACGACGTTATCCAAACGGCGCTCAAGGATGACCATCAGAGCATCGCCGGTGTTGCCTTTGCCTTTAACAGCCTGGTGGAAGTATTTGCGGAATTGGCGTTCGAGCACGCCATAATAGTGCTTGACCTTTTGCTTCTCGCGCAGATGGGTGCCGTAATCCGTGAGCTTGCCGCGGCGCTGCTGGTGCATGCCAGGGGGATTATCGCGGCGTTCGATCGCACACTTCGGCGTATCGCAGCGCGAGCCTTTGAGGAACAGCTTGAGTCCGTCGCGACGGCAGAGGCGACAAACGGGTCCGGTATATCGTGCCATGGATCTTTTTGGTGGTTGTTTGTTGTGCGATGGGGAGACGCTGTTAGACGCGCCGTTTCTTGCGGGGCCGGCAACCGTTGTGCGGTAGCGGCGTGATGTCTTCAATCGATTTCACTTTGAGGCCGGCGGCTTCGAGTGCGGTGATCGCACTTTCACGACCACTGCCTGGGCCTTTCACTTTGACTTCAACTTCTTTGACGCCGTACTTCTTGGCTTTGTCGGCAGCTTGCTGAGCAGCCATTTGACCAGCGAACGGCGTGCTCTTGCGGCTGCCTTTGAAGCCGCTCGTGCCGGCGCTCGCCCAACAGAGCGTGTCGCCCTTGGTGTCGGTAATCGTGACGGTCGTGTTGTTGAACGTCGCTTGGATGTAGGCGATGCCTACGGACACGTTGCGACGTGCTTTCTTCTTCGCTTTGGAAGCGGGGGCTGCTGCTGGTGCTGCTGCTGGAGGCGTTGCCATGGGAGCTAATTCGGCTTCGATTTTATGGGTTGAGCTAAACCGCAAGCGGAAGTTGCGGTCGGCGATAATTTACTAACGGAGGTCTTTGACGCCCTTCTTGCCGGCGACAGTTTTCTTGGGGCCTTTGCGAGTGCGGGCATTGGTGCGGGTGCGCTGGCCGCGAACCGGGAGGCCGCGACGGTGTCGGACACCGCGATAGCAAGTGATGTCTTTAAGGCGTGTGATATCTTGATTGATCTTGCGGCGAAGTTGACCTTCGACGGTGTAGTCTTTGTCCAACAGCGCGGCGATGCGGGCGACTTCGTCTTCGCCGAGCTCGCGGGCGTGGGCTTGCGGATTAACGCCCGCCTTGTGGCAGAGTTCGCGAGCCGTTTTCGGACCGACGCCGTAGAGGTACGTCAGCGAAATGACCGTGGGGCGGTCACTCGGGATATCAACACCCAACAAACGTGGCATAACTAGCTCCGAATTCTTACTTCAAATCTTTTGTTCGATTGGCCGCGGCTAATAACAACTAGCCTTGGCGTTGCTTATGGCGCGGATTGCTGCACACGACGCGAACGACTCCGCGACGACGCACGATCTTGCACTTATCACAAACACGCTTGACGCTGGCTTTGACTTTCATCGTTCCACCCAAACTGGCCCAAGAGAGTGGGCCGATACCCCGCAATGACTTTAGAATGGCGGGAAACGCTTGAATATAAGCCTTCGTAGCGGGGTAGTTCAAGGGCTGAATTTTTAGCGTTTCTGAAGTTGTGGGAGTGGTCGCTCCGAATCGCAAAACACCTCGGGAATTTGGCCCGTTTCGGCCGTGCGGCTACCGTCCGGAGGCGACCGGTTTCGCGGTCGAGTCGGCGGGAGCAGCCTCCCAGGGCAGATTCGACAGCTCTTCCGCCGTAGGAGCAGCCGTCAGGAGCCAGGGCCCATCTTTCGTTACGGCGATCGTATGCTCGAAATGGGCGCTGGGCCGGCGGTCGAGCGTGGATTGGGTCCAATGATCGGGAAGCATTTTTACTCGTTTGGTGCCCATGTTTACCATGGGCTCGACGGCGATGACTAGGCCCGGCTCGATGCGGAAATCGCCGCTGCCGCGCAGTGAACGACTGAGGAAGTTCGGCACCTGCGGCTCCTCGTGCATCTGGCGGCCAATGCCGTGACCTACGAAGCATTCGACCGTCGAGAATCCGTTATCGCGCACATATTGCGCCATTTCGCGAGCGATCTGGCTCCAACGGGCCTTGGTGTGCATGAGCTCAAAAGCTAAGTCGAGCGTGCCTTTGGTGACGTCGAGCAGTTTCTGCACGGCGGGAGCAATGCTGCCCGCGGGATAGGTCATTGCGGAATCGCCGCACCAACCGTTCACGCGGCAACCGGTATCGACGCTTACCACATCTCCCTCCACGAGCTGGCGGTCGGTCGGAATGCCGTGGACCACCTCTTCATTGACGCTCGTGCAAGTTGCCGCAGGAAACGCCGGGCGGCCTTGGCTTTGGTGCGGGTAGTCTTTAAACAACGCCTCGGCGCCGCAGCGGCGGAAATGTTCATCGATGAGCGCGTCGATCTCCGCCGTGGTAACGCCCGGCGCGACGACCGGGGCGACCAACTGATGCGCTTGCCAGACGCAAATGCCGGCCTGGCGCATGAGCGCGATTTCGCGTTCTGATTTGAGTTGGATCACGATAAAACAGCGGGGTTAAATCTGGCGTTCCGTAATTTTATCAGAGAAGAAGGCGGCGGGCGAATCTCAGCGCGCTGCATCAATAATGCTGCGGATTTTGCCGAAAACTTCGTCCGGCGTTCCTTCGGCGGTGATTTGCCGCAGTACGCCGCGGGTGCTGTAATAATTCAGTAGCGGTTGCGTAAGCTGGTGGTATTGGCGGAACCGTTCGCGAATGGTTTCTGGATCATCATCGACCCGCCCTCGCGATAGCAGTCGTTCTACCAGGAGCGATTCGGAAACATTGAGTGCGATAACGAGGTCAAGCGGGATCTTCCGATCGGCAAGCAAGCGATCGAGCGCCTCGGCTTGCGGCACAGTGCGCGGAAAGCCATCGAACAGACAGCCACGTTCGCAATCCTTTTCTGTCAACCGATCGACCACGACGCCGACAACGATGTCATCCGGCACGAGCTGGCCAGCGTTCATGTAGCAAGCGGCCTCTTGGCCGAGTGGCGTGCCGGCCTCATGGGCGCGGCGGAGCATTTCGCCGGTCGACAGATGAGCGACTTGGAGATACTTCTCGAGCCGCTGGGCTTGTGTCCCTTTCCCCGCGCCCGGTGGACCAAGGAAGACGATGCGCATGGGGGAGGAAAGTTGCCGGGGACTTAAAGCCAGGGAGTCGGGCGCCGTCGCCATAATCGTGAGGTCCCGTTTATCGTAACAAGTAAACTGGAGCGCGAGGCTGGCAGACTCCGTTCTGACCTCGTGACTTTAACCTCCGAACGATTACGCTTCGAGCAGACCCGTGTAATTTCGCATCACGAGATGACTGTCGATTTTCTGAACCAGGTCGAACGCGACGCTGACCGCGATGAGCAGGCTCGTACCGCCGTAGAAGCTGGCGATCGTGTAATCGACACCCAATGAATTGGAAATGAGCGTGGGAATAATCGCAACGAGCGCCAAGAAGCCAGCGCCAACGTACGTAATGCGGACCATTACCTTCTCGAGATAATCGGCGGTGCGTTTTCCGGGCCGGTACCCGGGAATAAACGAACCGAAGTTTTTGAGGTTATCCGCCATGTCCTTCGGGTTGAACGTGATGGCGGTCCAGAAGTAGCAGAAGAAGTAGATCAGGATTAGGTACATGACGTTGTACACATACCCGTGATCGCGGCCAAAAATGCCTGCGAGCCAATGTACGGTGGCGCCCCACCAGCCGTCGGTCGAAGCTAAGTTTGAGAGATTGGTGAAGATGATCATCGGGAACATCAACAAACTGCTGGCGAAGATGATCGGCATCACGCCTGCCTGATTCACCTTGAGCGGCATGTAGTTCTTGGTGCCGCCGAAAACGCGGCGACCGCGAACGTGCTTGGCGCTTTGCATGGTGATGCGACGCTGGCCTAGCGTGATGAACACGACCCCGGTCACAACGGCCACGAACACGACGGCGAGCAGGATTAAACCTTGGATACCGAGCTTGCCGCCGGCGCTGCTTATATCGAGCGAGGCCTGCTGCAGGAGCTGATAGCCAGCGTACGGCATGCGGGCCAGGATGCCGGCCATGATCAACAAGCTAATGCCGTTGCCGATGCCGAATTCATCGATTTGTTCACCGAGCCACATCAAGAAGATCGTGCCGGCGGTCATCGTCAGCACGGTGGTGATTTTCCAATACCAGATGATGCCTCCCGCGCTATTGGCAAATGCGGGCGCAACGAGACCTTGGGCCTCGACGTACGACGCTAAGTAGAACCAGCTCTGTATGATGCAGAGGAAAAACGTAGCGTAGCGCGTGTACTCGTTGATTTTCTTTTGGCCGGCTTGCCCCTCCTTCTGCAGCTGCTCGAGCGGCGGATAAACGCTGCCCAGCAATTGGAAAATAATCGAGGCTGAGATGTACGGCATGATGCCGAGGCCGAAGATGGTGACGTCGCGCAATCGGCTAGCACTGAGCATGGCGACGGCTTCGAGCATGTCGCCAACGCCACCATGCTGGTTGCTGAGGGCCTTCACCTTGGCGTGGTCGAGAATCGGCACCTCAATCTGGAAGCCCACGCGATAGATGGCGAGCATCAAGAGAGTGAGCCCGATCTTGGTGCGGAGCTCGGGGATCTTCCACAAGAGGCTGAGTTTTTCCCACATAATGTTTACCCGTCCTTGGCGTCAGCGAATGGTCATTATGGGTCGAACATCGCCTCGCAGTTGAGCGCGGCGATTACTTCTTTTTCTTATCAGACCGCTTAACTTTGACGACCGGCTTGGGACCCGGCAGCACGATAGCTTCGCCGCCGGCGGCCGCAATTTTTTCAGATGCGGTTTTGCTGAATTTGTGGGCGGAGATTTTGAGCTTTTTCTTAAGCTCACCATCGCCCAAGATTTTCACCTGGTCGAAGATACCGCCAACTAAGTGAGCAGTGCCGAGCGACTCGGGCGTGACGTGATCGCCGGCCTTGAAGTTTTTCTCCAAGTCGTCAAGGTTTACGACAACCACGATTTTCGCCCAGCTGTTGGTGAAGCCGCGCTTGGGAATGCGGCGCACCAGCGGCTGCGTACCGCCCTGGAACACGGGCGAGAACGAAACGCCGTTGTGGGACCATTGGCCTTTGTGGCCGCGGCCAGCCGTTTTGCCTTGGCCGGAGCCTATGCCACGGCCGAGCCGCTTGCGTGGCTTCGCCGTGTGGACGCCGCGATGAATATCGTTGAGGTTCATGACAATGTGACCTGCCGTAAGCGTTCGACGTCGGCCTTGGGACGCAGCTGCTTCAGTGCGTCGAATGTTGCCTTGACGAGCGCGATCGGGTTATTGGAGCCGAAGCTCTTGGTGAGAATATCGTGGATCCCTGCCGCCTCGCAGACCGCCCGCACGGCCGAGCCGGCGATAACGCCAGCACCAGGCGACGCGGGCAGCATAATGACGTGGGCGGCACCGTAGCGACCTTCGACGACGTGCGAAATCGTTTTCTTATCGAGCGTAACCGTGACTAAGCTTCGCATGCCTTCTTTGCGGGCTTTTTCTACACTCGGCGGGACCTCGTTGGCTTTACCATAGCCCCAGCCAACCTTGCCTTTGCCATCGCCAACCACGACCATCGCGGCGAAGCTGAAACGACGACCGCCCTTCACAACGGCCGCACAGCGCTTGATCTTGACGATGGTTTCGGAGAGCTCGCCTTCGACGCGCTCGTGGCGATCGCCACGATCACCGCGGCCACGGCCGCCTCGACCACCACGTCCGCCACCGCTACCACCACCACTGCGGTCGTTGCGTTGGCCTCGATCACTGCGTTCGGATTGTTCGCTGGTACCAGCCGACATAAGGTATTCTCTCTAAAACTAGAAGCTCAATCCGCCTTCGCGCGCCGCGTTGGCCAAAGCAGCCACGCGACCGTGATAGCGATAGGGACCGCGATCGAAGCAAACGGCCTTGATGCCGGCGGCAATCGCCCGTTCGGCGATGGCCTTGCCGACTTCCTCGGCAGCGGTGGCGTTGCCGCCGCGCTTGATTTTGCCGGATAGTTTTTTGTCTTGCGTCGATGCGGCGACCAGCGTTTTGCCGGTTTCGTCGTCGATCACTTGGACCGCAATGTGTTTGTGACTGCGGATAACGCTCAAACGGGGCCGCTCGATCGTGCCGCGCACCCGCTTGCGAACGCGAAAAGCACGTCGCTGGCGAAGTCGAACAAGTGTTTTGGAATGTTCCATGATAGTGATTGATTATTACGTTGCCGTCTTGCCAGCCTTGCGGCGGACTTGTTCACCTTCGTACCGAATGCCTTTGCCTTTGTAAGGCTCGGGCTTACGCACGGCTCGCACTTCTGCCGCGAACTGGCCGACCTTTTGCTTATCGGTGCCTTTGATCACGATGTGCGTTTGATCGGGGCACGTGACCGTGAGGCCATCTGGAATTTTCTTGTGCACTTCGTTGGCGAAGCCGACGCGAAGCTGCAATACCTTGCCGGCAATCGCGCCGAGGTAACCGACGCCTTGGATTTCGAGCTTCTTTTCGTAGCCATCCGTAACACCGACGACCATGTTGTCGATGAGGGCACGCGTCAGGCCATGGTAAGCACGGGTCTCGCGCTCTTCGGAGTCGCGGGAGCAGACGATGCTCTTGCCGTCGTTCTCGACCGCGACCTTGACTTCCGGACGATGCGTGTACGTCAATTTGCCAAGCTTGCCTTCCACGGTGATCGCGCGATTGGCCACGCTGACTTTCACGCCGCTGGGCACAGCAACAGGTTTTTTACCGATACGAGACATGATTGCTTATTTGGTTTGAAGTTCAATTCGAACGAATGCGGCCTACCAAACTTCACACAGCACTTCGCCGCCGAGATTGCGTTGCCGCGCTTCGCGATCGCTGATCACGCCACGGCTTGTGCTGATGATTGAAATACCTAAACCGTTAAGCACGGGCCGCAGGCGATCGGCGGGGCTGTAAACACGCTTGCCCGGTTTGCTGACGCGGCGAATATGGCGGATTACGCGCTCGCCGTTCGGGCCGTACTTCAGGTCAATCGCAAGATGCTTGTTCGGAGCGTTGTCTTGCTGCTCTTCGCTCCAATCCCAGATATATCCCTCTCGCTTGAGCACCTCGGCAAGGCCGCGCTTCACTTTCGAAAGCGGCATCGCGACACGGGGGCGCTCGATTCGCACGGCATTGCGAATGCAAGTGAGCATATCGGCAATCGGGTCGGTCATCATAGTCGTTGGGGTCCGTTGTCAGTTGTTCGTTGTTCTTGCCAGCCCTCTCGCGTTCGTTGCAACGGACAACGAACTACGGACGACCGACACATTTCTTACCAACTCGCGTTGCGTACGCCGGGAATCACACCTTGGTCCGCCAATTTGCGGAAGCAAATTCGGCAGATGCCGAACTTCTGATATACGGCCCGCGGCCGGCCACACAGCTTGCAACGATTCTCGCGCCGCGTGCTGAATTTGGGCACTCTCTTCGCTTTGGCAATTTTTGATTTACTGGCCACCGAGTTCGGTCCTGTGTTTGTTGTTAGTTTTGTGTGTCGTCGCGGCGGAAGGGCAAGCCAAACGCCTTGAGCAGGTCACGCGTTTCGTCGTCCGTGCTGCCCTTGGTGCAAATCGTAATGTTCATGCCTTGCACGCGGGTGTACTTATCTGGATTGAGCTCCGGGAACACTAGCTGTTCGCTGAGGCCGAGGCTGTAGTTGCCGTGGCCATCGAGCGCATCCGGGTTGAGCCCGCGGAAGTCGCGAACGCGAGGGAGCGCGAGCGAAATCAAGCGATCCAAGAACTCATACATGCGAGCGCGACGGAGTGTGACTTTGCAGCCGATATCCAAACCTTCGCGTAAGCGGAACGATGCGATGCTCTTACGAGACTTACACCGGACCGGCTTTTGGCCGGTGAGATCGGCCATAGCGGCGGTAGCGTCGTCGACGTGTTTTTTATCCTGGGTGGCACTACCAACACCCATGCTGACAACGATCTTCTCGAGTCGCGGCAACGCGAGGCGGTTATCCCGCTTGAGCTTGTCCTTCAATTGCGGAACGATCTCCTCTTCGTAGAGCGTTTGCAAACGAGGAATCGGCGGCGGAGATCCGGCGTCCTTTTCAGCTTTTTCTTTTTTCTTGGCCATGGTCGTGACTGTTATTTAACGACTGAGTCGTCTTGTTATTTCTTGCTGCTTGCCTTTGCAGGCTTCTTAGTTTTTCCGGCGGCCGCATGGGCATGGGCCTTCTTGGCAGGCGCGATTTCGCCTGCGCTCGCGTTGCACTTTTTGCAGAATCGTTCTTTGCTGCCGTTCTCGAGGAAGCGAGCGCCAAGACGAGCCGTGGCGCTGCACGACGGGCAAACGTACATCAGGTTCGACAGCTGGATCGGCATGTCTTTCTTGAGCACACCGCCTTGCGGGTACTTTTGGCTGCGGCGAATGTGCTTCTTGACGCCATTGACGCCTTCGACAATCGCCTTGCCCGTCTCGCGATCGACTTTGATCACGCGACTCTTGCGGCCACTATCGTTGCCCGCAATCACTACGACGGTATCACCAGTACGAATCAACATTTCGCTTACACCACCTCGCTAGCCAAGCTAACGATCTTCATGAATTTGCGTTCGCGGAGCTCACGGGCCACCGCGCCGAAAATACGCGTGCCGCGCGGGTTGCGGTCGTTATCGATTAACACGACAGCATTCGAATCGAACCGCACATAGCTGCCATCCGGACGACGCGTGGGCTTTCTGGTCCGCACGATCACCGCTCGAACGACGGCCTTTTTCTTGACTTCACTTGTGGGCAGCGTGTGTTTGACGCTGCAGATAATGACGTCGCCCAATCCCGCCACACGGCGACGGCTACCGCCCAACACCTTGATGCACATCACTTCCTTGGCACCGGTGTTGTCGGCGACGTTCAATCTGGACTGCATTTGAATCATGATCGGACCCGTCTGCGTGAGCGAATTCGTGAGAGCTCAGCGGCTTCGTGTTACTTTGTTTCGCCCGTCTCGGCATGCTTAATATCTGCGGCGGCCCGCATTGCGGCGATATCCACTTGCTGCGACTTCTCGACGACCCGCAACAGGTCCCAGCGCTTAAGCTTCGACCGCGGCGGGGCCTCGATGATTTCCACCGTGTCGCCTTCGTGCGACTCGTTCTTTTCATCGTGAACGTGGCACACCGTGCGACGGCGCATAAACTTGCCGTAGTACTTGTGCTGCACAAGGCGCTCAATTTCCACACGGCGCGTCTTGTTCATCTTGTCGCTTTTAACCACGCCGATGACTTGTCGTTTAGGCATTTGAATTGACTTCCAGCTATCCGCTGTTACTTAGCTGCAACGGTTTTCTTATCGCGCTGCGTTTGGAGTGTTTTGATGCGTGCAACCAGGCGACGATTGCGGCGAAGCTCGCTCGGCGCATCGAGCTTTTCCGTTTGCTGCTTGATGCGCAAGTGGAACAAGTTCTCGTTGGCTTCCTTGAGCGTCAGCCCAAGTTGCTCGTCGCTCATGTCACGTAGTTCTGTAATCTTGGCCATTGTTCAGCTTTAACCTTGTCGTCGTACCATCCGCACGCGGATCGGCATTTTGTGGGCCAAGCGCGCCAAGCAAATCTTGGCGGCCGCCTCGGCGACACCACCCAATTCGTACAGGATCGTGCCTGGTCGAACCACGGCCGCCCAGTATTCTGGTTCACCCTTGCCTTTACCCATGCGGGTTTCGAGCGGGATGGAGGTGACCGACCGGTGCGGGAACACGCGGACGTACAGCCGCCCTTCGCCGCGAATGTATTGCGTTGCCGCAACACGCCCGGCTTCGAGCGTCTGGGCGCTAACCCAGCCACCTTCGACTGCCTGTAATCCGAACTCGCCAAAGACGACGCGCTGGCCGCGCGTAGCGTTACCTTTTATACGCCCTCTTTGGCTTTTTCGGTGCTTCACCCGTTTGGGCATCAGCGCCATCGGTCTCGTCCTCGTACATGCCTTGGTTAATCCACACCTGGACGCCAATATTGCCCTGGGCAGTACTGGCTTCCACAAATCCGTAATCGATTTTCGCTCGCAGTGTGCTGAGCGGAATCGATCCCATTGCTTGCTTTTCGCAGCGGGCCATTTCTGCCCCGCCGAGCCGACCCGCCAACTGCACCTTGATGCCTTTGGCGCCGGCTTCCATCGTCGTTTCCAACGCCCGCTTCAGCGTTCGGCGGAAACTGGCTCGCTTGGCGAGCTGTTCGGCGATTTCTTCGGCCACGAGATGCGCTTGAATCTCGGGCCGTGTAATTTCTTCGATCTTGATATTGATCCGGCGACCCACCAGGTTTTGCAGTTCATCTTGCAGCTGATCGACCTGCTGACCCTTGCGACCGATGATGACGCCCGGCCGGGCGGCATGAAGTATGACCTTCACTTCGTCGCGCGTGCGCTCGATCTCGATCTTGGGGATGCCGGCAAACTTGTATTTCTCGGTAACATACTTGCGAATCTTGTGGTCTTCGAGCAACAGGCTGGAGTACTCCTTTTTGGAGGCGTACCACCGGCTCTTCCAGCCGATCATGATGCCCGTGCGAAAACTGACTGGATTGATCTTTTGACCCATTTGTCATTCCACCGTGATTCGAATGTGTGCGCTGCGACGGGCCACGACGTGTGCCATGCCGCGGGCTCGAGGCCGCATCCGCTTGAACATCGGGCCGCCATCGACGCGGGCATCCTTAACGACCAAGCCACCGACGTTCGGAGCCCGCAAATCTTCGGCGTTGCCGAGCGCGCTCTTGATAAGCTTCTCGAGCATGCGGGCACCGCGCTGCGGCTGATATCGCAAGATCGCGAGCGCGTCGTCGACCGCCTTGCCGCGGATTAAATCGGCAAGCGGACGCACCTTGCGGGCGCTGATTCGAGCGTGTCTGTGAATTGCTGTGTATGCCATTTGTTTAAACTCTCAGCTGTCAGCTTTTTAGCTATTAGCTTGAGGTGCGATTCGCGAATCAACCACCTTTTCCGCCGCCACCACCACCGCCGGATTTGGATTCGGCCTTGGCCTTGCCGCCGTGACCGCGGAAGCTTCGCGTCGGAGCGAATTCGCCGAGCCGGTGACCGACCATATCTTCAGTGATAAACACCTTCATGTGCATCTTGCCGTTATGAACCATGAACGTGTGGCCGACGAACTCAGGAATGATCATGCAGGCCCGGGCCCACGTGGTGATCGGTTCCTTGATGCCCTGCTGGTTCAGCTTGTCGACCTTGCCGTACACATTGGCATCGACGTACGGACCTTTTTTAAGTGAACGACCCATGTGTTAACTACTTGGTTATCAGTTTCTGTACGCCATATCGCCGGCTGCGACGGCGGCGAACGATTGCTTGGTTGGACGCTTTGCGACGATCGCGCGTCATGCCGCCCTTGGCGCTCTTGCCGGTCGGGCTCACCGGGTGACGACCACCCTTCGTACGACCTTCACCACCACCGTGCGGATGGTCGATCGGGTTCATCGCCGTGCCGCGGTTGTGCGGCTTGCGGCCAAGCCAACGCCGACGGCCAGCCTTGCCCCACACGATCGCGCTCTGATCCGGGTTGCTCGTCGAGCCGATTGTGGCCCGGCAGGCGGATGGGATGCGTCGAATTTCGCCGCTTGGCAGCGAGATCTGAGCCCAACCTGCTTCGCGGGCCATGAGCGTGGCGCTTGTGCCCGCGCTGCGGCAGAGCGTGCCGCCACGACCCGCCTGCAGCTCGATGTTGTGAATCGACATGCCGAGCGGAATCTTCGTCAGCGGCAAGCAATTGCCCACATTCGGCGGTGCTTCATCGCCACTCATCACCGAGTCGCCGGCCTTCAGGCCATGCGGTGCAACAATGTAACGCTTTTCGCCGTCGACATAATTCAAGAGCGCGATACGCGCCGAACGATTCGGATCGTATTGGATCGAATCGACCTTGGCTGGAATGCCATCCTTGTTGCGGCGGAAGTCGATCATGCGGAAACGACGCTTGTGACCGCCGCCACGGAACCGCGAGGTCGTGATGCCTTGGTTATTGCGGCCGCCTGTCTTGGTCTTTGCGCGCAGGAGCGACTTCTCCGGCTTGGCGCCCTTGGTCAGCTCTTTGAAATCGCTGACGGTCGCGCCGCGTCGGCCCGGCGTGGTCGGATTGTATTTGCGGATACCCATAGTTTGGAGCTTTCAGCTATTAGCTCTTAGCTACTAGCCAACAGCTAACTCCTAGAAGAAATCAATCCTGTGTTCTTTATCCAACGTGACGATGGCCTTTTTCCACGACTGCGTGCGGGCGAATTGCTGCCCCGTGCGACGTGGCTTGCCTTTGCGAGTTTGCGTGTGCACGCGGAGCACGGTTACGTTGAACAATTCGTGCACGGCTCGTCGTACATCGCCCTTCGTGGCGAAGCGATGGACTTCAAACGCGTAAGCGTTGTTCCGCGTCGAGCGGTGCATACCCTTTTCCGTCACGAGCGGCCGCAGAATGATCTGGTGCGGCTCGAGTACGATTTTCGTCGTTAGTGGTACGGCACGTGGCATAGTATTTAGTTCAGTTCAATAAACTGAGTTCGGCTTAGGCTTTGGAAGCGGGCTCAGCGGCTTCGCGTTTGTTCTTTTTGGCGGATTCCACGAGTGCATCAAGAGCGGCCTTGGTGACCAACAGCTTTCGCGAGGAAAGCACGCTGAGAGCATTCAAATCGGCCGCGGGCGAGACCGACACGCCCGCAATGTTGCGAGCGCTGCGGAATACGTTTACGTCGTGCTTTTCAGTCGCCACGAGCAGCGAGTCACCGTGCTTGTGATCGAGATGCTTGAGGATCGCGACCATGTCCTTGGTGCGCGGTTCCGTGATCGAAAAATCGTCGATCACAATCAGTTCATCGTCACGCACCTTGGCGGCCAGCGCCATACGCGTGGCGATCTGCAACGCCTTGCGAGGCAGGCGATAGGAATAATCGCGAACGTGGACTCGATGGATATGACCGCCGCCACGGCGAATACCGCTTCGTTTCGAGCCGGCACGGGCGTTGCCAGTACCCTTTTGGCGATACATCTTTTTCGTCGAGCCGGACACCATGCCGCGCGACTTGGTTTGATGCGAGCCTTGCCGCAGGTTCGCCTCGTACATGACGACCGCGTCGTGCAGCAGTTGCTTATTGATGCGCACAGCGAAATCGGTGGGCTCGACGTTGTACGTCCCCACTTTCTTCCCTTTGCGATCTAGTATGTTGAGCTTGGGCATGATCGTGTCACTTAACCATGTTCGTTTCGCGGATGATGACGAAGCCACCAATCGGTCCGGGAACCGCGCCGCAAATCAGTAGCAGATTGTTCTCGGCGTCGACCTTCACAACCTTCTGGTTGCGGACAGTCTTCGTGACGTTGCCGTATTGACCAGGCATCCGCTTGCCTTTGACAACGCGGCTCGGGAAGGCGCTGGCACCGGTACCGCCGAGTGCCCGATGGCACTTCTTCACACCGTGCGTAGCACGCTGGCCGGAGAAATTGTGTCGCCGAATGGCACCCGAAAAACCGCGGCCCTTGCACGTGGCGGTAACGTCGACCGATTTCACGTTGGCAAGCGCTTCGATGCTCACCTTGCCGCCGACGGCTAGTTCGCCGGCCGCGCCGCGGATTTCGCGGACAAAACGCTTGGGTTCGCAGCCCGCCTTAGCGAGCAGCTCGACGCCATTGGAAGAACGTTTCTTGGAGCGTTTGCTTTCGAGTTTGGCAACATGACCGCGTACACTTCGGCCGGCGAGCCGGCGGGGTTTATCTACGAAACCCAATTGGATCGCTTCGTAGCCGTCGCGCTCGACCGTGCGGACTTGCAATATATCGCAAGGGCCAGCCTGGATGACTGTCACGGGAACAACCTGCCCCGCCTCATCGTAGAGTTGCGTCATCCCGACCTTGCGGCCGAGTATTCCAATTGCCATCGGAGTGTACCTTGTCAGTTGTCCTGCGGGAGACACGCGACTCACGTTCGCGGCTTGCCCACCGGGCATCCAATCATGTCTTTATGTTGGTCCGTTGTCAGTGATCCGCAGCCGTCTCACAACGGCCGGCGGACTATGAACATCAACCACTTGTCGCTTTGATCTTGATATCTACACCAGCGGGCAGGCTCAGCTTGTTCAGCGCCTCAATCGTCTTGGCCGTAGCCTGAACGATGTCGATCAGCCGCTTGTGCGTGCGAATTTCAAACTGCTGCCGGGATTTTTTATCCACGTGCGGGCTGCGGAGGACGGTGTAGCGCTCGATTCGAGTCGGCAACGGAATAGGACCGTGCACGACGGAATTGGTGCGCTTGGCCGTATCTACGATCTCTGCCGCACTCTGATCCAACACCGAGTGGTCGTACGCCTCCATACGGATGCGAATGATTTCCTTTGAAGTTGCCACTTGTGAACTTCCTCAGCCGACGCCGGCGCTAGTTATCAAACAGCCCAAAAACCGCAATTTCCCGACGAATTCGCTAAAACTTCATCTCGCGAACTTATGGGGAACTGGTGATCTTACCGCTCGATCTCAACAGCTGTCAACGGCTAAAAAATGCGTTTTTGACTTCCGATTATGCGGGCCCCGCATGCCGGCCGGTCGCAAATGTCGTTCGCCAGGAGTAGGCAACGAGAGTCAACTCGGCTAAGGCCGCGAATACAATTACACTACATCCATGTCAAAGTTTGCCGTCTGAACTCGCCGGGCCAGCATTTCTGGACGTAAATCCTCGCCAACATCGACGAAAAAGCGTGATTTTGTGAAATTCCTGCGTGTCCATCAAAAGCTGGCTTCGAATCCGCTCGGCGACGTCCCGGGAACGGTCCGCCAGCAGCTCGACAGCCTCGACCTAAAAGTGCCCCGGGGCGATGTCGGAATTACGGCTGGCAGCCGCGGAATCGCCAATATTGCCGAGATTACGCGGGCAACCGGCGACTGGCTACGCGACCAGGGAGCCCGGCCGTTCTTGTTCCCAGCCATGGGTTCCCACAACGGGGGCACGGCCGAGGGCCAGCGGAAGATGATCGAGTCGCTCGGCCTCACCGAAGAAGCGATGGGGATGCCGATCCGCGCGTCGATGGACGTGGTTAAAGTTGGCACCGTTTCGACTGGCGACGTGTGGATGGATCGCTACGCCTATGAGTCGGACGGCGTGCTGCTGATCAACCGCATCAAGCTACACACCTGCTTCGCCGGCCCCGTGCAAAGCGGACTCACAAAGATGGCAGTGGTCGGCATGGGCAAAACGCCCTCGGCCACGACGTTCCATTCAGTCGCCACGCCGAAAATGAAAGAGATGTTGATCGAGATGGGTCAGCTGGTGCTCGACTCAGGCAAAATCCTGGCGGGCTTGGCGATCTTGGAAGATGGTTTTGATAACACCGCTGAACTGCACGCAATTCGAGCCGCCGACATTCTGAAACGCGAGCCGGAGCTGATCAAACGCCACGAGCACTACTTTCCCCGCTTGCCGCTTGATGAAATCAACGTGCTTGTCGTCGACGAAATTAGTAAAACGTACAGCGGCACCGGCATGGATACGAACGTCATCGGCTACCGCGCCGTTCGAGACGGTGAGGACCTATCGCGGCCAATGATTCAACAAATCGCCGCGCTCAATCTGTCGCCGAAATCGCAGGGAAACGCGATCGGCGTCGGCCTCGCCGACTTCATCACCCGCCGGCTCCGCGACGCGATCGACGAGCAGAAGACATTCCTCAACAGTTTTACGACGGGGCACATGGGCCGGGTGAAAATCCCGATCGCGTTCCAGGATGATGAGGAACTTTTCAGCAAGATCGCCGGCCGATTCGGCGAAAAAGGCTGGGTGATCATCCCCAACACGCTCCACTTGGAAACGCTGTACGTAAGCGATGATTTACGCGATGCGATCGAAGCCAATTCGATCTGCACGATCGATCCTGAGCCGGTGGAAGTGACCTTCAGCAACGGACGACATCAACTCGCGTTCTAATCTGCGGCCACATCGAAGGCCGATTGCGTCGGGCTCACGTTAAGGTCGAATCACTTCGCCACCGGCTCGGGTGAATAGCGCCTTGAGCGTGTTTGTGTCGATCGCTTCCGCGACGAACTGTATATGCCCGTCTACGAACGCGGCAATCCAGCCTCCAGGATGCGCCTTTCCCAATCCTACTTTGGGATTTTTAGGATCGAATTTCCAATCGTCCGGTTTCGTCCAATCGGTGGCGAGTTCCTTATTGGCTTCAACGAGCATTATCGTGTTGCTCGTGCCGTCGGTGATACTCCTCATTTTCGCCCCCTTATTCGTTCCGTCGAAAACACACTCCTCGCCGACTACACCCAGATAGGTCGTCTTTCCCGCCGGCAGATCCTGGCTCGGGTTCCGGAACACTTCGGGCATTCGAGCAATCAGCTCTCGGTTGTGTTCGGAATCCCACGGTTCATCTAGATGGAATTGTTTGTAAAGCTCATTTTCTTCGAGATAAGGCAGAATTGCGACACGCCAGCTCAACACGGGCTTTCCATCGGAACTGTAAATTGCGTGTGCAGGAAAGGTCTTGTGTAAGTTTTCGAAGTTGAGCAGGCCGAGCATCAACTGCTTCATGTTATTGAGCGACGCATTGCGTCGAGCCGCCTCGCGAGCAGCCTGAACGGCCGGGAGCAAAAGAGCCACGAGGATTCCCATGACCGCCACGCTTGCAAGTTGAGCCTGCACCGGGTCGCGGTTTTCCGTATGAAAGAACGTCAGCTTGGATCCTGAACGCGCGGGAACAAGCGGTTGCGCCCACCGCCCTGAGATTCGATCCATGTACTTGGCCGCAGCTTGATCCACCGGATCAGAGCTAGAGGCCTGCTTTGCAAACTCCCGCTTCATGTTGCGTTGGTACGCCTTGAGTCCGTCGCCAATGATGGATTCAAGCCGCTCAGCTGCCGCGTCATCATTGCAACGAGCGACCAGCTCCGAAGTGCCCGGCTTGGATACATTCGCCGTCAACTCAACCGACGAAATAAGATTCGGTGCCTCCAAGAGCGGTCGTGCGTCTGGCGGAACCTGCGACGCGGCCTGCATCATTCCCATTAAAAAGATTGGCCGCAGACTTACAACGTCGACGACCACGAACAAATCGCTTCCCGCGGGCGCTTTATTGACCTGATCGAGAAGCGCTCCGCTTTTCGCTTCGTGCGGATTCTCGAGAATCTTGCGAAGTGCGGGTTCCGTCGCCAGCACGACCTTCGCCTCATCCGCTTTCCAAATGCATGGCATGGCGGGTTCGTTGCCTTGCAATACGTGCACACCTCCGATTTCGACGTCGTGCATCATCGCACTCAACTGCGGAAACAGCTTGGCATTGCCGATCGGACGACTGAATTTGATCGCCACACAGTACGCGGGCGGCATCGTGGGGACGATTTGATCGATGAACCCCGTCACTTCAGAAACATCGGCCGGGTCAAAACCGAGATACTTCACCCCAGCTGCGGAAGCTACTTCGACCGGCAACAGCTCGGCGAACGGCGACTTCAACACTTGCGCCGGCCGAATGTCGGCCATCGCGATCGCCGTTGGGGAGACGTATGTCGTATCGATCGCGCCATTGGTCGGCGCCTTCGACGGTGTGGGAGCAGCTTTCGGCGGAGCGGGCGCTTCGGCAAACGCTTGTAACGAAGGTGAAACTGCCGTCACGAAAGCTAACAAAAAACAAATCGTGCGGTGTGGTCCCCAACTGACAAATACCCGAGCCCGTTTCATCGCAAACCCCCTTCTGATCGCGAGAAAAGCAACGTCCTGATTCTGAAATTGGGGTAAGGTCGCCCCCTCTTGAGACGGAGTATAAGCGCCTTACGACGATTTCTCAACAAACTGCGCTTGAAAACGACGACGTTCGGCCGGCCAACGTCCGGATGCGGCTATTCGCCACGGCCCAAGAAAAGCGATAGCAGCAGCAGGCATAACACCACACTTGTGATCAGCGTGAAGAGGCGATCCCCTTGATAGATGAACGCCAAGATCGATATGGCGACTCGCATTACAGGAGTAGCAATCAACACCAGCAAGCCGAGCGTGACGACAGCCTCGCCACGCATTTGCTTCAGGTCGCTCGCGAGATCGATGATCGTATGCGGAAACTTCGCACCCGGCGCAATCAATCGCTGCAGCTCGCTCGGCTGCGAAACATAACTGGGTTGTTGGGCGAACGTGATGATGGTTCCCGCCACGATCAACAAGATACTCAGCACGACACCGCCGCGCAATAGATTGCTAATCGCAAGCTCGACCTGGCGGACGCGCGGGTTATGCTCGACGATTGGCGTCGACGTCGACGGAATCCTGACGGCACCGCTCATCCGCGGATTCCTTGCCACAACATTTGACCGGAGATCCAGAGCAGCACCACCACGAACACCAGCCGAATCGTAGAGCTGCGGAGTTTCGGCAACAGGTACGATCCGCCAAGCGCGCCTAGCAGTACGCCGACGGCCACCGGCGCGGCGATGAACGGATCGATTTCTCCACGCATGTAATAAACACTGGCACTGGCAGCGGCCGTGACGCCAATCATGAAGTTACTCGTGGCGGTAGAGACTTTAATGGGCATGTGCATAGCGAGGTCCATCGCTGGCACCTTTAACGAACCGGAACCAATGCCCAAAAGACCGCTAATTGCGCCGGCGACATACATCATGGCCAAGCCGATTCGTGTGCTGGTAACGCGATAGTAGGTTTCGCGGCCTGTTCGCTTGTCGAAGTAGCTGCCGTGAAGCCGCAAGTAGTCTGCCCACGGCGCCGGTTTCGTCGATTGTTGAAACTCTGATTGCTTCAATTTGCGGATCATCATCAGCGACGAATACGCCAACACGACACCGAAAATGATGAACAGCCAGCGACCGCTTAATAGACCCGCGAGATACGCGCCTGTGAGTGCTCCCGAAGTGGTCGCCAATTCCAACACCATCGCCACGCGAAGATTCGTAAGCCCGTCGCGCACATAGGCTGCCGCCGCGCCGCTAGATGTCGCAATCACCGAGACGATCGAGGCCCCGATTGCGTAACGAATATCGATGCCGAACAGCAGCGTAAGCACGGGGATCACGATCACACCGCCGCCGAGCCCGAGCAACGATCCCAGCACGCCTGCGGCTACGGAGATCAACAAAACGTAGAGGACGAACTCGAGCGGGGTCATAGCGACGTCGCCAGTGGCAAGCGCGCTACGGCCGCTCTCTTGGTCGAGTTGCGGCAAATGAACGTGCGCGGACTGACTCAGCCCACTCTAGCGGACAATTTCAACCTGGCGAAGCGCACGTAATGCGATCAACTAACTAGATAATCAAACGGCCGCCGAGTGGCGACGTCGATTGCGGCGTCTCGCTTGTTTGGCGCCTCCGCTTTGCGCGGTCTTGGGCGCGTATGCGACACCCGGCGCGGGTCGACGCGACTTCGGCTTTTTGCCGCGTGGCGGACCCCAGTTGCCGCGACGACCATTTGCCTTCGGCTCGGGATGGTCAGCGTGTTCGCCCTCTGTGTTCGGAAGTCGCTTGAACTCCGGATGATCTTGTTGAACGGCGAGCGTCTTCCGCATCAAGCGTTCGATTTGTCGCAATTGATCGCGTTCGTGGCGGCCGCAGAAAGACGTGGCGATACCCGTCGCGCCGGCGCGCCCGGTGCGGCCGATGCGGTGGACGTAGATCTCGGCTACTTCCGGCAACTCGTAATTGATCACGTGCGAAATGCCTTGCACATCGATCCCACGCGCGGCGATATCGGTTGCCACCAGTACCGGCGGCCGATTCGACTTGAACGCCTCCAACGTGCGTTGCCGCACGCTTTGGCTTTTGTTGCCGTGAATCGCAGCCGCGCGAATGCCGGAGCGATCCAAGTGCTTCACGATCTTGTCGGCCCCGTGCTTCGTGCGGGCGAATACAATCGTTCGCGTGCATGCAGTGTTCTGCAAGTAATGCACGAGCAATTGCGATTTGTGCTGCTGGTCGACGTGGTAAACGGAGTGCTCGACCAGTTCGGCCGGCGTTGCTACAGGCGCAACTTGAATGTGTGTGGGATCTGTCAGCCATTCACTTGCAAGCTTGCGAATTTCCGGTGGCATCGTCGCTGAGAACATGAGCGTCTGGCGATTCTTCGGCACTGAAGACACGATCTTGCGCAGCGGAACAATAAAGCCCATGTCGAGCATTTGATCAGCTTCGTCCAGAATCAAGATCTCGACGTTGCGGAGATTGATGTGCCCCTGATCCATAAGGTCCAGCAGGCGGCCGGGCGTCGCCACGAGCACGTCGACGCCATTTTGCAGCGCCTTAACCTGTGGGCCTTGGCCAACACCGCCGTAGACGACTGTGTAACGCAGTCCCGTGAATTTGCCGTACGTCTTGAAGCTCTCGCCAATTTGGGCGGCGAGTTCGCGAGTAGGCGCGAGAATCAGCGATCGAATCGGGCGGCGATCCGCACGCGGAAATGAATCGCGGCGACGGCCATTATTTTTCTGCCGCGGCTCGGGCGCCGGCTTGCTGGCGATCGCTTTGCTAATGCTTGTGCTTAAACGGTGCAGCGTCGGGAGCGCGAAGGCAGCGGTCTTGCCGGTGCCGGTTTGGGCGCAGCCCATGATGTCCCGCCCGGTCATTACCGGCGGAATCGCTTGTTGCTGAATTGGGGTCGCCGTGTGGTAGCCCTCAGCGCTAACAGCGCGGAGCAACGGTTCGGCGAGGCCCAGTTGGTCGAAATTAATCACGAAATGCTCTCGTTCTTTCCCACCTAGGGGAATTTGTGGCGCTGCGAACTCAGACCTCGCGCGGAGGCGGCGCTGCAACGCGATTGCTAAAAAGGCTCGACCGCTGACATCAGCAGGAACCACGTGCAATTTGCACGTTCAGGAGCAAGAAAATCAGTCGCGGTCGTGAGCAAGAGATACCGGGGCGGTGTGTGAAAAGCCCTGGTGGCCGCTGCAATCGATTTTGAATGAACCTGGCTCGGCAGTGCCGGAGCCGGTCTCGCACCTAACTTGTTAGTGCAAGGATAGCACAAACGAGGGGTCGGTCAAGGGTAGATCGGCTTGCTAGCGGCGGTTGCATCACTAATTCGCGTGAATTGACGGCTTTGCGAAGCCTATCGTGCGTTCTTCCGGCGGGAAAGTGTCGCACCTGTGCGCCCACCAGCCTTTCCGTGATATTACTCCTCAACTTCAAATCCGGAGGAACGACTTCATGAATCCGATCGTCACCACCATTCTTCTGCTCTGCGGTTCGAACATCTTCATGACGTTCGCCTGGTACGGTCACCTCAAAAACCTGGGTGACAAACCGCTGCTGGTCGCCGTTCTCGCGAGCTGGGGAATCGCGTTCTTCGAGTACTTGCTACAGGTGCCGGCCAATCGCATCGGCTTCGGGAAACTCACGCTGCCGCAACTCAAGATGTTGCAAGAGGTGATTACGCTGAGCGTGTTCGTCCCGTTCAGCATCTTCTACATGCGACAACCGCTCAAACTGGACTTTCTTTGGGCAGGCTTGTGCCTGTGCGGCGCCGTGTTCTTCATGTTCCGCAACTTTGCCGTTGCCGGATAAAAGCTTAAGCCGGTGCCGAATCGTCTTACGGCAGTTCGCTAACCCTGCGCTCCCACTCGACCTTTTCAGCGAGCACCATCTCGGCGACTTCGTCCCACGTGTTTGCACGCGGGCCGGGCAAGTGTTCGTTCGTCGAATTGGTAAATACGATGGTCTTCGCGCCTTCGGCGCGCAGCCGCTCAATGTTCGAAGGCGAATCTTCGATATACAAATCGGCCCCGACGGCCGTCTTCTCTTGCATGAAGCAGAGATCCCAATACGGAATATCGTGCCGATCGAGCCACTGGATCGTTTGGCTCACCGCGATTTGGTGGAAGTACTTGATGAACAGCCGATGCGTGATGATGCGAATCCGCACGCCGGCCTTCGAGAGTCGCCGCAGCGCCTGCGGAGCGCGGGCCGTTGGTGGCAGCTTCAGAAACAATTCGCGCTGCATCACGGCAAATTTGTGAAGCGCATCGTAACCGCCCGGCGCATGAGCCACGCCCCACTCGGCCAAACCCCACGAAATCCGCTCTGGCAATGACTCGATACTCACGCCGAGCCATTCGGCCGCGATTGGCCGCAGCCCGCCGTAGAAATCGGCAACAACCCCATCCAAATCGACACCGAAAACAAAAGAACGATCAGTCATCAATGCAGGATACAGGATGTCGCGACGTGGGGGCAGGCACCGTACGTGTGTAGATCTCTCATCAATTCGATCCTGCTTCGAATTTGTTTTGGCTTGCCGTCAACTTGCGCCGACTGCCAGCCCAACATGCAAGGGCGCTTCCAGGTAACACGACGAGCAATGCCAGAGCTATAAGCCCCAGCGTCATGTAAGCGGGGGCGTCAGCAGGATCGTTGGGGCCGCTTCGTATGTACGGCGGCAGCGACATAATACTTGCAGCCAACCAAATTAACGACCAAACCGGGGCGAACAGCACGCTAACTAGCCCGCGCTGGCGATACCGTGAAATGAACCATCGGCCGATTAATAATGGCGGCAGCCAAAAGCCAACAAGAATTAGTAACGTAATTGGCATTGCGCATCCCTAATGCTCAATCGTACTATCCTACGAATCTCCTAAAAACTTTTGCAACACATCATTCGGCGCCGGTGCATACGTGCTCGGCTCCATCGAACAGCTCGCGCGGCCTTGGCTGAGTGAACGCATCGCGCTGGAGTAGCCGAACAGGTTGGCAAGTGGCGCCTCGGCATGCAGCACGGTCGCCGTGCCGCGCGATTCGGTGCTGTGAATGATCGCTCGCCGCTGTTGCAGATCGCTCACCAAGTCTCCGACGTGCTCGTCCGGCGTGCTAACTTCCAGCTTCATGATCGGCTCGAGGAGCACCGGCCCGGCCGCGCGCAGTGCCTGATCAAAGGCATGGTTGGCGGCCGTCCGAAATGCGATTTCCGAGAGACCGCTCTCGCCCACTTCGCCGCCGAGCACGGTCACCTTCAGTCGCATAAGTGGGAAGCCCAATAAGCCGCCCCCCTGCCCTGCACTTTCCAGCTCTTCGAGCACGACGGTCAGCATTTCCATCGGCAGTCCGTGCTGCAGCGAGTTTGTGACCGTCACTGGCACGTGACCTTTTTCGAACGGCTCGACGCGGACTCGCACTTTCGCCGCGTGCTGCACGCCCTGGATCATGCGACTGCATTCGCCCGTCGCTTCCGCCGCTTTGGCGATCGTTTCGCGGTAGCTCACGCGCGGCTTATGCACTTTCACATTGAGCCGGAAATCTCGCAGCAGCCGGTGCTGAATCACTTCGAGGTGCAATTCGCCCATGCCGCTAATGAGTGTTTGCCCAGTTTCGGTATTCTCCTCCGCTCGAAACGTCGGATCCTGTTTGCGAAGCATCTCGAGCGTTTCGGAGAGCTTTTTGCGATCTTCGGTGCTCTCGGCTTCGATCGCCATCGAGATAACAGTCTCAGGGAAATCGATCGAAGCGAGCAAAATTGGCTCGCGGGTATCGCACAGCGTATCGCCCGTGATCGAATCGCGCAGCCCGATGACGCCGACGATATCGCCCGCACGGGCGGTTGTGAGCTGCTCATCTTTCTTACTCGCGTGAATTCGCCAGAGTTGAGCAACGTTTTCCTTTTTGTCGCGAGTTGAATTGAGCACGCGCGAGTTAGGCTCAAGCGTGCCGGAGTAAATCCGCACCCACGAAAGGTCACCCGTTTTGTATGGTTGAATTTTGAACACCAGCCCACAAAATGGCTCTTCCGGATCGGGTTTCCGCATGATCGTCTTTTCGGGTTCGCCGGCGGCCGCAGCTTCTGCCGCCCTCCCTTTGCCCCTGGGTTTATGGCCGATGTCGATGCCTTCGACCGGCGGCACATCCGTCGGATTCGGCAGATATGCAGCCACCGCGTCAAGGACCGGGGCGACCCCTACACCGTGTAGCGCCGAACCGCACAGCACGGGCTGAATTTGCAGATGTAGCGTCGCTTCGCGGATTACTTTGTGGATAAGCGGTTCGGGAATGTCTTGCTCAGCAAGCGCGAGCTCCATCAGCTCGTTGCTGAAGTTGTAGAGCGATTCGAGCATCCTCTCGCGCCATAATTGAGCCTCGCTGGCGAGGTCTTCGTCCGTAATATCCGCGGCGATGATTTTGTTTCCTTCTTTACCGTCGGGAAACGTGAGCATCTTCATCCGCACGAGATCAATCACACCGCGAAACGGATTGTTCGTATGCGATGGGCCCTGGCCAACGGGAATTTGCAGCGCGACCGTATTTGCGCCGAGCCGGCTTCCCATTTCTGCATAAACCGATTCGAAGTCCGCGCCTTCTCGGTCGAGTTTGTTGATGAATGCCAGCCGCGGCACTTTGTATTTATTGGCCTGCCGCCAGACAGTTTCGCTCTGCGCCTCGACCCCTTCACGAGCGCTGAATACCACGACGCCGCCGTCCAGCACGCGCAGGCTGCGCTCCACTTCCGCGGTGAAATCGACGTGGCCCGGCGTATCAATAAGATTGATGACGACGTCTTTCCAAGGAAACTGCACGCACGCCGAGTAGATTGTGATACCGCGCTCGGCCTCTTCCGGATCATCGTCCGTCGTCGTGGTACCTCGATCGACTTCGCCCGCGCGATGCTTCGCACCGCTGGCAAACAACATGCGCTCTGTCACGGTGGTCTTGCCCGCATCAATGTGGGCAATGATCCCGATGTTCCGGATTTTTTCGAGCGGGGTGGGCATGCCTAGATCCAACCAAATCGCACGGGACTACCTCCGCGCATAAAAAACGCCGCGGCCTTTTTGGGCCGCGGCGTACTGTGATTCAGTACTACCACGCGAAGTGCGCAAACGCCTTGTTGGCGTCGGCCATGCGGTGGACGTTTTCGCGTCGGCTCACGGCCGCGCCTTCGCGATTGAACGCGGCGACGAATTCATCCGCAAGCTTCTGAGCCGTCGGCCGGCCCTTCTTTTCGCGGATCGCCATCAGTAGCCAGCGAATCGCCAGCGATTGCTGCCGCGTGCGATTCACTTGCATCGGCACCTGATAGGCGGCACCGCCGACGCGCTTGCTGCGAACCTCGATCGACGGTTTCACGTGCTCGAGCGCTTGCGTGAAGACTTCGATCGGTTCCTTATCCGGAATACGCTTCTTGACGATTTCGAGCGCATCGTAGAACACGTTCTGCGCGACGCTCTTCTTGCCGTCATGCATCAGCGTGTTAATGAACTTCGAAGCGAGCAGCGACCCGTACACCGGATCGGGCTTAAGTTGTTTCCGACTGGAAGTAATGCGACCCATAGGGAGGAGAGCTATTAGCTGTTAGCTGTTAGCCCTTAGCTGAATGATTTGTTTCTTGTCTTACTTACGGCTAATAGCTAAGAGCTACTAGCCAACGGCTTTTTACTAACTCTTCTTCGCGCCGTATCGGCTGCGGGATTTCTTACGACCTTGAACACCCAACGTATCACGGGCACCGCGCACTACCTGATACCGCACACCGGGCAGGTCGCGAATACGACCGCCGCGCACGAGAACGATACTGTGTTCCTGCAGCGAATGGCCTTCGCCCGGAATATACACGGTGACTTCCTTACCGTTCGAAAGACGCACGCGGGTGATCTTCCGCAGCGCGGAGTTCGGCTTCTTGGGAGTCATCGTCCGCACGAGCAAGCACACACCACGTTTCTGCGGGCACTTATCGAGCACGGGCGACTTCGAGAACTTCCGCTTCGCCTTACGGCTGCGGCGGACTAATTGATTAATTGTCGGCATCGGACGCCTTCTATCAGGGCAATCGAGCAAAACGCGTAGAAACCAATAAGTTTACGCCTTTAAGGGAGGCCGTCAAGGGCGAGAATTTCAGCGATTCCGGCCCCGGAACGCTCGATCGCCGCCGTCCCTATTCCACCTTAGCTTTCGTCGCCACCTTAGGCGACGAGGTGTCAATGAATACATCCACCTGCTGCCCATCGAACAGCTTGTTATTCGTAGGCCCATCGACTGCGTAAATCACCTGCAAAACGCGGGTATCCACGCGCTCGGTATTGTCGCCCGTGAGCGATTTTTTCGGGATCACGTACGGCTCGACCCGTACGAAACGAAGCGGGAAAAAATCTTTCGACTGGCCTTTGAGCACGGCGCGAGCCTGCGCGTCGGGCACGAACCGCGGGATATCGTACTCATCGATGTCGACGCGCACGTGAAGCTGGTGCGTAGCACCAAGCACGATTAGTGCGGGCCCACCTGAGGCACCCATGATGGTACCCACATATTCACCAGGCCGCACATTGACCTGCAGCACATCCCCGTCAACGAGCGCCCGAACCGTGAGGCGTTCCAATTCTGTTTGCGCCTGCTGCACTTGTGCCTTTTCACGTTGGACCGCAGAACGGGCAACTTGCTTCTCCGGCTCCCACGCGCCGGCTTTCAGCAAGTTGAAGTCGGCGACTGCTTTGTTGTAGCGCTCTTGCGCCTGCTCGGACGCCATCTTCCGGCCGAGAAACTCCTCTTCCGAGGTAGCATGCTGTGGCAGAAGCTTCTCGCGACGCGCCGTCTGCTGCGCCCAATTGTCCCAATCAGCTTTCGTCTCTCGAACTTTCGCTTCAGCAGCTGGAATCTCTTCGGGCCTCGGCATTGATTCGAGTCGGTCGAGCGTTGCTTGCGCATCGGCAAGCATGGCGGTGCGGACTGCCAGCTCGGCTTTCTTGTCACGGTCGTCGATTTCGAAAAGCGGATCGCCCGCGTTCACGTGCTGACCGACCTTAACGCAAACTTTCCAGACAATCCCTGGCAGCGGCGTGCCGATTGAAATGTTTTCAGTCTCCGGCTCGACCATGCCCGCGCCCGCAACTGAGTTCGAGAATGGATTAGCCGCGGGCTGAATCGGCGGCGGCAGCACCGGCATGCGCTGCTTCGCGTTCGCCATGTATCGCACAGCCATGACGATCAGGGCGATCGCAACGATCGGCAGACCAAATTTAGTCAGAAAATTGAGAAGTTTTGAGATCATGTGACTTGTCGTGAGAAGCGACTCGCGAGCCTTACGCGCTCAACGCCTCTTCCTTTTCGTGTCCCCGGTGCTCCCGTTCCAGCGAAACGATGTGCCCGTCGTCCATCCGGGCCAGCGTATCGGCAAATTCAAAAATGCGGCTATCGTGCGTAACGATAACAACCGCCCGATCACCTTCTATTGCGATCGAGCGCAAGATCTCCAGAATCGTGTGGCCGGTTTTGGCGTCGAGCGCGGAAGTCGGCTCATCGCATACCAACAAATGCGGATGGTGAACGAGCGCTCGAGCGATCGCCACGCGCTGTTGCTGACCACCGGAAAGTTGCCCTGGCAAGTTGCTCATCCGGTCGCCCATGCCCATTTGCGTGAGCAATTTGCGAGACTCCGCCAACGCCGCACGCTTCGTATACCCTTGAATCACGAGTGGCACCGCGGCGTTTTCTGCTGCCGTGAGGGCCGGCAGCAAGTTAAATTGTTGGAAAACGAAGCCGACGTTCGTCCGCCGAAAATTCGTCCGCCGCCAAGATGTTAGCTTGGTAAGCTCGGAGCCTAGCGCGACCACGCTGCCGCTCGTCGGCTTTAAAATTCCGGCAATGACCGAAAGCAGCGTCGTTTTGCCACAACCACTAGGCCCGACGAGCATCGTAATCTCGCCGGGATAAACGTCGAGGTTCACCCCACGCAGTGCATGCACTTCTGCATTGCCGCTGCCGTAAATCTTCTTTACGTCGTGGCACGAAATCAGCGGTTTCGATTTGTCGCCGTTCATCAAAATCACCCCTGGAATACCACCGCCGGTTCGACGACCATCACGCGCTGCATGCTCAACAAGCTCGACAAAATGCTAATCACCCCCACGGCGAGGCCCGTGCCAACAAACACCTCCGGCGCCATGTAAAACGCCAGTCGCGAACCGGGCGCCGTTGCGATCTTGCCGAACCAAGTCGCGGCGCCGATGCCCAGGCCAAACCCAATCAAGCTTACGAGCATCGCCTGCAACAGGATCATACCCATCAGCGTCCAGTTGCCGGCTCCCATCGCCTTTAGCGCGCCGTATTGCTTAATATTTTCGATCGTAAACAAATAAAACGTCTGCGCGGCGATCGCCGTTCCGACGATAAATCCAAGCGCCACCGTAATGCCGAAATTGAACGGAATACCTGTCTTTTGCATGAAGTATTTCATCGTGACCCACTCAAACTGCGTGCCGGTCATGGCCCGCATGCCAGTTTGCGTTTGGATGCGTTTGCAAACTTCATCCACGCTCAGCCCTTCGCTCGGCTCGGCCAGAATGAACGACAACACTTTGCGTTCGGGCGGCACGAAATCGAGCGCCTGCGTGTAGCGCGTGTAAACGACGGGGAATGTTTGAAACGTCCGGCTCGCCTTGCAAATGCCGACAATCTCCGCCACGTGGTCGTTCATCTCGAACCGCTTGCCGACGAGTGGTTCCTCGCCGGGCCACAACAACTGGTAGCCTTCGAGATCCATGATCACGGCATCCGGTTTACGAAGATCAAAGACGCTGCCTTTGATCATCTTGGGCGGCGCTCCAACGAGCGTCGCATCATCCAACCCGAGCAAAATCGTCTGCTGAAAGTTGCCGTCTTCCAACCGAGAACGCGTCAACCCTTTGTACAACCGCACCGCCCACGACACGCCCGACACGCCGCGGACGCGATACAAATCGTTCTCCGAAAGCGGCTTCACGTCATCTGAAAACTGCACGTTGGGATCCATCACCCAAATACTCGCGCCTTGAATATCGCGAATCTGCCCACTCGTTTGCAGCATCAGACCGCAAAAGATCGACGCCTGCTGCGCAATGAGTAGCGACGCGAACGCAATACCCAGGATGATGCCGAGGTACTTGCCGCGATTGCCCGTAAGCATTTTCAGAGCAATCCAGCTCATCGCGCCGCTCCGGCGCGCGGAGCGCGTGATAGACGCCTAATTGCGGCCAATGAAAAATCTGTTATGTGCGTTGATAACTGTTCGACATCCAGCGACTTGTATTCGTCATCGCTAAGCAAATTGCGAATCACCGGATCGGCGAAGTGATAAAATAAACATTGACCTACGATGCTGAACGCGGTGAGTCGCAAAGTATCCAGCGCCACCTCTTCCGACGACAGCTCGCGAAGAATCTGCAGCAAGATCTCGAACTGCGGTCGAATCGACGATTGCACCAACTCCGCGCAAGCGGCCGTCGGATTAGCCATCTCGCGCATCATCAGCTTCGAATGCCAGGTAGCCCCTGGTCCGCTGCGCACGCGCCGCACGAACGTTGCGATGAAGTCAGCAAGCTTTGTCTCGGACAAAGTATTCCCGTCCCACGCTGGCAGAGGAAACTGCTCCATGCGCCAGCGGTGCGCCTGGCACACCGCCTCGACATAAAGCCGCTGCTTATCGCCGAAGTAATAGTTCACCGCCGCAATGTTCGCACCGGCCCGTTGGCATATGTCGCGGACAGTAGTGCCATCGAAACCACGCTCGGCAAAGATCTCGCCTGCCGCGGTGGTAATTCGCTCTTTCGTTGTGTCGTGTTCCGTAATTGACATCGCGATTTCCAACTAAAAACGCTCGTTTCAAACACTTGTTTCAATCAATTGTATAGGCAGTGACAATTGAGTCAATAGCGGCAGGGATTTGAGCCAAATCCTTGCTGCAAACGTCTGGCAGGTAACGCAAAAAAGGCGGGCTGCAGCAAACGCCGCAGCCCGCCTAAGTCGTTTTATATAAACAGATTATCGTTTCTTACAATTCGTCGTCTTCAACCGGTGGCATCGCCCCACCCAACAAATCGTCGAGGCTCGACGGTGCCGGCTGTTGTGGCATTTGCGGCTGGACATGGCTGTCGCCGTTGCCACTTCTCTCCGCCGCCGAAGCCGACTCAAGTAGCGGGAACGCACGTTCGAGCACGCGACCCTTTTCTGCAGCCAGCGCTTCGAGCGCTTCAGGCCGAATGCGGACTTCCGCTTCGTGAATGTTGCGGAATCCGGTGCCTGCCGGAATCAAGTGACCAAGGATCACGTTCTCCTTCAAACCAACGAGATGATCCGTACGCCCGGCAAGTGCCGCTTCGGTAAGCACCTTCGTGGTTTCCTGGAAACTCGCCGCCGAAATGAAGCTCGAGCTTTGCACCGACGCCTTCGTGATGCCAAGCAGCTGCGTGGCTGCCGTCGCACGCTTCGGCTTCGTACCCTTCGCCAACTCACCGCCAAGCGCTTCGATCTGTGCGTTCGCCTGATCGAGCACGTCCTTCGGCACGATTGCGCCGACTGCGTACTCGCTGTCGCCCTTCTCGCTGATCTTCAGGCATTGCATGATCTGGTCGTTCGCCTGACGGAAGTCGAACTTATCCATCACGCTACCCGGCAGCAGGTTGGTATCACCCGGATGTTCAATGCGAACCTTCCGCAACATGCGCGCGACGATGATCTCGATGTGCTTATCGTTGATTTCCACGCGTTGGCTGCGGTACACGTTTTGAATTTCACGCGTGAGGTATTGCTGCACCGCTTCTTCACCGGAAATGCGAAGAATATCGTGCGGCACCAGCGGACCATCGACGAGCGAATCGCCGGCACGCACGATGTCGCCCGAGTGAACACGCAAATGCTTGTTGTGCGTGATCAAGTGCTCGCGTTCGATACCGCTCTCGCTGCGGACGATAATCGAGCGCTTGCCACGCTTCTTTTCGCTGAGGATTTCGACCGTGCCGTCGATTTCGGCAATAACGGCCGGATCCTTCGGCTTGCGAGCTTCGAAGATCTCCGTCACGCGTGGCAGACCACCCGTGATGTCTTGCGTACCCGAGGCTTCGCGCGGCGTTTTGGCGACGAGCGTACCGGGCGTAATGATCTGGCCTTCGTCGACTTCCAAGTGAGCCCGTTCGGGCATGTAGTAGAAGTCGAGAATCTTGCCGTCGGCAGGGTCCTCGACAACGACCTGCGGATGCATGTCGCCCTTGTGTTCCATGATGACGAAGCGAATGTGACCGCTGGGGTCCTTTTCGCTCCGCATCGTTTGATTTTCGACCAGATCTTCGAACCGAACCTTGCCACCGGTTTCGGCCAAAATTGGAATGCTGTGCGGATCCCATTCGCACAATACACCGCCAGCCGGAACCGTGTCATTCTCGTTGACCTTCAAAATAGCACCGGCCGGAACTTCGTACTTCTCTACTTCACGGCCCTTGTCGTCGACCAACGACACTTCGCCGTTGCGAGCCAGCACGATCTTTTGCCCTTCGTCGTTCGTCACAACTTTGAGGCGTGTGTACTTCACGATGCCGCCGCGCTTGGCTTTGATATCGCTCTCTTCGACGTCGTGCTGACCGACGCCGCCGATGTGGAACGTGCGCATCGTAAGCTGCGTTCCAGGTTCGCCGATGGATTGGGCCGCGATGATGCCGACCGCCATGCCTTCTTCCACCAGGGCACCGGTGGAAAGGTCCATGCCATAACAACGTCGGCAGATGCCGAGCGGTGCATCGCAGGTCATGCCGCTGCGAACCTGAATTTTTTCCAGACCGAGCTCTTCGATCCGGCGACCGATCTCAGACGTGATCAATTCGTTTTCGCTAACGATGACCTCATCGGTAATCGGGTTCACGATGTTCGTGCGGCTCACGCGGCCCTTGAGCGAGTCGGCCAGACCGACTTCGACCTTTTCGCCGCGGTAAATGATGCCCTTCGTAATACCCTGCGTCGTGCCGCAATCCTCCATCGTGATCACGACGTTCTGCGCCACATCCGCCAGCTTACGCGTGAGGTAACCGGAGTCCGCCGTCTTGAGGGCCGTATCGGCCAAACCCTTGCGGGCACCGTGCGTCGAGCTGAAATACTCGAGCACGGTAAGACCTTCACGGAAGTTCGCCTTGATCGGCGTTTCGATAATCTTGCCGCTCGGCTTCGCCATGAGACCACGCATACCGCCGAGCTGGCGCATCTGTTCGACACCGCCTCGAGCACCAGAGTGGGCCATGAGGAAGATCGGGTTCACGTAGCCGCCGGTGCGGTAATCGCTTTCGAGCGCGGCCATCATTTCCGTCGTGATTTGCTCACGCGCGTGCGTCCACGAGTCGAGCACCTGATTGTAGCGCTCGCCCTCGGTGATGATGCCGCGTTGGTAAAGCTTGTTCTTCTTGAGAACTTCCTTTTCGGCGGCCGCGATGATGCTCGACTTCGCATCCGGCGTAATCAAGTCGTCCGTAGCGAATGACAAACCGCTCCGCGTCGCGAGGCGGAAACCGAGTTGGTTCATGTCGTCGAGCAAACCAATCGTCTTGCTGCGACCAAGCATTTGGTAGCAGTCGCTGATGACGCGCGCTAACGCCGAGGACCGCAACGCAACGTTATAGAACGGCATACCCTTCGGCAGAATCATGTTGAAGATCACGCGGCCAACCGTCGTATCGACCAACTTGCCGTGGCCCGTGTTGGCTTCGTAGTCCTCGCGCATCGTACGATCTTTGGCCAAACGCACCTTGATCTTGGCGTGCGTATGCACCTTGCCTGCTCCATAGGCAAGTTCGACTTCGTCCAGCGACGAGAACACCATGTCGTCGCCCTTGGCTTCGGGCACGGTCATCGTCAGATAGTAGCAACCCATAACCACGTCCTGCGACGGGCTGATGATCGGCGCGCCGTTGGCCGGGCTGAAAATGTTGTGCGTGCTCATCATCAGCGTGTGCGCTTCGACCTGCGCCTCAATCGAGAGCGGCAGATGGACTGCCATCTGGTCACCGTCGAAGTCGGCGTTGAAGCCTTTGCACACGAGCGGATGCAGCTGAATAGCATTGCCTTCCACAAGCACCGGCTCGAACGCCTGGATACCCATGCGATGGAGCGTCGGAGCACGATTCAGCAACACCGGATGATTGCGGATCACCTCTTCGAGGATATCCCACACTTCATCGTCCTTGCGCTCCAGCATCTTCTTCGCGCTCTTGATCGTGTCGGCATGGCCGAGCTCCTTCAAGCGACGAATGATGAATGGCTGATATAGTTCGAGCGCGATCTTTTTCGGCAAACCACATTGGTGCAGCCGCAGGCTCGGGCCGACGACGATCACGCTGCGGGCCGAGTAGTCGACGCGCTTGCCGAGCAAGTTCTCACGGAACCGGCCCTGCTTGCCCTTGATCATGTCGGTAAGCGACTTCAGCGGACGGTTCGACGAACCAAGCACCGGTCGCTTGCAGCGGTTGTTATCGAACAACGCGTCGACCGATTGCTGCAGCATGCGCTTTTCGTTGCGGATGATGACTTCCGGCGCGTTCAGGTCGACCAGCTTTTTGAGCCGGTTGTTACGGTTGATGATGCGTCGATACAGGTCGTTCAAATCGCTCGTCGCGAAATTGCCGCTATCAAGCAACACGAGCGGACGCAAATCCGGCGGAATGACCGGAATCACATCCAGCACCATCCACTCGGGCTTGTTATCCGAATCGCGAATCGCTTCGACCGTCTTGAGCCGATTGATGAGGTCCTTCGCCTTCTGCTTTGAGCCAGTTTCTTTGAGCTCTTCGCGCAGTTGGACCGACAACTTCACCAAGTCAAGCTGTTGCAAGAGCTTGCGGATCGCTTCGGCGCCCATGGACGCTTCAAACGAATTCTCGCCGAACTGCTCGCGGGCCGTGCGAAATTCTTCTTCCGTCAGCAATTGCTGTGGCTTAAGTGCGGTATCGCCAGGATTCGTAACGACGTAGTCCTGGAAATAAATTACCTTTTCCAGGCTCGTCGTCTTCATGGCAAGCAAACTGCCCAAGCGGTTCGGCATGGCCTTGAAGAACCAAATATGCACGACCGGCGCGGCGAGTTCGATGTGCCCCATGCGCTTGCGACGCACACGGCTGTGCGTCACCTTTACGCCGCAACGATCGCAGATCATGCCTTTGTACTTCATGCCGCGGTACTTGCCGCACGCGCATTCCCAGTCCTTCTCAGGTCCGAAGATACGCTCGCAGAATAGGCCGTCCTTTTCAGGACGGTACGTGCGGTAGTTAATCGTTTCCGGCTTCTTCACTTCGCCGAACGACCAGCTGCGGATGTCGTGCGGCCGGGCCAGGCTGATCTTTACCGACGCGTAGTCGTTTATGCGATCGTAACTGGCGGTGTCTAAAATGCTGCTCATATTCGTCACGCTCCAAAATTAGGGAAGCGATACTTTCTGTCTGCTGTCTCTGTTCGTTTTATATGCGGCGTTTTTCCAGCTGCATGTTCAGGCCGAGGCCGCGGATTTCGTTCGTGAGCACGTCGAAGCTGGCAGGCGTGCCGGCTTCCAACGTGTTCTCGCCCTTCACCATCGATTCGTAAATCTTGGTGCGGCCTTCGACGTCGTCGCTCTTCACGGTGAGCAGTTCCTGCAAGATGTAGGCGGCGCCGTACGCTTCCAAGGCCCACACTTCCATCTCACCAAACCGCTGACCACCGAACCGCGCTTTGCCGCCGAGCGGCTGCTGCGTGATGAGCGAGTACGGACCCGTGCTGCGAGCATGCACCTTGTCGTCGACCAGGTGATGCAGCTTCAGCATGTAGATGTAACCGACGGTCGTTTCTTGTTCGAATGCGTCGCCCGTTCGGCCGTCGAAGAGCTTCGTCTTGCCATGCCTCGGCAGGCCAGCTTCGGCCAGCGTATCGTTGATCTCGGTTTCCGCCGCACCGTCGAACACCGGCGTGATTGCCCGGAACCCGAGCTTGGCGCCAGCCCAACCTAAGTGCGTTTCCAAAATCTGGCCGACGTTCATACGGCTCGGCACGCCCAATGGGTTGAGCATGATCTGCACCGGTGTGCCGTCTTCCAGATACGGCATGTCTTCGACTGGCAGAATCTTCGAGATAACACCCTTGTTACCGTGGCGGCCGGCCATCTTATCGCCGACCGAGATGACCCGCTTCGTAGCGATGTAGACCTTCACCATTTGCAGCACACCGCTGCGAAGCTCGTCGCCGCGCTTCATCGAGTTCAGCTTGCGATCGCGAGCGTCGATGGCCTCTTCCACGTTCGGCCACAGCTGCTTGAACACCTTTTCGGCGTCCTTCTTTCGCTGCGGGCTGCGAAGATCGAGCGTGTCGATCTTGAAGTTCGCGGCACGCTCGGCGACGTAAGCCGGATCCTGATCGTGGATCATCGGCACACCGTCATCATCCGTCACCTTGCGGCCAATGATCGTTTCCACTTCGGTGATCAATTCGCCGAACGCGGTCGCGATTCGCTCATTGCCTTCCTTCTCGGCGGCCTTGAGCGAACGCTCGAATTCCTTGCGTTGATCTTCCGTAAGGCTCATGCGGCGAGAGAACCGCTGCGTATCGATCACGATGCCTTCGACACCCGACGGCACTTCGAGCGAATCGTTCTTCACGTCTTCGCCGGCACGGCCAAAGATCGCGTGCAGCAGCTTTTCTTCCGGCGTGAGCTCGGTCTTGCTCTTCGGCGAAACCTTGCCGACGAGAATATCGCCCGGCTCGACGAACGTGCCGATCTGCACGATGCCGTTCTCATCCAGGTTGCGAAGCATCTTTTCGCTGACATTCGGAATGTCACGCGTGAACTCCTCACGGCCAAGCTTCGTTTCGCGAATCTCGACGTCAAACTCCTCGATGTGGAGCGACGTGTACGTGTCGTTCTTCACCAGCTCTTCGCTGATGATGATCGCGTCTTCGAAGTTGTAGCCTTCCCAAGACATGAACGCGACCAACACGTTGCGACCCAGGGCGAGCTCGCCTTGATAGGTTGCCGCCCCGTCAGCAATCACCTGGCCCTTCTCGACCTTATCGCCAGTTTTTATGATCGGTTTTTGATTCTGGCAGGTGCGCTCGTTGAGGCCCACGAACTTTCGCATGCGATGCACTTCCGGTCCGATTTCGATCCGATCGGCATCCACATATGTCACGGTGCCCTTGTGCCCGGCACGAATGATCATGCCCGAGTGGAGCGCGACATCCGTCTCCAAGCCCGTGCCGACGATCGGTGGCTCGGTGACGAGCAACGGCACTGCTTGCCGCTGCATGTTCGAACCCATGAGCGCGCGGTTCGCGTCGTCGTGCTCAAGAAACGGAATTAAACCGGCCGACACACCGATCATTTGGCTCGGCGTGACGTCGATGTACTGAATCGTATCAACCGGAATCAATTCGAAGTCGGCCCGATGACGAGCGACGATCGTATCGCCGGTAATCCTTTCGTTTTCAATCGGCGAGTCCGCCGAGGCGACGTAAGCTTCCGATTCCTCATCGGCACGCAGCCACACGACCTCGTCCATCAACTTGCCTTTGGTCACCTTGCGGTACGGCGTAATGAGGAAGCCGTATTCATCCACAGCCGCGTACATCGCAAGGCTGGAGATGAGGCCGATGTTCGTACCTTCAGGCGTTTCGATCGGACAGATGCGGCCGTAGTGCGAAATGTGCACGTCGCGCACTTCGAAGCCAGCACGCTTGCGATTCAAACCGCCTGGACCGAGCGCTGACAACCGCCGTTCGTGCGTGAGCATCGAAAGCGGATTCGTTTGATCCACAACTTGCGACAGCTCGCCACGACCGAAGAAGTATTCAATGGCCGCCGAGATGCTCTTCGGATTGATGAGGCTCCGCGGCGTCATGTCCTCGATATCCTTGAGGCTCATCCGCTCCTGCACCGTGCGGCGAAGCTTCAAAAAGCCTTTCCGCATTTCGTCCGAAGCGAGCTCGTCGATCGTGCGCAAACGCCGGTTACCCAAGTGGTCGATGTCATCGACATGGGCATCACCCTCGCCGCCGACCAGATTCATCAAGTATTTGACGGCGTTGATCAAGTCTTCCGGCCGCAGCACCATCTCATCTTCCGGCACCGTGAGATGGAGCTTGCGATTCATACGGAACCGACCGACACGACCCAAGCGGTAGCGATTCGTGTCGTAGAACTTTTCGTGGAACAGGGCTTTGGCCTTTTCCAGTTGCGGCGGATTACCCGGCCGCAACCGCTGGTAGATCCGCAACAACGCTTCCTCATGGCTGGAAGTGCCATCGTCCGTCAGCGCGTTCAATAAAACATTAGTTACAGGCGGTTCCATGATTTCGACCAACTTAAGGCCGGAATCTTTGATCGTCTCGGCCGCAGTCTTCGTGATCCGCTGGCCGTTCTCGATGATGATCTCGCCAGCCCGCTCGCTGCCGACCGGATAGACGACGTCGCCGACGGCGACTTTGCCTTCCAGCTTTGCCGTGCTCCGCGCGTCGGTAATCTTCTGTTTGGTTGTCTCGTAGAACGTTCGAATA
>Ga0206917_1016_pt1 | contig 59368 bp, 45 predicted proteins | sample Alteio_BWOrgHeat_68_FD_152931 | JGI IMG/M metagenome (GOLD analysis project Ga0206917, IMG submission 152931) | Enriched cells from forest soil in Barre Woods Harvard Forest LTER site, Petersham, Massachusetts, United States -... | ecosystem: Environmental > Terrestrial > Soil > Temperate forest >...
CGTGGCATAACGGTTGAAATCGATGCCGCTGAGACCAGCACGGTATTGCGCCACCAACACCTCCAGCGCCAGCCATGCCTGATCGACACTCGACCTCAGATCTCGCGAACGCTGATGTGCTTGCACGAAGGTGATGATGCCGTTTTCAACCTCCAAATCGGCCTGTAGCACGGTCGCTTGGTAGGTGGCAATTAGCTCGTTAAACGTAGCGTCCTGTAGCCGAACGTTGTTCTTGATGCGGCCGTAGTTCAAAAGATCCCACTGGAACGACGGGCCCACCGAACTATTGAGAGACGACGGCCGGAACAATTGCGACAAATGCTGCGCCTGCCAGCCCAATGTGCCGTTGATCGTGATGGCTGGATACCAATCCGCAGCCGCGATGCCGATTTGCTCGGCTTGTGCCGCCGCGAGGTATTCGGCGCGGCGTACGTCTGGGCGACGCCGCAATAAATCGGCGGGCATACCAACTACAACGTACTCGGGAGCAATCGGAATTTCGGTATTCGGCGCCGAAGCGAGAATGTTCGTCAAATCGACCGCTGGAATGCCTAGCAGAATGCAAAGCTGGTTTTCGGCAGTTCGCAAATCTGCGACGAACTGGTCGCGCTGGGCCCTGCTCTGCTCCAAGTTGCTGCGAGCCTGAGCCAGGTCGATGTCCGTCACGCCTTTGCCACCGGCGTTGCGGCGTTCGCCAATGAACGCGAGCACGTCTTCCTGCACGTGAATCACGACATCCAGCAGGCGAATTCGCTCTTGGGTCGTACGCACTGTGATGTAATCGGCCGCGGTATCGGATACCAGCGTCACGATGGCGGCGTCGTAATCGAATACCGATGCGTTGAGCGTATCCTCGGCAGCTATGATTGCGCGTCGGAAGCGGCCCCAGAAATCGAGTTCCCAAGCCAAATTAAAGCTGAAATTCCACTGGTCAAAAAAGTTGTTCCCGGCGCCAATGCGGCGGTACGAACCCGTCGCGTTCTGTGTTTGCGGGAAATATTCGCCCCGCGCGATACCGAGCTGAGCGCGGGCAGCGAGCACGCGGTAACCCGCTTCGCGGAGCGTCAGGTTTTGATGATAGGCTTTGTCGACGAGGCAGTTCAGGAGCGGATCACCGAACAACGTCCACCAGCCTGCCAGATCATCGCAGTCGGTGTGCACATGCTTGTCGGCCGCATCGATCCAGTTGTTCGCGACCGGCGCGGTCGGCGGACAGAAGTTAGGTCCGACCTTGCAGCCATTGTGGAAGTACTCGCGCACGCCCGTGCAGCCGGGCATGCCGATCAGCGTCAGGCACACGACGAGCCAACGCAAACAACGTGAGTTGGATAATCTAACCATGGCGAGAACTGCCGCTGCGGCCCAGTCCGCCCAAGTGCCGCGAGAAGAGAAGTGCGAGGCGTACTATAAGCTTCGACGCCGTTTAAACGCTTCGTTCAGCACATCGCGAATAGCAGCTAGAGCCGCCGCGACCGGAGAAGTTTGCCAAAATCGCCGAGGCGCGACTGCACTGCTGGCACGTAACAGCGTCGCATTGTTTTTAGGCGGAAAGCCTCGTCAGGATCGGAGATTGCGCCGCTAACGCTTCACAACGTTACGATTGCTAGCGCGCGTATCCGGATGGCGGCAACTCAAGTGCTGCTGCTAGTGGGGATCGCTCTGCCCTACCCTCTGCTAGCGAACAATTTGTGGTGGAGTTCCAACTCGAATTTGTCCGACCACTCGTGGAACGCATCGCTAAGGGCGATATCGTCGGCATTTGGATTCGCGGCGGACCAGTTCTCACTGCCGGCCGGATTTTGCGATGAGTCGGAATGGGAATGGCCGAGCGGCTGCCCGACGGCGAGAATCTCCAATAGGCGATCATTGCCGGCGGTATCGCTAGCATGCCCTGCTGACTCGAGAACGGAATCGACTGCCGTTGCTCGCGTAGCCGACGGGAGCGCGATCCCATACGCGCGGGAAAACGCCGGCGGCAGCGCATCACTTGTCGAATCATCTTGAAGAGGCACGGCGGCGTCAGACGCTACCGTTTCAGAATTGCTCACTCCAGCGGCCACGATCGCTTGACCGCTTACTGCGGCACCGCCGGCCGGTCCTGGCACCGTGATCAGCATCAACGGCGGTGAGCCCGCGCTGCTTTGTGCGATTTCAACGTCGGTTTCGTCGACAACCTTGTCGCGGTTGAAGTCGTACGGATTGGTGATGGCTGCCGACGCCGTTTGATTGTTCTGAACCGCAAGCACATCGGCTTCATCGACGTTGGCATCGGTCGGTGAATTGCCGGTTTCGCCAATCTGGTTGCCGAAGTAGAACACGTCGTCTTGAGCCAGGCCAGTGTTTTCATCGGCTTTCAAGACGACTTGCACCCACTCGTTCTGGATGACGTTGTTGCCCCAGACCAGCTCCAAGCGAACCGACCCGTTAACGCCAAATCCGGGGTACTCGGTGACAAAATCGGGATCGGGCGCGAGTTCCCAACTCGAAACATCGCTCGAATTGCCCACGTGAATTTCGTAGTCGTCGGGCGTGATCGAACCATCAAAGTTCGTGATGTCGATCATGATGCCGTTAATGCCCTTCGAATAGCTCGAATAGTTGGCAAACGTCGCGGTCTGGCCCGGCAGCAGGACCTGCTTATCCGTGGCGAGCGCAAATCCGTCGGCAACGTTCGACGAACCGTTCTGGCCGTCGAAACTGCTCGTATTGTAGAAGATAAAATGGCCGAGAACTGTAGCGAGGGGTGGAGTGGCATTCGTCTCACCGGAGTAGTCGGACGGCCCGGCGACACCAACCGCTTTGATACGGTAGTAGTACTGAGTTCCGGCGTCGACATCCGTATCGACATAGCTTGTCGCGGTACCGGGCAATGTGGCAATTACTGCATAATCTCCGTCGACGCCGATCTTCCGCTCGATGAGGATGTTCTGCGCGGCGACCGTCGTGTTCGTCCACGAGAGTTGTAGCATTGACCCCGTGTCTGGAACGGTGCTTGCGTTCAAGCCAGCCGGCGCAGAAGGAGCCTGGCCCATCGCAGAGATTTCGCCTGCACTCAAGACGCGGTCGTAGATTTGCACATCATCGAGCTGGCCGTTGAAGTAATTGGCGCCGACGACATTGCCAGTGCTGTTCCGCACGGTCAGCGCGCCGATCAAATAGAACTGCGCTGCCTTATAGCCAACGTCAAACGAACCGGAACCGTTCAGCACGCCATCGACATACAGTTGGACGACGCCGGTCGTTGCGTTGCGCGTCATCGTGATATTGTGCCACTGGCCGTCGTTGATTGGCGCGGTGCTATACACGCCGCCCGTATCGCCGACGAAAATACCAATCTGCCCCGCCGCATTCAGCGTGCCCCAATTAATATCGCCCGACGAACCGAGCTGATCGACGCCCGTCAGGGCAGGCGCTTGCGAGTGCGTGTTGCTGCCGGTTTGCGTTGTTTTGACCCAAGCGCTGAACGTGCTGGTTCCTCCCAGCGGAGTCACCAGGTTACTGGAAACCTGGACGGCCGATTGATTGGTTTGGTTGTACACTCCATTCCCACTGAAGGAGAGCGCCCCTGCACCAATATGACCAGCCACCCATTGCGGATTGGTGGCGCCCACGAGCACACCGGTGTTCGTGCCACTCGAATCGGAAGCGAAAGTACCCAACCCCTCGTTGAACTCATAGTGATAGAGCGGCGGCGTGGCAACAATCGACGCCGTGGCCGTGTTGCTGTATGTGGAGTCGCCGATGGGGTTCGTCGCACTAAGTCGATACGTGTAAACGTGACCTGAAACGATGTTCGTGTCGGTGTACGTGGTCGCATTGACGCTGGCCACGTCGATTTGAACGAACGCGCCGCCGTTATCCGACCGTTCAATCTTGAACGCGTTCTCATTATTGGAAGCGTCGGTCCACGCTAACTGAATCTGTAAACTTGGAATTGTCGACGGCGTCGCAGTCAGGCCAGTGGGGGCAGTCGGAGCCGTCGTCGGATTCACGAGCAGACCGAATACGGTGAGTTTTCCTGAGCTGCCGACGTACACGCGCCCATCGGCGACGGTCGGTACGATGAACTTCACGCCTGCGCCAATCAGACCGCTGGAACTGGTGTAAAGAGCCGTCATCGTTGACCCGTTGGGCACGGCATTGTAGGCCCGCAGCACGGCATCGGACGTGCTGTATTGCACTTCCCAAACGATGCCGTTTGCATCGCTGCCGTACGAGGAAACGGCAGGAGTTGCACCAGGGAAAGCGTAGTTGAAACTTCCCGTCGCGACTGGCGCGGCCGTAATCGTGCCGTTAGATACGGTGTAAGCCTTTAAGACATCGCCGAACGCGTGGTAATAGACCGTGTTGTTGAAGTACGCTGGGCTGCTTGTCGCGTGCGCCATGTTGGCCGTGCCGACAATCTGATTGTTGTCGCTCGAATGATGGCCACCCATGTTGTCGCGATCGAGCAAGTAGATGATGCCGCCTTTGCCGCCGCCGACTACTTCATTGGGATGCGCCCCTGTTTGGTTTGGCAAGAGCAGAACGCCGCCGGATCCCAAGTCCGTATCGTTGTCCGCGAGCGTTTGCTCGTTGTAGGGCGTGAATGTATCGGTCGTGTTGTTAACGACTGACAGCCCGTAGCCATTTTTATTGGGGGTCGGACCGCTCTGCGTGCTGTTGTCTGGCGTCAGTTCTAAGAAAGAATCGCCGTAGTCCCCGACACTCGCGTCGTAATCTCCATTCCCAGTCATGAAATACAAATGAGTGCCGTCGGAGGCGAGGCCAGCGCCGCCTCCCCAAATCCCGCCCTCGCCTTCATGCGAGTCTTCGCTTAGCCCATTGTTAGGCGTAATGTTGAACACCTTGACTAAACCCAGCGTCGACTCGTCGTAACCAAGGATCCAACCGTGATACGGATCGGTGTCGGCGTAGCCAGCATAGGCGAAGTACAGAACACCATTGAGAAGCGTTACCGCGGCGCGTTGAATTTGTTGTTTCGCGACGAACGTAATTGTCCCGCCGACGCTATCTGCACCGTTATTACCCAAGATCGATGCAGCGACGGTCACCGTTTTCTTTGTCGCGCCGCTGGTGATGTCCAGCGCATAGATATGGTGCGAATAATTTCCGCCGCCATCGTCGCGGAACGAATCGATGTACATCGTACCCGTCGCCAGATCGATTACCGGCGTACTGGTGATGCCCACCTGCGGAGTGATGTCGCTGTAAGGTCCATAGCGGCTGCCGAAGTTTTGTGCCGAGACAGCGGCCGCCAGGCCGAGGTTCACATGCCACAACTGACCGCCACCCGCGCCGTTGTTGACGGCGTCGAACGCGTAGACGTCGTTATTCTCCGTCGCCACGATCACGACATTGTGCGTGCCCAAGGCGCCCATGTTCAAATTCGAGACGTACAGCGGCTCGGCGTAAGCCTGGCCCGTAATGTTGTACGAGAACAGCTTCCCGAAGTTGGCACTGTTGACGTTTGCCGGCGTGAGAATCGTCTCTTGCGTGTTGTCGCCTTGGCGCGTCAGGTCGTTGTGCCAGGTCGTCACATTGACCGAGAGCACGCAACGATCTTCAAGTTTTTCGAAGCCCAGCGGCGCGCGCTTGGCAGAAATCTGACGGCGCGAAGTCTTTCCGTTTGACATGGTATGGAAGCCGTTACCGGCGCCTAAAGTTGCGAGTGTCTCTTAATTCTCAGTCCGTTTCATTGCAAACAGCGCGATAAAACTAATCACCACGAGCCCGATGGTCGACGGCTCGGGCACTGCCGCGCTATCGAGCGACGATCCTGCGCCAGGCGCGGGAACGGTATTCCCGAAATTGCCACGCCACAGATTGTATTGGACATCGCCGACAATGACGCCGGTCGTATCGTTGGGCAACGTCTGCGATGGCTGGCCGACGTTGTTCCGCCAGGCGACATAGTCCGCGGCATCTACGACGCCGTTGCCGTTGTAATCTCCGGCAAGGATCGGCGGCCCTACCGTGATGATTCCCGTGCCGGCGAAGTAAAAGTCGAGCTTGTTGACCGCGCCGCTCTGCGAGCTGCCATAGGTGCCATTCGGTTGTTGGGCGCCGTCCAAGATCAGCGTGCTGACCCGATCGTTCTCGCCGGCGCCAACGTTCAGCATGGCGAAGCCGGACAAACTAACGGTCGCGGTATCGGGCAATGCATTCGCGACGCCACTATCGATCGCGAGCGACGTACCGTTGCCCGAGACGAAAACGTTGCCAGTCCCCAGCGAGGCGGATGCTCCCGACATCTCCAGCGTGCCGCCGGAAACTGTGGTGCCGCCCGCGAACGTGTTCGCGCCGCTGAGGATGAGTTTCCCAGCAGACGACTTCACGAGCGCGCTCGTGCTGTCCGTGCCGCTTATAGTTCCGCTGATAGTGGTATTAACGCCGGATTGAACCGCAAGAGTCGAGACACCCGTGGCCAAGGACCAAGCGCCGCTCCAAGTTACAGGCTGGGCGAAACTCGCCATGTTTAATGTGCTTGCAGATTTTGTCTGCATGGCATTCACAATCGTGATCGGCGCTGCCGCGGCCGGCGCGGCGAGCGTGAATTGCGTCGCAGTACCGCCAGTGAAACCCCACCGGATCGGCCCCGTGCCGAAAGAGTTCGCGTTGTTGAAGTTCAAACCGGCGGTCGTGTTCAGGTCCACGCCGCCGGCGAACGTATTGTTCCCGTAAAGGTACAGGCTGCCAGCCGTGCCGCTCAGTTGTCCCTGCCACACGACGGGCGTGACCGAATCGCCACCGATGGCGGCAGAAATGATGAGGTTCTGATCGGCAGTACCACCGACGTAAAACCCCTGCCCGCCTGTATTCGTAAACAAGCTCAGGACCACGCCTGGCGCTCCGGCGATTGTCACCGATTTGCCCGCGCCGTTGCCACCGCCGCTCGTTTGTAGCGCCAAGCCTGCAAACGTTTGGTTGGTACTCGCGGTAATCGTATAACCCTTGTTGTTCGCGTCGGTGCCAGCAGCAAATATTGGGAAGTTATTTCCGTCCGGCCAGGCGATCGGAGCCGTAGTCGTGCCGTTAGCGTTCGTGTTCCAGATCGCGTTGCCCCAGATATAGCTGCCACCGTCGGCGACGCCCGAGCCAGTCGTCGTGCCGTTGATGTCCAGGTAGTAGTGGACTGCCAAGGCGCGATTCACCGGAAAACCGGCGAGGCCGGTGATGGCAAATGCAACCGCGCTTGCAAAATGAAAAAATGCTTTTCGCACGTTCATACGGTTATCTCTGGTCGTAGCGCGGCGGCCGGAAGAGGTGCAACAATCCGCGCGGAGTCGCAAACATAGGGGTCGATTCAGGCGTGGTAGGCAGGTCGGCGGTGCGGGAGACTTGTGGTGAGAAAGTCGCTTTGGCAACGACTAGGAGGATGTCGCCGCCGGGAACCCCTTCCCAGTTATAATCAGGACGCGACATTTTTGCACGCGCGATGCTGCGGCCGGAAGGGGCCAGCGACTGCCGCGGCGATCGCCGCAGCCAAAAAAGAAAAGTCCGCCCCCCGAATGAGAGGCGAACTTTGATCGATCGCGTGAAATTTCCTGTCGAATTCCCGCCTATTTCGCGGCGCTATTCAACACTGGCGGAATCGGTAGCGGCTTTTCGGAGTAGCCGGAATTTTCGGCCGAAGCCCCTTCCGATGGGGTCGTCGCCGGCGGCAACGGATTTTCACTGGCTGGCTGTCCCTGTTGCGGTAGTGGCGTAGGTTGCTGCGGCGGGGTCGCGGCGGGCGGGGCTGTCGTCGACGGCGCGGGTACAGTTGTCGGTTCGGTACCCGATTGGGGCGGTGGAATCATTTCGGCATCGGGTTGTTTAATTGCCGCAGCAGCGCCCGGTGGAGGCAGCAACTCGGCGCAGTTTGTCAGACGAATCTGCCATCCACCGCCAAGGGCCCTGTAAACCTGAATCAAGCCCGCGACGATCTCGCCTTCGGCCTGAGCGAGCGTGTCCTGTTGCAAGACCTGGATTTGTTCGACCTGTGTGACGGTCGTGAAGTCCGTCGAACCGGCTTTGTATTGCAGCAAGGCGACGTTCACGGCGGCGACTGCGTCGTTCACGCTTTGCTGTTGAAACTTCGTCCGCTCTTGCCCTCGCAAGAACACGACGAGGCCGTTCTCGACGTCCTGGTTTGCACTCAGCACTGCCTGTTGATAGGTCGCAATCAGTTCTTGGAAGCGTGCGTCCTGAACTGCAACGTTATTCAGGATGCGGAAGTAGTTCAGCAAATCCCATCGGAACGACGGGCTGATGTTCGCGTTGAAAGCGCCGGGCTCGAACAAGTGGCTGAATTTTTCCGCCGAGCCGCCGAGCGTGCCGTCGATCGACACGTGAGGATACCAATCCGTCTCGGCAATGCCGATCTGTTCGCATTGAGCCGCCACGCGGCGCTCGGCTGCCCGGACGTCTGGACGGCGGCGAAGCAAGTCGGCTGGAATTCCGACGACGACTTCAGACGGAGCCGTCGGGATCGGTCCATGATTAATGCGAAGAAGCAAGTCCTCTGGTGGCATACCCATCAAAATGCACAGCTGGTTGATGGATTGCCGCAATCCAATGCGCAGCTCTTGCAAGCTCGCTTGGGTCGCATTCAACGTGCTGCGGGCTTGGTCTACGTCGAGCTCGCTGATCGTGCTCGCTTTGAACCGCGCTTCGACGATGTCCAGCGTATCCTGCTGAATCTTGACGTTATTCTCGGCGTACTCGATTCGCTGCTCGAACGTACGCATCTGTGTGTATGTGGTCGCGACGTCGCCCAACAGGGTAACTAAGGCTCCGTCGAAGTCTTCCACGGAGGCGTTCAGCGTATCTTCCTGCGATGCGACGGCCCGGCGGAAACGGCCCCAGAAATCAAGTTCCCAATCGAGATTGAAACCGTAATCCCATTGGTCGAAGAACCGAGGACCGACCGGTACTCCTGCGAGCCCAGCCGTCTGCCGGCTGCGCGCGATGCGCTGGTAGTCGCCGGTAAGATTCTGCGTTTGCGGGAACATCTCGCCTTTGGCGATTCCGAGCTGTGCGCGAGCTTGCAGAACGCGGAAGCCCGCTTCGCGGAGCGTTAGATTCTGGTGATACGCAGTGCAGATCAAGGCATCGAGCACCGGATCATTGAAGACTTTCCACCATTGGCAGAGGTCGTCGCAGCCGGTGTTGACGCGCTTGTCATTGGCGTCGATCCAGTTTGGCGCTACCGGCGCGGCGGGGCGGCAATAGTTTGGCCCCACCTGGCAGCCATTGTGAAAGTACTCGCGGATGCCGGTGCATCCCGTCGACGACACGAGCGTCGTAAACGTCGTGATTAGCGTCACGCACTTCCGCAGCGCGCGGCGTACTGAGGGTCGGCGGATGTCGATCTGTCGCAGGGCGTTCGCAGATCGTGATCGAACGGACTGAAAGATGAGAGTTAGCATTCGAATTCTGACCATGCTGCGGGAGTGGGAGCCGCATACGGCGCCCTGTCACGATTGGCACAATCAGACTATTCGACACATTCCGGAGGACCGGTTCCGCCAATAAAGTTCAGGCGGTATCTCCTTCGTTAACTCCCCCAGATTACGACGCCGCTATGAGTATGACAGCACGCTAGATGACTGATTTAGTGCAACGGTAAGTCTTGCTGGCGCTCCGCGCTCGTGCTGGCATGCTTGTGTTTTTCGCGGCGGTCGTTGAACGATTGAATCGCGAAGTAAAACAATGGCGTCAGAAAGACGCCAAACAGGGTGACGCCGAGCATCCCCGCAAACACTGCGACGCCGAGCGTGCGGCGCATTTCGGCCCCGGCACCGTGCGCAATGACAAGCGGCACGACCCCGAGTATGAACGCAAACGACGTCATCAGAATCGGTCGCAAACGCAAACGTACGGCGTCCAATGTAGCCGTTCGCGGGTCGACGCCCGCCTCGTGCTGCTGCTTCGCAAACTCCACGATCAAGATCGCATTCTTGCTGGCAAGGCCGACCAGCACGACAAAGCCGATTTGCGTAAAGATGTTCACGTCGTTGTGTGATATGAACACACCCGTGACCGAGCAGAGCAGGCACATCGGTACCACCAGAATTACGGCCAGCGGCAGCGACCAGCTCTCGTATTGCGCGGCCAACACCAAGAAAACAAACGAAACGGCTAATGCGAAGAAGTACATCGCCGTGTTGCCTGCTTGACTTTGCATGTATGCGAGATCGGTCCACTCCCACGCCATGGACGCTGGCAGTTCTTGATTGGCGATCGTTTCCATCAGTTGCATCGCGTCGCCCGAACTGGTGCCGGGCGCGGCATTGCCCGTTACGGTGGCCGCCGAGTACAGATTGTAGCGCATCACCATGACGGGACCGCTCGTATCGCGCACGTCGAGTAGCGTACCGATCCGCACCATTTGACCTCGATTGTTGCGGACCTGCAGTTCACGGACGTCGGGAACTTTCTTGCGGAACTCCGGGTCGGCTTGCAAGTTAACCTGCCAAGTGCGCCCGAACTCATTGAAATTGTTCACATAGTACGAGCCCAAATACACTTGCAACGTGTTGAACAATTCACTCACTGCAACGCCGAGCGTTTCGCACTTGGTGCGATCGATATCAAGATACAGCCAGGGCGTGTTCGCGCCCGAACTGTTGAAAAGGTTCGTGAGCCCAGCGGTTCGATTGCCGCGGGAGACAATTTGCTCACAAACTCGCTGCAGTTGACCCAAGCCGACGTTGCCCCGGTCCTCAACTACCATGCGGAACCCACTGGTGCTGCCGAGCCCATCGACAGGTGGCGCGCCGAACGCCGTCACCGTGGCATCCAGCGCCGCTCGCCGGCAGCGTTCTTGCAAGTCGGCACTGATCGCTTCTTCGGTAAGATTCGCGCCGTGGCGCTCGTCAAAACTCTTTAGCATTACGTACATGGAGCCCAAGTTGGGCGCGTTTGCACTTAAGATTAAGGACTGCCCGGTGATGCCGACGGTATGCTCGACGCCCGGTGTGTCGTGGGCAATTTTCTCGATGCGATTCATTACGGCGGTCGTTCGCTCGACCGACGCGGAATCGGGCAACTGCACATTCAGCAGGAGATATCCTTTGTCCTGCTGCGGAATGAAGCCGGTAGGCGCTCTATCGAACTGCCAATATGTGAGCACCAGGAGGCCACCATACACCAACAAACCAAGAATGGTGATTCGCAATAATCCGCCAACCACGCGCCCGTAAATCGCAACAAATGCATCGAACATTTTGTTGAACGCGTTGAAGAACACGGCGAGTACGGCGTTTAGTGGCCCGACGATAAACCAGCCGAAGATTCCTCCGATGATCGCGCCCGGAATAAAGTACAGCACGTAAGCAGCCCAGGGCGTTGAGGCGACCTCCATGCCCGGTTTCGTCGGAAACAATCGCTCGGCCCAAAAGTGCTGTCCAAGCCAGATCGTGAGAATGCCGCCCAAGATGCCCATCAACCACCAGGGCACCGCTTCCTTCTTAAGTTTATGCCCGTCAGCATCCTCTTCGGTCTTAAAAATCATCGCTGCGCGCGACGGGGTCATCGTAATGGCGTTGATCGCCGAAATGATTGTGGAAACTGCGATCGTCACCGCAAACTGGCGAAAGAACTGCCCCGTAACGCCGCCCAGGAAGCAGCACGGCACGAACACGGCGCTGAGCACGAGCGTAATGGCCATAATTGGCCCAGTGATTTCGTGCATCGCCTTGATGGTTGCGGACCTCGCATCGAGCCCGGTGGCCATTTGCCGCTCGATATTCTCGAGCACGACGATGGCATCGTCCACGACGATGCCGATCGCAAGCACGAGGCCAAAGAGCGTAAGGTTGTTGATCGTGAAGCCCATCGCTGCCATGACGGCGAACGTGCCGATCAATGAAACCGGAACATCGATCATTGGCAGAATCATGGCTCGCCAGTCCTGCAAGAACAGCAGCACGACGATCGCCACCAGTATCACGGCGTCACGCAGCGTATAGAACACTTCGTTCACTGATTCGCGAATGAATGGCGTCGTATCGTACGCTATTTTGTAATCGAGACCTTCCGGGAAGCGAGCTTTCAGCTCTTCCATCTTGGCGTAGACGCCCGACGCGGTTTCCAAGCCGTTGGAGCCGGGAAGCTGATATATCGAAAGCGCGACCGACGGCTGGCCATCGAGCGTGCACGATTGCTCGTACTGCTGCGAGCCGAGCTCGATTCGTGGCTGCCCTTGGTCGCTGCGAGTCACGACATCGCGCAATCGGACGATGCCTGTGGAGGTCGAAGTGGTTGATGACGTCGCACCCGTGCCGGTGTCGCCCGTCGCGGCTGTCGCGCCGCCGGTATCCGAAGAGGTCTGATCCGAGCCTTGCGTTCCGCCTGTGTTGCTGTTCGCGCCCCCGGTAGCGGCTTTGATGATGATATCTGCAAATTGCGCGGGGTCGGTCAATCGCCCTAGCGTATTGATCGTCAACTGAAATTGCTGGCCCTTGGGTACCGGTTGCTGGCCGATCTGCCCCGCAGCGACCTGAATATTCTGCTGGCTGATCGCCGCCACGACGTCGGCCGCGCTAATTCCGAGCGCCGCCAGCTTATCCGGATCTAGCCATGCCCGCAGGCTGTAATCGCGTTGGCCGAAATAGGATATGCCCGCGACGCCGGGCAAGCGGCCAAGTTCATCGCGGATGTAAATTGTGGCGTAGTTGCTGAGGAAGATGTCGTCGTAACGCTTATCAGGCGATATCAGGTTCACGATCATCATCGTGTTCGGTGAAATCTTTTTGACGTTGATACCTTCGTTCTGAACGAGCGGCGGGATGACCGGTAGCGCGAGCGAAACGCGGTTCTGCACTAGCACCTGCGCCATGTCGGAGTCCATATCCGAACGAAAGGTCACCGTGAGTTTGTACGCGCCATCGTTGGTCGATTGGCTCGACATGTAGAGCATGCCTTCGACGCCACTTACCTGCTCTTCAATCGGAGCGGCCACTGTATCGCGCACCGTTTGCGCATTTGCACCCGGATAAAGCGCCGTGACTTGCACCGTGGGCGGTGTTACCTCGGGATATTGCGCCACGGGAAGCGTGAACACGGCGATGCCGCCGGCCAACACGATGACTACTGAAATCACAGTGGAAAATACGGGGCGATCGACAAAAAACTCAACCACGTGGCGGCTCCTTAGCGCGAGATCCATTCGCTTCGCGCAGTCGGTGCAACTGCAAAAGTCCCATCATGATCGAAGCCCCGGCAATCGCTCCGACCAAGGCAGCCCAGCCGGGTTGCACCACACCTAGCGCCCCGAGTAAAGCGCCAATCGTTGCGCCCAAGACCGCAACGGCGATCACCGAACCAATTTGTCGAACGATTAGACGCCCAAAGAATTCTGATTCACCCAATCCTTCGATTACGTAGAAGAACACCGGCGTCAAAAAAATGCCGAGGATGGTCACGCCTAGCATGCCGCTGAATACAGCGACGCCCAGCGAGCGCCGCATTTCGGCGCCGGCGCCGCTCGCAACCACCAACGGCAACACCCCGAAAATGAATGCGAACGAAGTCATCAGAATCGGTCGTAGCCGTAGCCGCGACGCTTCTACCGTGGCATCGGCGCGGGAGTGCCCTTCCACTTCGTGCAATTGCCGCGCGAACTCCACGATCAGAATTGAATTCTTACACGCGAGCGCCACCAGGACGATCATTCCAATCTGCACAAAGATGTTCACGTCGCGATGCGTGGCTAAAACGCCGGTCACTGACCACAAAATGCACAACGGCACGACAAGAATCACCGCGAGCGGTAGTGTCCAACTTTCGTAAAGTGCTGCAAGCGCGAGGAACACGCACGCCACGGATAGAAAGAACACGTAGATCGAAGTATTGCCCGCCCGCTTTTGCATGAACATCAGCTCGGTCCAATCCGCTTTCATACTGAGCGGCAACGAGGTCGCGGCGATTTTCTCCACGTCGCTAATGGCATCGCCCGTGCTGAGCCCCGCTTGCAAATTGCCATTGATGGCCGCGGCAGAATACAAATTGTAACGGCTAACGCTCGCGGGACCGCTGATTTCGCGCAGATTGCATAGCGTGCCGAGTGGTACCATTTCGCCGCGATTGTTTCTCACTTTAAACAGATTGACATCCTCCGTGCGATCGCGAAAATCGCCCTCCGCTTGCACCACCACCTGCCAGTGCCGGCCAAATTTGTTGAAGCTGTTGACGTAGAGCGATCCGAGAAAAATGTCGAGTGTTTGATTCACATCCTGCAAGGCAACGCCAAGTGAGGCCGCCTTCATCCGATCGATATTCATGAACAGCTGCGGGGCCCGCGAACGAAACACGCTGTTGACTCCAATCAACCCAGGCACATCTTTTTGCAGTTTCAGCACGAGGTCGTCGGTCTGTTTTTGCAGCGCAGCCAAGCCCAGATCACCGCGATCTTCGACCATGACTTTAAATCCGCCCGCGACCCCCAGGCCCGGCACCGGCGAAGCGGGATAAACCGTGATGAGCGCGTCATCGATCTTTTTGCCCCAGGCGGCGCGCAATCGCGCCATGATGGCAGTATCGCGCAAGTCGGGGCTTTGCCGCTTGTCAAACGAATCGAGCACGATGAACATCGACGCGAAGTTCGGACTCGTTGTCTGCAACACGAATGACATTCCCGCGATCCCCACTGTGTGGGCCACACCGGCTGTGTGCCGTGCGATTTCCGTCGCTTGCGCGACGACCGCTTGCGTGCGCGTGAGCGACGCCGAATCGGGAAGCTGAATGCTCACCAGCAATCGGCCTTGATCCTGCTGCGGTACGAATCCCGACGGTGCCCTGCTGAAGATCAAATAGGTTGCGACCAACAGCAACCCGTACACAAGAAGCACAATGACATTAATGCGCATGAACTTCTTGACGGTCCATACGTAAGCCGCCGTGCTTGCGCCAAAGGTGGCGTTGAACAGTTTGAAGAACCAACCGAAGATCAGGTCGAAGAAGCGCGTAAATAAATCTTGTCGCTGTTCGCGAGGCTTGATTAAGATCGCCGCCAGCGCGGGACTGAGCGTTAGCGAACTGATGGTCGAAAATATCGTCGATGCCGAAATCGTCACCGCAAATTGACGGAAAAACTGGCCGGTAATTCCGCCTACGAACGCGCAAGGCACGAACACTGCGCACAGCACAAGTGCCACCGCAATGATCGGGCCCGTGACTTCATCCATCGCCCGTTCGGTGGCTTCACGGGGCGGTAGGCCGTGTTCCATCCAACGCTCGACGTTCTCGACGACGACGATGGCGTCGTCGACCACGATCCCGATCGCCAGCACCAGTCCAAACAACGAAATATTATTCAAGCTGAAACCGAGCGCCGCCATAACCGCAAAGGTGCTGATGATGGCAATGGGAACAGCGATGAGCGGAATGATGACCGACCTCCAGTTTTGGAGGAAGACCAGCACCACGACCCCGACAAGCGCCACGGCCTGCAGCAGCGCGTGCGCGACATCGGCTACCGACTCGCGAATAAACGGCGTCGTGTCGTAGGCGATCGAGTAGTCGAGCCCGTCCGGAAACCGAGTTTTCAGTTCGGCCATTTTCTTGCGCACATTTTCAGCCACCTCGAGCGCGTTGGTGCCGGGCAGTTGGAAGACGGCGAGCCCAACGGAGGGTTTGCCATCGAAAATGCAGGATTGGTTATAGTTCTGTGCGCCCAATTGCACGCGAGCCACATCCTTGAGTCGAACAATCGCGACCGAGGGTTGGCCCGGCCCCTGCCGCGAAATGCCGCTGCCGGTTGGCATTTCCGTGATTGAGGGCAAATCCCCATCGGATGTGTCGGTACTGCTCATGGCTGTTGGAGCTGTGGAAGTTGTTCCACTGCTGCCGCTGGTCATGCCACCGCCGCCTGTCGTGCCACCACCGGCGGCGCTAGCGCCTCCCAGCGCATTAACGCCAAGTGTGGCGGTGCCCGACGATCCTGACGACGAAGCCCCGCCGGCCGCTGGCGATCCTGAGACCGAAAGATTTGTGGAGCCACGTGTGGGCGTGCTCGAACTGCCTGTCGACGCGCCGCCACTTGCGCTGCTGGGCGATGATGACATGGTGCTTGGAGTCGAAGCCGCTCCCGGAGTTGCAGACCCGCCCGCAGCTAGCGCGGCGCCTGCCATTCCAACGTTTGTACGTGCCGAGCCGGTGGCCGCGGGCGGAGGCGACGACGCTGCCACCTTGATAATGATATTCTCGAACTCCGCGGGATCAGAGAGCCGTCCTAACGTATCGAGGGGCAGCTGAAACGACTGCCCCGCTGGCGCCGGCGATTGCCCCAACGAACCAGCCGGCGCATCTAGGTTTTGGTCGCGAATCGCGTTGGCAACATCGAGCGCTGTGATGTTTCGCGCCGCCATTTTCTGCGGATCGAGCCAAGCGCGAATGCTGTAATCGCGCTGGCCCTGATACGAAATATCGGACACGCCGCGAACGCGCAGCAGCTCATCCTTGACGAATACCGTGGCATAATTGCTCAGGTAAATGCTGTCATAACGATCGTCGGGCGAATAAAAATTCACCACCATTAGAATGTCTGGTGTCTTCTTGCGTATCGTGATGCCCTGCTTTTGCACCTCGGTCGGCAATTGCGGCATCGCGAGCGTCACGCGATTTTGCACCATGACGAGCGCGGTGTTTAGGTCCACATCGGTATCGAATGTCACGGTTAGTGAGTAGGAACCGTCGTTGCCCATTTGCGACGACATGTACAACATGCCGGGCACGCCGTTCACCTGCTGCTCGATGGGCGCGGCTACGGTATCTGCCACGACCTTGGCGCTGGCACCGGGATAGCTAATGGCAACGGAGACGCCAGGGGGAGTAATGCGCGGATACTGCGCGATCGGTAAATAGAACAGCGCTATCCCACCGATGAGTGTGATGACGATCGACACCACTGAGGCAAAGATCGGCCGGCGGATGAAGAATCGCGAGATCATGGCAGTCGCTCCCTAACGCTGACCGCTACTCGCTGGCTCCCCCTTGCCTGGCTCGGCCTCGGACTTACCTGTTGCCGCGCCCTTCGGTTCATTGGATGTGCCCGCCTTCGCCGGCGTCTCACCTGTGGGCGAAGCCTCTTTCTTTTCACCCTTCCCTTTCGCGCCCGTATCCTCCACCGCTGCACCAAGCGTAGGCATCGGATGCCGATCGGGCGTAACGGGCATGCGTGGACGAATCTGTTGAATGCCGCCCACAGCCACCCAATCGTCTGGCTTCAACCCTGAGGTGATTACACGCAAACCGTCTTCCTGCAGCGGGCCAGTCTCGATCCGGCGCTGTTGTGCTTCGTTCTTGGCATCCAAGACATACACAAATTTCAGCCCTTGATCCGAGCCGATCGCGCGGTCGATGACGAGCAATGCTTCGTGTGGCTTTCCAATCGGCAATCGCACCCGCACAAACATCCCTGGCGTGAGCAGGCGGATACCTTTTTCGGGTTTCGCGTTTGGCACGACTCCCCGTACGGTGATACTTCCCGTTCCCGAGTTCACGCGATTGTTGACGAAGTTAATCGTTCCTTGATGAGGAAAGTTGTCCTCGCCTTCAAGGCTGATGAACACCGGTATTCCACCTTGCTCGTAGCGAGTAACGGTTCCATCGTTGATCGCCTTGCGGACGCGAAGCAGCGTCGTCTCGTCGACGTCGAAATACACATACATCGGATCAATCGACACGACTGTTGTTAGCTGGGTTTGATCCTGATTCACCAGGTTGCCAACAGTGAGATAGTAACGGCTCACCTGCCCATCGATCGGCGAAGTCACACGGCAGAAGCCAAGATTGAGTTTATAGATTTCTAAACTCGCCTTGGCCGCTTGCACCGCCGCAATCGATTCCTCTTCCGCCGCTTGGTAGCGATCCAAATCTTGTTGACTGATTGCGCCCGGCGTTTTCGCCAGCGCCTTCGCGCGCAGATTGTCAGCCGTCGCCTCTTTGACGCGCGCTTCGGCCAGCAGCACTTGCCCTTCTGCTTGATCGTATTGAGCCTGGTAGGGCCGCGGGTCGATTTCAAAGAGTAGATCGCCGGACTTCACTTCGGCGCCCTCTTTGAAGGGTGCGCTCACAAGATAGCCCGTCACGCGAGGAACTATGTTCACCGAGTCTTGGGCTTCGGTGCGGCCGGTGAAGTCGATGTAATCTGTGACTTCACGGGTAACCGGGTTACTGACCGGAATAGCGGGGGGCGCGGATGGCGCGACCTCGGCTTGTTTTTTCGCGCATCCATTAAATCCGGCGAGGCCCAAATACAAGCAGGCCGCGGCCGACATCGATCGTCGCATCATCGCGCTTTCTTCTCATCGTTCAGCGGTTGCCCCCTTCAGCATGTGCCCAACCCTATTATTTGCGCTGAGCCACAATCGGAAAATGGCGGTTTGGAAGAAATCTGCCGCTCGCGCCGGCACTTGGTGTTAGAAAAGATTGTTTCAGAGGCCCACTTCGAACCTTGACAAAGTGGTGCCAACGCGATTTGACAAGTTTTAGAAGCCCACGCGCCGTCTCGACTCAGAGCGGGTGATGCGGTAGCCCGCGCAACTCGTAACTCACACTATTTTTGGGGGGTCCTCACCCGGAGCTTGCTTCACGTTTAATTGCTCGCACCAATTTTCAATTCGCGACGAAGTGGACTCGCCGTCACGATCAACCGCGGATGTCTCTACTGAGAGTCTTCACGAAGTCGCACTGCCCTGTTGCGGGAATAACGGAGATCCGATGGCAGCCGTCCGGTTTTCTATTTGCTAGGCGATCATTGCGTTTACGAGTACGAGGCAGGACCGCTACGTCAAACTGTCAATATGGCTACGTGAAAGTCGGCGTTTCGGCGCGAGTTTTGCAACCTTTGGCTTCGCTTTGAAATTTCGCACGAATCGCACCTTGGGAGGCTCCGCAAATGACACTCAGAAGACCTGCATGGCTCACTATCGCCTTTGGCGCTGCTCTAAGTTGGTCCCTTAACCCCTGCTTTGCGCAGCGCGGAGGACACGGAAACGGCAACCAGGGAGGAGGCCATCCTTCGGGCGCAGCGCACAGTGATGCCGGCGCAGCACATTCGAACGGGTCGATTTCCGCTCATGTCGATGGCAACTCGAACAAGGCGGCCGTGAGAGCGGGCGATAACAACGCTCAATCCCATCAATCCTTTTACCGCGGTTCTTCAGATCATGCGGACGATGTTGATGCTCGCGATGGCGACCGCAACCGAAATTCAGCGCAGAATTCGGCCAGTCAGAACCTGAATAATCGCGGTCGAAACAACAGCAACTGGAGCCAATTTAGCAGTAGCGTACGCGATGATTGGAGTCGCCGCGACCGTAGCAATTTGCCGTTCCAGTACGGGTGGTGGGGAAATCACGGCAACAATTGGCCAGCTTATAGCCCCTTCGCATACTCGCGCTATCGCGACCGCCCGTACTACTGGTGGGGCGGTACACCCGCGAACAGTCTCGTCGGCTGGCTCGCGTTTGGCTGGGATCGTCCTCGCTATTGGGCGTATGGAGATGGAGGAAACATCTACTGCCAGGATGACTATGTATATTACGACGGCGACCGCTATTTGCCAGTATCCGATTACTATCAACAGATCTACGATTTAGCGCACGCAGTGCCTAACATCAGCGAACAGAATGCCCAGGACATGGATTGGTCGCCGTTAGGCGTGTTCGCAGTCGCCCGCGATGATCGACAGGGCGATGATCAAGGACGAACCATCCAGTTAGCCGTTAACAAGGATGGGGTTCTCACAGGCACGTTTTACAACTCCAAAAATGGCCAGACTCATCCAATAACGGGAATGGTCGACGAGCAGACTCAGCGAGCGGCTTGGGCGTTTGCCGACAGTGAGCAGCCAAAATTAGTGTTCGAAACGTCGATCTTCAACCTGACCAAACAGGATAGCACGATGATGGTTCATTACGGCCCGCGGCAAAGCGACACCGAGGTGTGGCACGCTGTTCGACTGGAACGCCCCGAAGCGTCCCAGCAGGCGTCGGCTGCCGGTGAAAATCAGCAGGGAGCCCAAGAGCGCCACGACTTGCCATAAGTAGGCGATAAAGCGCACTTGTCGACGAGCCTGCGAACACCTTCGGATGTTCGCAGGCTCTTCTTTTTTGCGAATTCACCAATCGCGCCACGGACAATCGACTATGCGGATCGGCGCCGTGGAAAATCGTGCGGCTGTGGCACTTCAGGTGCGGCGGAACGGTCGAGCCAGGCAGGAAGATAACGAGCCGCATATAAGCGCGCCAGATGCTTCAGATACTGCCACTGCTGCGCCACAGACATTTTGCTTTCACCAAGCGCCCGATCCTGGAAATGAATTGGCACCTCAACCACGCGCCGGCAATCGCATCGAACGATTACCTCTAAAAGAATCTTATAACCTACGGGCGACAACTTCTTTGCCCTACGAAGCTGTGATCGCTTGATTGCAAAGAATCCGGCCATCGGGTCGGCGGCGCGCGTCAGTCCGCGTGCGAGAAGTGTTGCAGCTCGCGAATTGGCGCGGCGAAAAATACTCCACTGGTCGTCCGTAGAACCGCCGCGCGCATAGCGACTGCCGATCGCAACGTCGCAAAACGGCGACCGAGCGGCATCGACCAGCGCGGGAATCACTTCTGGCGGATGTGATCCATCCGCATCCATGACGGCGCAGATTTCGCCCGTAGATTCGGCCAGCCCCGTCAACACGGCCGTCGCCAAGCCGCTTTGGCCGCGCCGAGTAATTAGGCGTACGGGGCGCCGCTTGGCGAATTCGGCACACAGCAAATCGGTGCCGTCACGGCTGTCGTCGTCGACAATCACGATTTCTGAATGCAGATTCGCCTCGTCCAAAACTTTGAACAGGCGCGGCAGTAGTACGGCCAAGCTTGCACGTTCGCGGAGCGTGGGAACGATCACGGAAACTTCAATCGGAGCGCTCATCGATTTCCGCCCTCGGAACGCGAGGCGATTTCAAGGTCGTTCGGTACGCCTTGAGTTACCTCAAAACCTCCGGCAGTTCTGAAGTCTAGCCGGCGCATGGCTTCTTCCCATTTTTGTCGCCTCAACTCCTTAGTTGTAATGGCGAACAAGACGCCCGGTGGCGGCGGCAGAAGCGTTGGGATTTCTCGCGGGTCCGCTTCACGAGATCGGTTATGCGAGTACCAGGCGCGCTGATCGGGCGGCAAGTAGAATCGCAGCGAGCCCACGCGTTGCCCCACAAGTACGATCTCCTCGGGAGCAAGATCCAACTTGGTTACCATCGCCGCAAGGGATCGTTGCGAGTGTTCGTTGGCTAGCTTTTGCACCGGCCAGGTCATTAGGCAAATCGTGACTAGGGGGAACCAGAGCATCCCGGTTGCAAGCGCTCGCTGCCCGCGACCACGCGCGAAAAGCGCGAAGCCGAAGGCCATCGCAATCGAAGCGAGAACAGCGACGACGTACGCCATCCACGGCGAGGGAGAATGCAAAAACTTACTCAGGACATAAAGTGTCGGGATCGGAGCGATAACACCGAACGCCGCGACCGCGCTAAAACCACCGACAAACATTCGTCGCGGAAAGTTGGCTAATTCCGAATGAAAATACCTGCGGAAGCAAAGACCACCCAAGATGGCGATCGGCGGAAACAACGGCAGCGAGTAGGTGATTAAACGTGAGCCGGCGGCCGTCAGGAACACGAAACCGCCCACAAACCAACAGGCGAGCAGAAGTTCCGGCCGAAACGAACGCTTGCAAGCATCGAGTCGCGACTGAAGAAACGCGGCGGTCGCGAATAGGAACCAGGGCATCGAGCCGCCGATTACAGGCCCGACGTAGTAAAACCAAGTTGTATCGCTATGTTCCTGGCCTTCCGTGATGTATCCCAGCAGGTGACGTTCCAAGAAATAGTACTTGAGATAGCCCGGGCTGACGCTCTCCATCGCCAAATACCAAGGGCTGGCGAGGACCGCGCCTGCCACGAGCGCAACCGTCATTCGAACTACAAGCGACGGAGAAATGCTGCGGGTCACCAGCGCGTACAGACCGAGGCCGGTTCCAACGACGGCGACGCCAATCAGCCCCTTGGTGAGAAATGCGAATGCGATGGAAATCGCCATCGCGGCGACCCACAGCCACCTGCTTTTAGCAGATGTTGCTCGCTCCTGCTCCCAAAATGAAAGCACTATTAGATTTATCCAAGGGACTAGCGCAACATCGTGTGCAGGACACTGGGTAAGAACTATCGGCATCACGATCGTCAGCGATGCCAGCGCTGCGTACAGCGCCGTTTCCTCATCGAACAAGCGGCGTGCGAGTAAGACCGTCGTGATTGCGGTTAGCAAAGCGAAGAGCGCTCCAGGAGCGCGAACTGCGGCCTCATGCATGCCAAACGTACGCAACGAGATCGCTTGCGCCGCGGAATATAAGAACGGCTTGTCGCGAAAGGGCTCGCCATTGATTCGCGGAATGAAGTAGTCGCCGCGATCGACCATTTCCTGGGCGATTGAGGCATGCAAGCCTTCATCCGGGTCGGTCAAAGGCGTTCCTAGCGCGAGCGGATAGATGTATATCCCCGCTGCGCAAACCAGAATCGTCAGCAGACAAAGGCGTTGAGAAGAGAGGTTCATACGCGCGCTACGAAGAACGCAACGCCGAGCGGTTTGGGGATGCGAGCTCCCGACGGCGTGCGAGCGGGCGAATTATTAGCATTCTAGGAGTTAGGAGTCGATGGCAGTTCGCACTTCGCAAATCCGAACGCGAGCTAGCTTGATGCGCTCCGCCGTCGCCATCCATAAATACCGCGTTCTGCTTACTGCGGCCGAAGTGGCGAAGTAGCGTTCGCCCGTTCGCGCTGGCATGGTGTTTGCAAGCTAGCAGACGTTGTCCCCATCTTCGTCGCCGGAGGATTTAAAATGGCTAAAGGGTCAAAAAAGAAATACACAACGAAGCAAAAACGCCAAGCGGAGCATATTGAAGAGGGTTACGAGAAGCGCGGCACCGGCAAGAAGGAAGCGGAGCGCCGTGCCTGGGCAACCGTGAACAAGACTTCCGGCGGTGGAAAAAAATCGGGGAGCGGACGCGGAAAGAAAACAAAAAAAGCATCGGCAAAAAAAGGCGGTAAGAAAGCGAGCAAGAAGCGCGCTAAAAAATCCGGACGAAAGAAGTCGGGCAGTCGGAAGAAAAGCCGATAGCCTTCATCCGTTTGCGGCATGACACCGCACTCGGCAGCGCAAGGTCAGCCGCTGCAGTCGTTCTTGGTATTGCCACGACCACCTTGTCGACGGCGATCCGCTTCAGGCAGTCGTGGCATTATCAGAAACTCAGAACGGCCCGCGTAGCGTAATCCGCTAACGTCAATCCGATGAGGATCGATAGCCACAACAGTCCGGACAACAAAGCGAGCCATGTGAGACGCGTGCTTGATATGAGGTGCATAAAGAACAGCGCAATCAAAACCACCTTGGCCGATGCGATGGCAAGCCCAACGGACGTATGCCATTCGAAATGCGGCACGAACGACAAGCCGCACGTGGCAAGAGTGAGCGCGACCAGCGCGAAATATATGACGAAGTAAGTCGTCGTTGAAGTTTCGCTATTCATCTCTATCGAATTCCCTTTGCAGTTCGGCGTTATCCGACGATTGCTCGGCTGCCAATCAAATACAGAAGTGGCAGCAAGAAAACCCAAACGACATCTATAAAGTGCCAATACAAGCCCCAGGCTTCGACGGGCGAATGAAACTCCTTCGTGAAATAATCACGGTGGGCAAACACCGCCAACACGAGCACCACCGCAATGCCAATGATTAAGTGAACAGCGTGAAGGCCGGTGAGGCAGTAGTAGAAAATTAGGAACAGTTCGACATGCTGTGGACGCACGTTGAGAGCCGACCACTCCGCCGGATCGAACGCGTACAGCGGCACTAAATTATCGCGATAGTCCAGGTAGTACTCGACCGCTTTGAGTGCCAGGAAAACGCTGCCCAGCGCGGCCGTTAACAACAATTGCGTGGTTGTTGCGCGTCGCTGGCCATGACGCGCCGCATGCACAGCGAGCACCATCGTCAGGCTGCTCGTTAGCAGAACGAGCGTATTGATGCCGCCGATCCAAAGATTGAGATGCCGGCTAGCGGCTTCGAACGCGGCCGAGTATTGCATTCGGTAAACGGTATAGGCCGTAAACATGCCGCCGAAGATCAGCACCTCGGTAGCGAGGAACGCCCACATGCCGAACAGCGTTGTCTGCTGCTGGTGCTCAAGATCATCGAAGTGATGCCAGGTGGCCGGCGCGTGATCAGTGGCCATGATCGGGCACCTCCTCGCCGGAGTATTCATACGGTCCGCAATCGACGACTGGTATTTCCGCGAAGTTATGCGTCGGTGGCGGTGAAGGCGTTTGCCACTCGAGACCAGTTGCTTCCCATGGATTTGGCCCCGCATCCGGTCCGTAACGCAAAGACCAAATCAAATACGTCAGCGGCAGCGCGTAACCCACGGCCAAGATCGAAGCGCCGGCCGTCGACAGCACATTCAGCACTTGGAATTCGGGCGGATATGCGAAATATCGCCGCGGCATGCCGAGGTAGCCGAGCACGAACTGCGGCAGAAAAGTGAGGAGGAACCCAAAAAAGATCAGTAGTGCCGAGATCCGGCCCCAGCTTTCCGGATACAGTTTACCCGTGATTTTTGGCCACCAGTAATGCAGCCCTCCCATGTAGGCCATCACCGTGCCGCCGACCATGATGAAATGAAAATGGGCGATGATGAAATATGTGTCATGTACGTGCACATTCAATCCAAGCGCCGCGAGAAAGAGACCTGTCAGCCCTCCTAGTGTGAACAAACCAATGAAACCCAGAATGTAAAGCATGGGTGTGCGGAAACTAATCGACCCCCGATACAGCGTGGCCGTCCAATTGAATACCTTGATCGCCGAAGGAATGGCAACGCAATAACTCAAAAGTGAAAACACCAACGCGGCATACACCGATTGCCCCGCCACGAACATGTGATGCGCCCACACAAGAAAGCCGACGACGGCAATACCGAGGCTAGCAGCAACGACAAACGGATAGCCAAAAATATTCTTCCGCGCGAAGCAGGTGATTACCTCGCTGACAATACCCATCGCCGGCAGAACCATGATGTACACCGCCGGATGGGAATAGAACCAAAACAAATGCTGGAACAGCACTGGATCACCGCCGAGCGCCGGATCGAAAATCCCGATGCCAAAGATCCGCTCGACTGCGACCAGAAACAGCGCCACGGTGAGCACCGGCGTTGCGAGCAGCAGAATGAGACTGGTCGCGTAGAGCGACCACACGAAGAGCGGCAGCCGAAACCACGTCATGCCCGGAGCCCGCAGGTAATGGACCGTGACAATGAAGTTCAAACCGGTGAAAATCGACGAGAACCCGGCGATCGCAATCGCGATCATCGCAGGGATGACGTCCGTGTGGCTGGCCTTGCTGCTGAACGGCGTGTAAAACGTCCAGCCTGTATCGATGCCGCCGCTAAAAATTACCCACAAGATCATGGCGGCGCCGACCATGTAGATGTACCAACTGGCGAGGTTTAAGCGCGGGAACGCCAAATCGCGGGCACCAATCATCAGCGGTAGCAAGAAGTTGCCGAGGACAGACGGAATCACTGGCACCAGAAAATAAAAGACCATGATGATGCCGTGGGCCGTAAACGTTTTGTTATACGTATCGGCGGTCATGAACGCCCCGTTGGGCGTCAGCAGATTCAAACGGATAAGCGTGGCCGCGAGCCCGCCGATGATGAACATGCTGCTCACCGAAACGAGATACAATAGCGCGATCCGCTTATGATCGGTGGTGAGCAGCCAGGAGCGCGTGCCATAAGCCGCGTTGACGTAATTCTCACCGGCCGTGGGGGTTTGCCGAACGGAAGACTGCGGCCGAAATGGGGCGCTGATCGTGCTCATGGCGATTCGGTTTTCTTGGTCTCAGTCGGCGGCGGTGGCGGTACAGACTCTTCGTTGCGCTGCGGCGTTTGTCCCGGTCCCAGCGATTTAATGTAAGCGATCAGTTTGATGAGATCTTCTTCGCTTACCTGCCCCTCGAATGTGGGCATGATCGGTTCCCAGCCCATCACAACTTTGGCCTGCGGATTAAGGATGGATTCACGAATGTAATTGTCGTCAGCAACCGCCGTGCCCCCGCCACGTAGCGGGATGGTCGCCCCGTAAAGGCTTTCCAAAATCGGAGCACGCGCCTTTGGTCCAGCGACATGGCACGTGATGCACTGCAATTGCAAAAAAAGCTTGCGGCCTTCCAGCGCCAGCGAGCCCTCGGACTTCAAGTTAAGCCACTGTTGATAGTCGGCCGGGTCCATCACATACACTTCGCCGCGCATCCCCGCGTGGTTCGTACCGCAATATTGGGAACAGAAGAAGTGGTAAGTGCCTGCCACGGTGGGCGTGAACCATTCATACACGTATCGTCCCGGCACGACATCGATTTTCGTGCGAAACGCGGGCACGAAGAAATCGTGAATGACGTCCTCCGAAGTAAGCGTTAGCTTCACCGGCTGGCCGAGCGGGATGTGGACCTCATTAATTTCACGCTGTCCCTGCGCGTGCTGCACTTTCCACATCCACTGCTTGCCGACGACGTACAAATCGATCGCCCCCGCCGGCGGTTGGGCCATCGCCAGGTAAATGCGGGCCCCCCACCAAAACATCACGAGAAAGACCAAAAACGGCGTCGTCGTCCAAAACAGTTCCAAGCGTATATGCCCGGTGATCCGCGGAGTGGGCCGCGGCGGCGTGCGCCGGCGATACCTTACCGAGAAAAAAATCAGCAGCGTGAAGACGCCAACTGCCGCGATACCCGTCACGATCAGCAAAAAGAAAAACAGCGCATCCACGTGATATGCAATTTCGGCTGCTCGCGCGGGAAATAGTTCGACGGGTGACGGCATGTTCATCCTGCGCTCGTGGCGATACGTTCGGACTTGCGCCACTCGCGGCGCCACGCGCGGGCAATGGGAACTCCAATCAGCAGCACAGTGATTCCGCCGGCGATCCGCACAAAAGTCATCGTCGCGGCAGAATACTTGCCGGTCGCCGGGTCATAGTGGTAACAAAGAAGCAGCAGACGATCGACCGGCGACCCGATTTGTCCTTGCGACGCTTCCACAAGTGCCAGGCGCAGATCTCGAGAGGGATAGTCGATTCCCAAGAAGTAGTGCGACAACCGCCCCGACGGCGTCGCGACCATAATGCCGCTGCCGTGCGCATATTGATCGCGCGCTGCATCGTACACATATCGGAAGCCGACGGCCTTGGCGAGGCGAGCAATGGAGTCTTCGTCGCCGGTGAGAAAATGCCAATCGCTTTTGGCACCGTCGCGGCCATACGCGGCGGCATAGGTTTCCTTCTTGCGGGCCGCAAGCTCCGGCCCTTCGCGCGGATCGAAACTGATGGTCACAACGCGGAATTGCTTCCCTATTTCGAAATCCATTTGACGCGCGCTATCGACGACCCCATTGAGAACCTGTGTGCAAAGCATCGGGCAGCGATAATACGCCAGGATTAGAACCACCGGTTGATCTGTGAAATAATCGCCCAATTTGACCGTCGCGCCGGTCTCATCGTGAAACTTCAGGTCGAGCGGCAACTGGGTATCGAGATGCTGATCGATTCCAACATCACGAAGGATATCTACCGCCTGGGCTGCCACTGCTCGCACACTTGCGGCCACGACGACCAGGATCGCCATGCAAGCTGCTCGATTTAAAGTTGTGGCGTTCATGGAAGCTTTAGTTTTGCCCCGGGGTTGCACCACTCGATGTGCTCTGGCCCTTGTTCTGCGTTGATGCCGGCGCAGACGGCAGCCAATCTCGCTCGATCGCAATTTCCATCGCGCGCTCAATCGGTAGGCGAATCACACCTTTATCTCGATCAATCCAGCCGTACGATTGCAATCGCTTCGCGGCAGCCATTTGTGTGTCGTTCGATGGCGATCCGCTCATCATTTCAATTCCTTCCAACTGCGGCGACGGCGGAAGGACCAGCCCTTCCCCGCTAAGTGGTGTGGCACTTCTTTCGCCGATTGGGTGCAGAAGCGCGTCAAAGACCCAATGACTGACGATCGCAGATAGAATAATCATCGCTGCGATCCCGGACGCAGCGAGAACCGTACGCGGCAGGTCGACCTCCGGCGATTCGTGGCCGGTGCCAGACTCTTCCAAACGCGGCATCGTTGCAACCTTATGGCTCATGTTGCAACCTCCGGCAGGTATTCGGAGATGTAAGGATCGGCAAACGGAATCAGAGAATGCCGCTGCAATTGCCAGATGAAGCACCACACCCACACACCGCCGATGGCGGCGAGCGCCGCAAGATCGATGAGCCAATAGAAGGACATCGGTTCGACGTACGCGGCTTCGACCCACCAGTAGATATCAACTACCCGCAGCGCCAGCACCAACAACGCGACGCCCGTCAGTCGTTGCAAGCTGGTCTTGGTCTCGCGCGAAAGCAGCAACAAAAACGGCACGGCGAATTCAAAGATGATGAGTGCAATCGCGATCCACTGCCAGCCACCGCGAATGCGATTGAAATACCATACCGTTTCCTCCGGCATATTCTCGCTCCAAATAATCAAAAACTGCGAGAACGACAGGTACGCCCAAAACATCACAAACGCCAGCAGTAGATTTCCGAGATCGCGTCGTTGAGACGGCAAAACCGTTTTCGAGAGCGGCCCTTCCCGAGCAAGCAACAAAATTACGGCCACTGAAAACGCCATGCCAGAAAGAATTTGTCCGATGGCGTACAGTGGCGGGAAGATCGTCGAGTACCAAAGCGGTTCGAGCGACATGACCCAATCGATCGACGCAAATGTCACCGTGGCGCCATAAATCGCCAACCCGGGCCCGCTCAGCAAACGGCAGCGATCCGCCAACACGGCGGACGGCCCCGTGCGATCTTGCTTTTGCGACCACGCCTTCAGTGACCAGGCAATTGCAATCCACAGCATGAAGTAGATCGCGGCCCGAATACCAAAAGCGTGGGGATTGAGATACGGTGCCTTATGTTGGAGCGCCTGCGACGATGCCACAGCTTCCGGTCGAGCCCACTCATACACGGCGGGTAGATCGATCGCCAGAATTAGAAAAAGGATGGCCATGAGCGCGATGTTTGCGGACGCGGCTTCAAAAATTCTGCATAGCAGTAGGCCCCAAGCGCCGCCCGTTACGTACTGAATCATCAGCAGTGCGAGTGCTCCCAGCGAAATCCCCGCCCAAAAATTCCAAGCAACTAAAAAACCTCGTAGGAAATGCTGCGGACTGATCAAGGCACCAACCGCGCACGCAACCACACCGAACAACGTGACTAAAAGCGCGCGGCGCTGAGTTGCCTTCCAGTCGACGCCGATCGCCTGCACCGAAGAGTCGTTCATGGCGTGGCCTCCAGGGCGCGCTGCGCTTCGTCGCGAATTGCCGGCGGAAGGTCTTCCATCGGCACCGCCTGGCTGCGCTGGAGCGTTCGAATGTACGCGGCAATCGCCCAACGGTCGCGTGCAGCAACCTGCGTCGAGTAGTCGGACATCGCGCCGAACCCACTCGTCGGTACATCGAACAAATAACCGACAGGTACGTCGCGCAGCGATATCTGAATTCCGCTATGAGCGAACTGCCGAGAATTATCGCCCAGGTACGACGGCGGCTTCGTAAACCCGCGCTGCACAATTTTGCCGTTACCGGTCCCCAGGTCGTCATGACAGATCGCACAGTAGATCGTGTACCGATCCCGTCCACGCGCGAGTACATCGCCCGTGATCTTAAAGGGAAACTCGGTGACAAAATCGTCCGGGCGGATACCCTGCTCGGCCACTGCAACTTGCCGCTGCTCGCCCGATGTATCGGCCGCTTTTCGACCCGACGTGATCGAACTGTCGCCAGGCTGCTCATCGCGCGCGACAACCCCCGCCACTAAGGGTCGCGCCGCCCGTCCATCCGAAAAGAACTTGCTCGGCTCCAGCGGACGGTAGCTCGGTTGATCCGCCATCTTTTGAGTGCAGCCGGCGAATGCAATCACGAGACCGCTCGCGCAGAGCACGGAACTCAAGCGCCGCACAGTTTGGCACGCCAATGAATTCGATCGCCGCCTGCTCACGGTTGCACCTCATAAACCGCATGAGGCTTCAGACCATCGAGAAAGTTGCGCGTACTGGGCAAATCGAATTTGGCATCGCCCGCTTGAATGCAAAGAAAGAAGCGATTGCGGCTTGCCTGGGCAAATTGCGGTACGTTGAAGACCGGATGGTACGGCATCGGCAAACCGTTAAGCGCGAATAGTCCTACCACGGCGGCGGTCGCCGCGCAGAGGATCGTCATTTCGAACGTCACGGGAATAAACATCGGCCAACTATTGTACGGCCTGCCACCCACGTTGATCGGGTAGTTCACCGCGTTGCACCAATACTGCATGTAGAAACCGCCGATGCAGCCGACGAGGCCACCAATGAAAATAATCAGCGGCAATCGAGTGCGAGGAAAACCGATCGCCTCGGGCAGCCCCTCGACCGGGAATGGCGTGTAAGCATCTACCAAACGGTAACCGGCATCGCGAGCCGCCACCGCCGCCGCAACGATTTGCGCCGGCTGCTCGAACTCAGCCATTAGTCCGTAGATAGGTGACGCTTCTTTCATCGCAATGCTCTACCCCGTTAGTGCGCGTGGGCCTCGGGGCCTTCGACTTCCTCGACCAGCTCGCGCATTTCGGACATCGAAATGGCGGGCAGCAACCGCAAGAACAGGAACAACAAGCAAAAGAACAAGCCAATCGTGCCGAGAAACATGGACCAATCCCAAAATGTGGGCGAGTACATCCCCCACGACGATGGCAGAAAATCGCGCTGCAAACTCGTCACGACGATCACGAACCGCTCAAGCCACATTCCGACAAGCACGACCAGTGCTACGCAAAACAACAGTGGCACGTAGCTTCGCGCACGTTTCGACCACAGGATTTGTGGAATGGCGACGTTGCACAAAATTAGGAGCCAGTAGCTCCACGCGTAGGCGCCTGTCATGCGGTTGTGTATCACATACTCCTCGTACGGATTGTCGCTGTACCACGACATGAATGCCTCCAGGCCGTAGCCATAGCCGACAATCATACACGTCGCGAGCATCACCTTCGCCATGTTTTGCAGATGCTGGTCGGTGATGAAATCTTTCAGTCCGTAGAAGTATCGCAACGGAATCGCAAGTACGAGCACCATCGCAAATCCGGAGTAGATTGCACCCGCGACGAAGTACGGCGGAAAGATCGTCGTGTGCCAGCCGGGCATGTTGGCGACACAGAAATCGAAGCTCACCACCGTGTGCACCGAGACGACGAGCGGCGTCGCCAGCCCCGCCATGATGAGATAGGCGACTTCGTACCGCCGCCAATGACGGGCTGAACCGCGCCATCCCATCGCTAGAAACCCATACGCAATCCGGCCGAAGCGGCTGCGCGAGTTGTCGCGAAGCGTGGCCATGTCTGGAATCAGCCCCACGTACCAGAACAGCAGCGACACGGTGAAGTACGTGGAAACCGCAAAGCAATCCCACACCAGCGGACTGCGAAACTGCGGCCAAAGCTTCATTGTGTTCGGGTAAGGCAACAGCCAATAAAAGAACCAGGGCCGGCCCATGTGCAGCAACGGGAACACGCCGGCGCACGCCACGGCGAACAAAGTCATCGCCTCGGCAAATCGATTAATCGAGGTCCGCCATTCTTGATGCAGCAGCAGCAAAATTGCAGAAATAAGCGTGCCCGCGTGGCCGATGCCGATCCACCACACGAAGTTCACAATCGCAAACCCCCACGCGATCGGAATATTGATGCCCCAAACTCCGACGCCGACGACCAATAAGTAAGTGATGGTCGTCAGTAGCACCATGACCAGCGAAAATGAAACCACCAGACCGAACCACCATCCGCGCGACGCCGGCCGAGTTAGCACGATCGCGCTGATCTTGTCCGTCACCGACGCAAACGTATGCCCCGGCGCGAGCACGGCGGGCTCAAGCTCGGCAAAATCATTCGACGGATGGGAAGGTGTGCCAGCCATCAATCAGCAAGTTCAGGGTTAGGATTGCGAAGCGCCGCCAGGTACGTCGTCCGTGGCCGCGTATTCAACTCCGCGAGCAGGCCGTAATTCAGCGGCTCGGCCTTCATCTTCGAAACGCGACTATTGGGATCGTTCATATCGCCGAAGATAATCGCCTGCGCCGGACAAGCCGCCTGGCATGCCGTGACGACATCGCCATCGACCATCGGCTTGCCGCTGACTTCGGAATCGATCTGCGCGCCCCGAATGCGCTGCACACAGTAGGTGCATTTCTCCATCACGCCGCGGCTGCGAACCGTAACGTTCGGATTGCGCCCGAGCTTGAGGCTCTCCGTGTGGAAGTCCGTATACTCCAAGAAGTTGAAACGGCGAACCTTGTACGGGCAATTGTTCGAGCAATACCGCGTTCCGACGCATCGGTTGTAAACCATATCGTTCAGCCCATCGGCCGAATGCACGGTTGCACCGACGGGACACACCAATTCGCACGGCGCATTCTCGCAGTGCATGCATGGAACAGGTTGAAAATACGTCGTGGGATTCTCGGTGTGGCCTTCGTAGTAGCGATCGATTCGCAGCCAATGCATTTCGCGACCGCGCGTGACTTCTGTCTTTCCGACCACCGGGATATTGTTCTCCGCCTGGCAGGCGACGACGCACCCGTTGCAACCCGTGCACGACGAAAGATCGATCGCCATGCCCCATTTGTTTTTCGGGGCGCTGTAGTCGTAACCAGGGTAGAGCGTCAAAGGCTCCATCCGAGGATCGGCCTCCGCGCTTTTCTTTTCCTGAATGGACGCGCCCGGCACGAGCTGGCTTTGATATTCGCGATGCTCTTCGCTTAGGGAATTCGCGAGCACTTGAGAATCTTTTGCGAACTCGTCGTACGTAAACGCATGCACCGGATCCCGGCCTTCCATCGAGTGATGAACCTGCGTGCAAGCGAGCGTGTAAGATTCGTCGAGCTTGCGAATCTTCACATCCGGCGCAAACCAAGGCGCGGCAGCGGTGCGCAATTCATTCGCGTTGAAGCCAGCGCCGTTTCCTGTCTGGCCTGCTGCGGTGCGGCCGTATCCCAGGTGCAGCGTCACGGAATCATCGGCGTGACCAGGAACAATCCAAGCGGCCGCTCGAAGTTTGCGATCGCCAGATTCGAGTTCAACCAGACTCGTGATTCCCTGCCCGTGCTCACCGCCGTTGATTCCGACGGTTTGCGTGATGTGCAGCGCCTCGGCAAGGCTCGGGCTGATTAGGACCGCGTTATCCCAAGTTAGTTTCGTAATCGGCTTCGGAAGCTCCTGCAACCACCCGTTGTTTGCGAAGCGGCCGTCGTACACCGTAGGATCCGCATGAAAGACGAGTTCCAAAGCGCCGTGCGCCGAAGTCGGCGGCGAAGAGGCTGACTCCCAATTTGTACTGACGGAAAGCCCTGTACGCGGTTGCGCAGCGCTTCCTGCGATCACGCCATCGTGCAGAGTACGCTTCCAACCCGACTCGAAATCTCCAGCTCCAGTCGCCTGCGACCAGTTGCGACGCCAATAGCTTTGAACAATTTCATAACCCGGGCTGCCCGCGGGTTCGAACAACGCTGAGAGAACTTCGATCGCGCTGAGTCCGTTGTACAACGGCGCAATCAACGGTTGCTGAATCGAGACGGTTCCATCGAACGCCCGCGCATCCCCCCAGGCTTCGAGGAAGTGCGCTTGCGGGAGATGCCAATCACACTTCTCTGCAGTTTCATCTTGATACAAACCCAAATGCACGCGCCGCGGTACGTGTTGCAACTGCGTCGCAAAATCCAAATCGGTCGGCGCATCGTACACAGGATTGCCGCCGAGAATCACTAGCATCTCGACGCGACCCGCAGACATGTCGTCGACCAGTGTCTTCAAGTCCGCGAATTGATCGCGCGGATTTGCTTCGACCGGTGCAATGTACTTCACGGTGTGGCCCACGTTGCCCAGCGCGTCGTTCAATGCATGAGCGATTGCATGCACGATCGGCGGCTGGGAGTCGCCAGCGATAACGAGACTCGCGCCACGATGAGCGTTTAAATCTTTCGCAATCGCTGCCACCCAGCGCTGATACTGAGCCCCCACTGGCTGAACGTTTGGCAGCTTCAGTTCACCAGCCAGCGCGAGCGCGAATTGCAAAACATCGGCGGCCCGCATCGGCACGCGATGATCGGCCGCCGCGCCCGTCACCGTGGGGCAACTTTCGGCAACATACAATCGATTCATCGCCGGGCCGCCGACCGTGCCCGCGGCGCGACGCTTGGCCATGAACTCGCGCGTGTATCGCAAGTGGGCTGGACCAAGCCCCATGAAATCCGCGTCCAATGCAACCACAATCTCGGCGCTCGAGAAGTCGTACAGCGTGTCTACAAGCTCGCCGAAAGCGAGTCGCGCGCCGTCATGACGATTGTTACTGTGCGCCGATTCGTATTGAATCCACTGCGCCGCAGGAAAATCATGCTTGAATCGACTTGTGTCGCCCGCAAGCTGATCCGCCAACGTAGGAGAGGTGATTGTCTGGGTAAGAATGGCAAGTCCCCTGCCCTGGTTCGCGCGCAATGCCTGAAGCGACTTCCGAAATTCGATTTGAGCGTCGCTCCAACTGCGAGGCTGACCCCGATACGTTACCGCTTGCGAGCGATCGGGATCATACAACCCTAGAATTTCGGCCTGCGAAAAGGCATCTGTCGCTCCCAAACTTGCCGGATGGCCCGGATTGCCTTCGATCTTGGTCGGCCGCCCCTCATGGCTCTTCACGAGAATTCCCGTCGCGTAGCCGCCCAATGTGCTCGCAGTCGCGAACTGCAACGCTTTGCCCGGCACCATTTGTTCCGGCTGCTTCGCGTACGGCAGGATTTCACCAATAGGCGCTTGCGGCGAACAACCCGAGATGCCCGCCAGCGCGAACGACGCCCCCATGAGCATCAAGAACTTGCGGCGCGTGACTGGGTCGCTCCACTCAGACGCATGTCGCGGGAATTCTCGCTCCAACAGTTCTTGAAACTGCGGCGAGCCCGCCAACTCTTCGAGCGCGCGCCAATGCCGCTTCCCGATCTGCTCAGGCGCGCTGCCAACGTTCGATTTTGAATGACAATCTTTCATCGGTGGCACGTAGAGCAGCTAGTCAGTTCCTCGGTCGAACGAATGTGATATTGCTTGTACAGCTCATCCGCCAGCTCCGCACGGTTACCGGACGGCTGCCAGGTCATGTTGACCACTTCATCTCGTGGCCGCAGGTGTGGCTTGGGATTGCGATGGCAATCGAGGCACCATCCCATCAGCAGCGGCTTGTCTTGGTACGTAAACGGCATTTCATCCACGCGGCCGTGGCATTCAACGCAACCCACTCCCTTGCTCACGTGAATGCTGTGATCGAAGTAAACGAATTGAGCAAGATTGTGAACGCGCTCCCAAGCGATCGGCGCGCCGGTACGGTAACTAGCTCGCACGGGTTCGAGCGCCGACGCACCAACCCAAATCTCCTGATGGCAGTTCATGCAAACTTTTGTCGGCGGCACGCCGGCGAACGGTGTCGTCTCCACCGAAGTGTGACAGTAACGGCAATCAATGCCAAGCTGCCCCACATGATGCGCGTGACTGAACTGCACCGGCTGCACGCGGGCCAGCTTCTCTTGCGTCACGTACGGCGACCACCCAACGACATACAAAGCCAGGCTGAGGACGATGAGGCTAGTCAGCGCCGCAACAATGCTGACCTTAGAGAGAGTATTGAAACTGCGATGAAAGATTTGCGGCACGTTGTCGATGCCTTCAAAGCGGGCGCACCAGATGCAGCGAACGAGGCCGGCCTCCGGCCGCGTATATAGATTGGCGTTCTCGCGGGAAAAATGCCAGGGGGGTCGCAAGTGCCGTGCCCGATTTAACGTTGTCGTTGTTGGTCAGCGATCGGGCTAGTTGGCAAAATGGGAGTCAATTATCCATCGTGCGCTTGCCATATCGCCAACGAGCCAACAGCCGCGTTATAATCGAGTGCGTCGCGGATCGAAGAAGTTGCGCGCCGATTTGATACTCGTAAAAATAGTATTCTTGTGACGAGGACGATATGTCGACCGCCCAACGATTTTGCCTCGCACTTTTGTCGCTGATCGCCTTCGCCGCGTTGCCGGGAGTAGCCCAAGCTCATGTTGGCATCGGCTCGACGACCGGATTCTTCGACGGGATGGCCCATCCATTCAGCGGCCTCGACCATATTTGCGCCATGTTCGGCGTCGGGCTGTGGGCCGCGCAACGTGGTGACCGCGGTATTTGGCTACTTCCGCTGGCGTTTGTGCTCGTGATGACCGTCGGCGGCCTTCTCGGAATGGCGCACGTCTTTCTTCCGTTTATCGAGCCTGGAATTATTGCCTCGGTTTTGGTAGTCGGACTCCTGATCGCCGCGGCGATTCGTTTGCCGCTACTCGCCAGCGCCTGTCTGGTCGCACTATTCGCGCTGTTTCACGGACATGCACATGGCGCTGAAATGCCAACGTCCGCAAGCGGCCTCGCGTACGGAATTGGCTTCCTAAGCTCAACGATCGCCCTCCTGCTTTGTGGCGCCGTGCTAGGATTGGCGTGCCGTCAGCTCAAATCTCCGTGGGTGTATCGCACCGCCGGAGCCGCGATCGTTACCTGCGGCCTCGGCTTATGCGCCGTCTACCTCGGATAACGCCTCCATCGCTTTTCCTAGCGCACCGGCAGCGTCCCTCGCGTCGCAATCTCGGCTCGCCATTTTTGGCACGAACCAGGCCACGTTTTCAATTTGCAGCCGTCCCCATACTGGCGCTTCCGCGACCGCACTGATGGGTTAAAATCTTGGTCCACGGTGGGGACATGTCGGGTTCAGCCTGGAACCCAATCGCATCACCGAGATCAACATGAAGATTTACACCTTGCGGCTGAATCGCAATTCGCAGAGATCGCGATCTGCAGTCACAATCTTGGAGTTGCTGGTCGTCATTTCGTGCATTACGGTCCTGGCCTCGCTGCTCTTGCCCGCCGTGCAATCTGCTCGTGAAAGCGCGCGCAACTTGGAATGCGCCAATCATCTCCGCCAGATCGGCCTGGCATGCCATTCCTATTCGGATTCGCACCGTGTGCTGCCGATCGGTTGGCAGCTCGATCGTACGCGCTGGTGGGCCTACGGCTGGGCCGGCAGTCTCCTGAATCAAATCGAGGAGCCTGCGCTTCAAATCTCGACCGACCGCACTCGCCCGATGGATCAGTTGGATTTGACGGTCCGCTCGACGACGCCGACTCTTTTCCTGTGCCCCTCCGATTTCGGCGACCCGACATTTCCAATGTTCGAGGAAATCGGCGAACATGGCACGCACGCCCAAGAATCGGCCGAGGTGCTCATCACGCTGCCGCGGGCCAACTATATCGGCGTATTTGGCACGACCGATCCCGATGATATCCCGCCAGGAACAATGGGCACCGGCATCTTCATTCAAGACCGCCCACATCGCTTCGAAGAGGTACTCCGCGGCACTAGCCACTTGATGATGGTCGGCGAACGCACGACGCGCAAAGTCCCGTCGACATGGCTCGGTTTTGCAACGAATGGAGAAGACGCCGCCGGCCGCGTTGCCGGATACGCAGACTTGGGACCCAATCGCGACGACGCGGACGAATGCGAATTTGACAGCCGTCACCCCGGCCATTCCAATTTTGTTTGGGCCGATGGCCATGTGACGGGCGTGCAAAACGACGTCGACCGCGCCGTCTACAAGGCAGACGCCCAATGTCGCTCACTCGAGTAACTTCGCGCCAATTCGCAAAGCTTGATCGAAAATGCGCAGACCCGTAAAAAACGGCCAGGCCTTGCAGTTGACGAACGGCCGAGCAAAAGGCGACATTGTTGGCTCCGCGACTGAGAGTACGTCGCGAACCGTTGCACCCCACGCCTTCCCGCCGCCTCCTTCATCGCCCTTTGAAAACAACATGGCCTTTCCCCGCCTTACGAGATGCGAGCTCGAGTTGATGGACGTATTGTGGCAAAAAGGCGAAGCCACCGTTCAGGAGGTTTGCGACGAGTTAACCCGTCCCCTCGCTTATACAACGGTCATGACGACCCTTGGTCTTTTGCACAGCAAAAAGAAAGTGCTCAAACGCATCAAGCGCGGGCGGGCACACGTCTACCAGCCTGTGATCTCGCGCGACGAAGTCAGCCGTGCCGTACTCACTGACCTGCGAGACGTCTTGTTCGCCGATCAGCTGCCAATGTTAGTACTCGGCCTGCTGGAAGACGGCAAGTTCTCCCATGCCGACGTGCAAGCGCTTAAGGCTGCAATTCGAAAAGTGGAAGCGGAAGGTGAGTCGTGACCGGCACCACAACACTAGAAATTTTGGCTTCGCTTTTTATTCAAGTGACTCTGCTGATCGGGCTCACAGCCTGGTTAACCTCGCGCCCGCGGTATCGCGCTTGCGCCGATGCCTGCTGGGTAAGCCTGCACGTCACGATTCTGTTACTTACCGCCGCCGCGTTTCTATTTCCTCACCTCCGATGGATCACCTGGGCCGATATTCAACCTTCCCAAGACCATCCGATTCTCGACTCGGTCGCTAGTCGAATCGGGCAAGTTTGTTCCTGGGTATGGTTCTCCGGAACAGCTATATTTTTCGGAATTTGCGGTGCTGGAATCTATCGCGCGACGGCCTTGGTACGAAGAGCGACTATCGATTCCTCGGTGGGACTAGTCGATACCGTCAGGCCGACAGACGCAGCACGATCCGGCTGCGTTGAAACTCGCGTGACTCACGATGACGTAAGCCCGTTCTGTTGGCAGTTACATCGGCCCGTGATCGTGGTTCCCGAAATCATGCAAAACTTCCCCGGCCCCGAACAAGCCGCGATCCTGCGGCATGAACACGCCCATCTTCGTCTGCAACATCCACTCCACTTGTTTTTGCAGCGAATGACCGAGGCGCTCCACTGGTATCATCCGCTGGTGTGGTGGGCTTCACGCCGTGCCGCGGCGTGCCGCGAGTTCCGCTGCGATCAAGACTCCGTCCGTACGCGCGGAGAAGTCGCTCATTACTTACGCGGTTTGCTGCGGTTGATTGAGCTTAAACTTCACCCGCCCGGCCGCCTTCCCGCTGGAGTTGGTTTTGTCGGCGATGCCTCGCTGCTCAGCGAACGTGTGCACCGGCTGCAAGATCGCGCCGAATTCATAGCAATACCAGAGACCGCTTCCCGTGGCATTGCGACGATCGCGATCGGCGCACTCCTATGCAGTCTTATTTGGCTGCCAGTCAATCCAGATGCTTCTCGGCGATCAGCGTGGTCGCCATGGCCGACCTGGTCCGCCCGAACGCTCGACATGATGGGCCTCGTTGTCCGCGATTACGAAGTCGATGGACATCGGCTCAGTCTTCACAATCACGACAAATGAAGTTCGGCGAAGACTGCCGGCCATCTCGCGGCGCGGGTTGTCGCTTCTGTCGCCAGGTTGCCGATCTAATCGGCACCCGCGATTTTCACGCGGCCTCTGACTGTTGGACCACTGCTTTGAGTTTGTCGAGCGCCGTGCGCGCGACCTTCAGCGGATCTTGCTGCCAGTAAGTTGGATTGAATAGCTCGACGGAGAAGTACCCGTCGAAACCGATTTTGCGCAAAGTCCGAAACACGTCCTTGAGCGGTGCTACCCCGTCCCCCGGATACACACGATCGCTATCCTTGATCGCCGCGCGCGGCGGATTCGCCGGATAGTCATTCACGTGCATTACGTGAAACGCACCGGGGCCAAGCAGTGCTAACCCGTTGAAATTCGAGCCGCCTTTATACAGGTGGTAGACGTCCGGTAGTACGCAAGCTTTGGGATGATCGCTTTCGATGGCCACCATCGTGGCCTGCCCTAGCCGCGTGAGCGTCTTAGAAAATCCCCACACTTCCACTTGCGGCACAACATCGAAATGATCGCCCAACGTTAAAAGAGCGTGATAGCGTTCGATCACCTTCGAATATTCGAGCACCACATCCGTACCGCCGGCCGCCGGCGCCGCAATCCGCTTGCCGCCGATTTGCTGCACCCAGTCCATATCGCGGCGCGACTGCTCCAGGCCCTTCGTACGGCGATCTTCATCGTCGACGATCCATTCCGAAAAACCGATCGCGCTCTCTACGGTGAGTCCACTATCCGTAATATGCTTTTTCAGGTCCGGCAGCGACCCGCCCTGCTGCACATACTTTTCGAGCTCGTTGATCCACGGTTCAATCGCGCCATACCCAGCCTGGGCCGCAATGTCGATCTCTTCGACCAACGACAGCTTTTGCCCGCGCACCGTGCTTGTATTAAACGAATAGTGAAACACTTATAAGCCCGGCCATCTCGCCGGCCGCCAGTGAACCGCAGACCAGGCCGAACACGAGGATTCGCCCCCCCTTACGCCCTCTTCTTCGATTTCTTTTTCCCCGCTGCTTTCGGCACTTTCGCCGTTTTCTTCTTCGCTGGTTTGGCCTTCACCTTTTTCTTTACTTCCGACTTACTCTTGCCGGCGGATTTAGCTGCCGCCTTTTTCTTTTTCGTCGCCGGCCGCAACGCTTTGATTTTTTCTCCAACCTTCTTCAACGCCGCCTTCGCGCGACCACTCGTGATCTCCTCTCGAATAGCTTCTGCAGCCCGCTTCACTGGCTTACGACCCTTGGCCGAGGAATCGCCCACCATCGCACCCACGGCTCCGCCCGCGAGCGCGCCGACCGGCCCGCCGACCATTCCGCCGAGTACTGCACCGGTAACCGCTCCAGCCGTCTGCTTAGAAACGGCCACATCGTCCTGGGAGACATCGACGACTTCCTGCGAACCTTTGGTAGATTTCGACTTTTTAGTCGGGCGTTTTTTAGCCATGCTTTCGTTCCTTCGTGTTTCGTTAAAAATCGGCAATTGCCGACGATCGATACGTGCACCGCGCTATGATAGCGTCTCTTGTCTCCATATGCGCAAAAAAGACGGCGCCCCCGATTGTCCGGGGACGCCGCCCACCACCCTCCCAGCTCTCCCACAAAGTCGACCGCGTTCTTCGCACGCGCGGAACCGGGGAGAGAGAAAGACGGAAGTACTAATTTACTTGCCGGCGCCGCCGCCAGCTGCACCGGCCGCACCACCCGCGCCCGCCGATCCGCTGCCTGTACCAGCCGCAGATCCGCTCGCAGCACCACTCGTGCCTGCGCCACCAGTTCCTCCCGTGCCACTGTTGGTGCCGCCGGTACCACCAGAGGTTCCCGAGGCGTTGCCGCCCGCGCCGCCGAACGGCACGGTCCCGCCGCTTCGCGGTGCAGTCAAATTATTATTCGGATTCGGGGTTGTTCCAGGTCCGAAGGTTCCGCCGCTCCCAACGGAGCCGTTAGGATTCGCGGCCGTTCCACCCACCGCTGCCCCCGTGCCTGTTCCGGCCTGACCGGAACCGTTCGCCCCGTTCGCCGAAGCGTTAAAATTGAAGCGATTTCCCGTCAACTGGGTCCAAGTCTGTTGCTGCTGCTGGTTCAAAATCGAATTCAGCTGGTCAGAATACTGGGAATAATTCGGCGAGGCATTCGTGCCCTGCTGGTCTCGCCACTGCGTCGCCAACGCCCGAATCTGCGTTCGTTGCTCGGGCGAGAGATTCAGTTGGCTTTGGACGGACGGATTATTGAACGCATTCAACCCCATATATTGACGGTTCAGCTGTTCGAACCTCATCCGCGACTGCGTGTCGGTCAAATTGCTATCCAACGATCCATTAAAGTCGTTCGTAAAACTATTCTCCAACTGCTCCATCCGCTGGGCACGTTGATCCGGAGTAAGATTTTGACCCAGACTCGACACGCCTTGGTTGTACTTGCTGTAGGCGTTTTGATACGCCTGATTTAAACCGTTGAACTGCGTATCGTTCATTTTTAACTCGCTCCGCACGGCAGGATCGTTGAAGAACGGAGTCTGACTGATCCCGTTATTCGAACCGTTCCCACTTGCCGCGGCGTTGGAGCCGAGGTTATTCCGCCCGGTCGCTCCGGCGCCATTCACACCATTCGATGCGTTCGCACCGAGATTGTTGCGACCCGTTCTTGAATTTGCGGCTCCTGTACCAGTTCCGGTGCCGTTCGATTGCGCGTTACTATTCGCGCCGAATCCGTTCGAGCTATTGATGCCATTGTTTGCGCCGAGCCCATTAGCCGCACCTACGCCGTTGTTGGCTCCTTGCTGAACTCCATTGGCTCGTACCCCAGTACCGTTTGTCGTTCCCGCACCGCCGGCACCTCCTGCTCTGCCCACACCTCCGGCGCCATTCGCGGACGCGCCCGCACCAGCGCTATTTGCTGCTCCAGCGCCACCGGTGCCCGATGCTCCTGCACCGGCACTCCCAGAAGCGCCAGCGCCCGCGCTACCCGACGCACCTGCACCTCCGCCTGCTCCGGCACCACCAGCGCCTCCACCTCCGCCCGCGCCGCCACCGGCCTGAGCAAATCCCATCGTCGCAAACCCAATCGCTGCTGCGAATGTCAGCGAATAACAAAATAAACGTTTCATCTCTAATTCCTCCTAAGGAACATTGCATGTCACGCATTTCTACAATTTGCTTCGCAACTTGGAACGCACTTCTCATGCCACTGGTACGCACCCAGCCGGACATATTGTCGGGCGCGTTAAATTCGCACCTGCGCCCGCGCAGCAAAGGGTCACAGCAAAAGAACCTGACGATTAGCGCGCCTGAATCTGTCGGCGAACTTTTGGAGTAAGTGATCAGAAACGCACGTTCGCCTACCACCCTGGCCAAAAAGCGATCCGCCCCGGCCTAACCCTGAATTAGTCGCTCGAACTCCGCTTGGGAGATAATACGAACGCCGAGCTTCGTAGCCTTATCGAGCTTCGTGCCGGCGTTCTCGCCTGCGACGAGATAATCGGTTTTCTTTGAGATGCTACTTCCCGCCCTGCCGCCGTTGTCGACGATCATCGCCTCGATCTCTTCGCGCTTAAAGTTGGCCAGCGTGCCGGTAACGACGATCGTCAAACCGGCGAGCGACCCGCCGCCGGCCAGAGCCGCTTTTTTCGGCGAGGTCATATCCAAGTCAGCATTTTTGAGCTTCTGAACGGCGCGCTCTCCCCGTTCGCTATGCAAAAAACTGTGGACACTTTCAGCAATGACTGGCCCTACTTCTTCCACGTTGCTCAAATCTTCTTCAGAGGCGGCCTGCAAGTCGTCCATCGATCCGAAGTGCTCGGCCAGTGTAGTCGCGACTCGAGCACCTACGTGGCGAATGCAGAGCGCGTTGAGAAGCCGAGCCAACCCGCGCGATTTACTGGCCCCGATATTGGCGACCAATTTCTCGGCGGATTTTTTGCCCATCCGCTCGAGTTCCATGAGCTTCTCTTCGGTGAGCTCGTATAAGTCCGCGAAGTCGTGGACCAGTCCGTTTTCAACGAGCTGATAAGCCAGCTTCTCGCCAAGCCCTTCGATATCCATCGCCGAGCGACCAGCGAAATACAACAATCGCTCGCCCAATTGCGCAGGGCAGGTGAAGTTCGGGCAGCGAATAAACACTCCCCCTTCATCTTTTTCGAGTTTCGTTTTGCAAACCGGGCAGTGTGTCGGATATACAAACTCCAGCGCACCCTCCGGGCGCAAATGCTTTTCCACGCGAACCACGTGCGGGATAATCTTGCCCGCCTTCTCAACGACGATCGTATCGCCAACGCGAATATCCTTGCGGGCAATCTCCTCCACATTGTGCAAACCGACTCGGCTGACGGACGTACCCGCGATCTGCACCGGTTCGAGCTCCGCCGTTGGCGTCAGCGCGCCGCTCTTACCAACGGTGATAAAAATATCATTCACCTTGGTCGTGGCTTCGTACTTTTCAAACTTGTATGCAACTAGCCACCGCGGCGCTTTGCTTGTCGCTCCGAGTTTCGCACGCTGGTCGAAGCTATCCACTTTCAGCACCAGCCCATCGACTTCGAAATCAAATTCGTGCAATTGACCGACCACGTGCTGGCAATGCTCGACAGCCGCCGCGAAACTGTCGAAGCGTTTCGCAAGCGGCGTGACAGGTACCCCCCATTGCTGCACGAGTTTCAGAAACTCCCAATGCGTCCGCACAGGCAGCCCTTCGTCATATCCAACGCCGTGACAATAAAACCGAAGCTTTCGCTCTGCCGACTGCTTAGGATCAAGCAGTTTGATTCCGCCCGCCGCCGTGTTCCGCGGATTCGCGTATAGATCCAACCCCTCGACCTGGCGCCGCGCATTGATATCCGCCAGGTCAGAATTGGTCATGTAGACTTCGCCGCGAATTTCAACGGTCGGCGGCACTTCGTCGCCCAGCAACCGCAACGGCACGCCCTTCACTGTCCGCATGTTATGCGTGATGTCGTCGCCCACCTGGCCAGTGCCGCGCGTCGCAGCTTGCGCAAGCACGCCTTGCTCGTACGTAAGCGCAACGGCAACGCCATCGATCTTGAGCTCCACGACCCAGGCAATCTCCTCGCCTGGCAGCAACTTCGCCGTCCGCTCGCCGAACTTTTCGAGCTCCTCGACGCTATACGTGTTGTCCATTGACAACATGGGCACACGATGCTGAACATTGGCTAGCGCTGAAATAGGCTCCCCACCAACGCGCTGCGTCGGACTATCGGGCGTGATGAGTTCCGGATGCGCCGCCTCCAGCTCTTTCAGCGCGTTGACGCGCTTGTCGTACTCAAGGTCAGATATGATCGGCGCATTTTCAACGTGATAACGCCGGTCATGCTCGCGAATTTCGCGGCGCAGCGCCTCGATTTGGTCGGCGATCGACTTCTTCGCCACGACGTTACACCGCTTTGGGTTCGAGCCCGCATTCCGGCGCCACGCTCACACTTTTGCCGGTCGCCGAGTTTGGAATCAAACACAGAAATCGCATCGGCTCCTTGCCCGTATTGCGAAATTGATGCACGTCGTTCGGCGACACGAGCACCACGTCTCCGGCCGCAAGTGGCTTTTCCTTATCGCCATCAACGATGGTGCCCTTGCCGGCGATCACATAGATCTCGTGCTCGTAATCATGAAAATGCTTCGGCGTGTGGCCGCCTGGCTCGACTTCGAACTCGCGCATGGCGAAAGTCGGCGCACTATCTTTTTCGCCAATCAACCAACGGACCTTGCAGCCGGTAGCGCCTTCCATTGTGACTTCGTTGGCGGGAACATTTTCGAGCTTCTTGATTTGCATTGTAGGTTGGTCCTTGAAAACTTACTGCAGCCTTGAGGTTGGCTTGATTCAACGCGACTGCCCACGCATAACCCCTTCGACTTCCTTCTCGGGGAGGGCTGGGGAGGGGGCGACCCGCTCGCTCCATTCTAAATCTCATACTCCCCAACGACACCGCACATGCCTCCACCCGCACTCTACTTAGTTCTCCCTCGCCGCTGCCAATAATCATCTGTCCCAATCGCGCCGAAAGTAAACGCCGCCAAAAACCCCAACTCCACAAGCAGCGCCGTCTCTCCGCGCTCGCGCATCCAAGCATGCAGCGGGTGATCCGCTTGAACGTCGACCGGCGCCTCGGGTGCAATCGCGGGGCGCGCGTCGTGAAACGCCATCATGCCATAACATACCGCGGTAAGCGCGAACACAGTGCCCGCCGCCAACAGCAGCCCGTAAAACGGATTCGCAAATTTCTCGGAACGCTTCAAAGCCGCACCCTCACTTGAACCGTGAATTATACCACCGCGCCGCCGGTCGACGGGAGGCCGCCCGCGGCCTACGATAAAGGATTCGCAACCGCAAATTATTCTCGCCCGGAGGACGGCAAGCGTGAGCCAACGTGCTATCGAGCTGCGTGGCGTGGCCGTCAACAACCTGCGGCATGTCGATCTCGATTTGCCCCACCGGGAGCTGATCGTATTTTGCGGCGTCTCCGGCAGCGGCAAAACCAGCATGGCGCTCGATACACTCTACGCCGAGGGCCAGCGCCGATACATCGAAAGCTTTTCCGCCTACACGCGGCAATTTCTCGAGCAACTCGACAAACCTCAAGCCGATCGCATCGACGGCATCCCGCCCGCGATCGCCGTAACCCACAAAAATCCCAGCCGATCAAATCGCGCGACCGTCGGCACAACCACGGAAGTAAACGAGTACCTCGGCCTGCTGTTCGCGCGCGTCGGCGAAATCATTTGTTACCAATGCGGCGAGCCCGTACGCCGCGACTCGCCCGAAAGCGCTGCGGAGCAGTTCGCACACCTGCCCGCAGCGGCACGCGTAATGATCGGCTTCGACGCCACAGCTCCAGACGACGAGCCTGCTGAACAATGGATAGCGGATCTGGTTGGCCTGGGATACGTGCGGGCTGTCCTTGGCGATAAAACCGTGTCTTTAGAACCGTCGCTCGCAAAAAAAATCGCGGCCGGCGATCGCTTGACGATCATCCTCGATCGCATATCGCTCGGCGATCAATCGACCGAGCGACTTCGAGATTCGATTGAATCCGCCTTCTCGGCCGGCGACGGATCTTGCGTAATTTTCACCGAATCGCTCGACGATTCGAGCGCGACCAGAGATGAATCGCTAAAAATCGACGACCGCACTTGGCAACGCGCGACTTACAGCAATCAATTGCGCTGCGAAACATGCGGCATCGAATATTCCGATCCCGAGCCACAGCTATTCAACTTCAACCGGCCGCTCGGTGCTTGCCCGGAATGCGAAGGCTTCGGCAACGTCGTAGTGACAGATATGGATCGTGTCGTTCCCGATCCGCAGAAATCACTTCGCGAAGGTGCCATTGCTCCATGGAATTCGCCGTCGTACGCGCATGAACTCGCCGAGTTGCTCGCCCTGGCTCCCGCGTACAAACTGCCCGTCGATGTGCCATTCGCCGATTTGAGCGATGAACAACGCCGCATCGTCGTCGAAGGCGTGCCCGAGCGAAACTTCGGCGGCCTCAACGGCTTTTTTCGCTGGCTCGAACGCCGCAAATACAAAATGCACCTGCGCGTTTTCTTAAGTCGCTGGCGTTCGTACCGTCTCTGCCCCGCCTGCAACGGCGCTCGGCTGCGGCCCGAAGCACTCGCCGTTCGCGTCGCCGATCGCAGCTTCGCCGATATCTGCCGTCTAAAGATCGACGAAGCGCTCCAGTTTTTCGACGAACTGAATTGGCCAGACTGGCAACAGCAAATCGCAAAGCCGCTGCTTGTGGATGTTCGCTCCCGCCTCGCCTTTCTCGCCGAGGTCGGCGTCGGCTACATCGCAATCGACCGATCGCTCCGCACTCTCAGCAGCGGCGAGGCGCAGCGTGTTGCACTCACCACCACGCTCGGCTCAAATCTCGTCGATATGCTCTACGTCCTCGACGAGCCCTCGGTCGGCCTGCACCCGGCCGACGTCTCGCCACTTGCCGCCGCGATCGAACGCTTGCACGAGCGCGGAAATACCGTCGTCGTCGTTGAACACGAACCTGAAATCATCCGCCGATCGAACCGAGTCGTCGAATTCGGCCCCGGCGCCGGCACCGAAGGCGGCCGCGTTATTTTCCAAGGTACGCCCAAGCAACTCATCCGGTCAAAAGAAAGCCGCACTGGAAATTGGCTCTCCGGCCGCAGCGGATTGTCAAATGCCGCCGCACGACGTTCAACTGGCCAAGGCTGGGTAAAGCTGCGCGGAGCCCGCGGCAACAACCTACAAAACCTCACGGTCGAATTTCCCCTAGGCGTCCTCTGCCTGGTAACGGGCGTGAGCGGCGCCGGCAAAAGCACGCTCGTGGACAAAACCCTCTACCCCGCCCTGGCCCGCCGGTTCCACAAAGACGACGAGCCCGCTGATCTGCCGCAATCCTTGGAATACGAGGACGTACTCGGCACCGGCCAATTGGATGACGTCGTCCATATCGATCAAAGCCCCATCGGCCGCTCCCCGCGCTCCAACCCCGCCACCTACATCAAGGCCCTCGATCCCATCCGCACGCTGTTCGCCGAACAGCTCGACGCCCGCACGCACGGTCTCACCGCCAGCCACTTCAGCTTCAACGTCGAAGGCGGCCGCTGCGAAACCTGCAACGGCGATGGTTACCTCGCGATCGACATGCAGTTCATGGCGAATGTCTACATGAAATGCCCCGAGTGCAGTGGCAAGCGCTTCCGCCAACAAGTGCTGGAAGTCAAATACCGCGGCCTCAATATCGCCGAAGTGCTCGACATGACCGCCCGCGAAGCGTTCAATTTCTTCCGCAGCCAACGTAAAGTGCAAACGAAGCTCAAATTCCTGCTCGACGTCGGCCTCGACTATCTGCGCCTCGGCCAACCCGCCAATACCCTCTCCGGCGGCGAATCCCAACGCCTGAAACTCGCCGCCCACCTCGCCGCCAAACGCCGCGGCCGCACTCTCTTTCTGCTCGATGAGCCCACGACCGGCCTCCACTTCACCGACATCGTACAATTACTAGATTGCTTCGACGCCCTACTCGAAGTCGGCCATTCACTGGTCGTCGTAGAGCACAATTTGCAGCTCATGAAAGCGGCCGATTGGCTCATCGACCTCGGTCCCGGCGCAGCCGACTCGGGCGGACAGGTCGTCGTCACTGGTACCCCCGAGGAAGTCGCCGCTTGCACTACTTCCGCCACTGGCAGAGTGCTCGCCGCCGAATTCGAACGCGAGAAATCGTCGCTTAAAGATGAAGCTATTGAAGAACCTCACGCAAAGGCGCAATCACGCAAAGGCAAATCATAATTCATTGCGCCGTCACGCCTTCGCGCGAGAAATCTCATGAACAACAAAATAGAAATCTTTCTGGGCGACGTCACCGATATGGAAGCCCATGTCTTCGCGCGCTACGTCGGCCCAGAACCCGTTATATTAGCCGGCACACTCCGCGGACCGTTCTGCGAGAAAGCCAAAACTCTGCCGGCCGATTTTCCGTTTCGAAAGACCAACTCCGAACAATCCGCCGCGGTCGAAGCCCTCGTCACCGAGCCCTGCTTGTGGTCACCCGAAATGCCGCTGCTCTACCAGGTCGAGCTACAGGCGGCCCACGGCGAGCAAATCATCGCCGAGTACCATGGAACCATCGGCCTCGAACGCTTAGCTCCGCGCCGCCCCGTCGATTTCGCCCCCGGCACTGGCTGATTGTCATGAGTGACGCCACCCCATCTCGCTACGATCGCCAAGCCCGCTTTGCACCACTCGGCGATGACGGACAACGCCGCCTGCTCGCCGGCCGCGCGCTCGTCTGCGGTTGCGGCGCGCTGGGTTCGGTTATCGCCGAAACGCTCGTCCGCGCCGGCGTCGGCTTCGTGCGAATCGTCGACCGCGACTTCGTCGAGCTCAACAACCTGCAACGCCAGGTGCTCTACGACGAGCAGGATGTCGCCGACAATCTTCCCAAGGCCATCGCCGCCGCGAACAAACTGCGCCGCATCAATTCCGATGTCGAGATCGAGCCGGTCGTAGCCGATGTCACTTATCAAAACATCACCGGGTTGGCGACCAATATTGACGTCATTGTCGACGGCACCGACAACTTCGCCATACGCTTTCTCCTCAACGACTTCGCCGTAAAATACGGCAAGCCGTGGATCTACGGCGGCTGCATCGGCGCCGAAGGTCAGTCGATGACCATTGTCCCCGGCAAGACCGCATGCCTCGCCTGCCTGATGCCCGAGGCCCCGCCCCCCGGCACCACGCCCACGTGCGACACCGCCGGAATCATCGCACCGATCGTCAACGTAATCGCCTCGATCGAAGCTGCGGAAGCGCTCAAAATCTTAAGCGGCCACGAAGAGTCGATAAGCAGACGTCTCACCATCGTCGATCTGTGGGACAATCAGTTCCGTCAAGTTGACCTCGCGCGATTGCACGAGAACAGCGACTGCCGCGTCTGCAAGCACGGCGAATTTGCGTGGCTCGCCGGCGAGCGCGGCGACGCTTCCGCGGTGCTCTGTGGCCGAAACGCCGTGCAACTAAGCGCGCCGCCAGGCACGTCGCTATCGCTAAACGACTTGGCGGCTCGATTGAAAGGCGTCGGCCACATCCAACTGAACGCCTTCCTCCTCCGCCTATACGTAGGCGACTATGTGATAACTGCCTTCCCGGATGCCCGCACCATCATCGGCGGCACCAACGACGTTGCCACTGCGCGCAGGGTGCATGCACGCTACATCGGCGCTTGATAGCGTCGCGATAACCGAGCCTTCCGCACGAAGACACCGCACACTCCCCGGCCTCTTCCTAACTTCACACGACTTGGCAACCTATGCCGCGCCGGCATTTGCGTTTTCATTTTCGCGACCGGCAATCCCGATGTCATTCGCAGACCCAGTTTCTTTCGTCTCGCGGCGTTCCCGCACGCCGCGAGACCCTTTTCTCTAAAGTGCGTTCCGCCGCGAGCTCCCGCGCTCGTTGGTGCGAGCCACCCTCTCCAAGCATGGCTACCGTTGAATCAACGCAAGCAGTTGCGCGTCCTGAGACTCTGTCGACACAGGTCCCGGCGTCACTTGTCGGCCGGCTCGGCTCCTGGCAGCTCGTCCGCCCGCTCGGCGAGGGAAACTTCACACGCGTGTACTCGGCGCGGCCTGCAGATGGCCCACCGAACCAACCCGCTGCGTACGTAATGAAAGTCCTCCGCAAGGAGTGGTGGCGCGATTCGCGTGCCATCGAAATGCAACGCCGCGAAGCTTGGGTCGGCAGCAAAGTCTCGCATCCCAACTTGCTCCCGGTCCTCTCGGCGAGCGTTCAAGAACCGCCGTTCTATATCGTGAGCCCCAGGCTCGACGGCCTCACCCTCGCCGAAATCATCGCCGAGCGCCAGTCGCTCCCGATCCCACTTGCACTGTGGGTCGCCCGGCAAACCGCCGATGGCCTCGCCGCTCTGTTCGAAAACGCCAACGTAATTCACGGCGATATCAAACCCGCCAACATCGTCGTCGCCCCCACCGGCCACACCACACTCCTCGACTTCGGCTTCGTGCAAACTCCGGCCGAGGCCAGCCACTGGGCCACTCGCCCACTTGCCGGCACACTCGCCTACATCGCGCCCGAACTGCTAACGTCGACACTCGCCGGCGGCCCACGCAGCGACATCTACAGCCTCGGCGTCACGCTCTACGAAATGCTCACCGGCCACCGCCCGTGGGAAACTGAAGATCCCGCGGAGTTGGCAACGCTCCACCGCGAAGCCAAGCCCACTGACATCCGGGCCCTGCGCCCCGATACGCCCGAGTTGGTCGCCGATCTCGTCCACACGATGCTCGCCAAAGATCCGCTCCGCCGCCCCGCCTCGGCCCGCGAGTTGGCGAGCCGATTGGTACGGCTCGAGATCAAAAGTTTCGCGCTTCTTTAATGGCGTGGGCCGGCCGGTGGTGCAAGTTCGGAGAAACTCGCCTGCATATTGACTAGCGACGCCTACCGCAAGCCTCTGTCTCCGTGCACGGCGATGTTGATGACGTTCTGGCCGACGCCCCCATCGGCGTAGTCATTGATGCCGACATATAGGATGTCGTCGCCGTCGTCACCGTACACCATATCGCCTTCGCCAGTGTAGTTTTGCTTCGCGTCGCGGCCAAAGAAGTTGCCCTTCTGACCGTAGAGCGTGTCGTTCCCCGCTCCGCCGCGGACAATGTCCGCCCCCACGCCGCCGTCAATCGTGTCGTCGCCGGCTTCGCCGTACAGCGTGTCGTTCCCCGCACCTCCTAAGATGAAATCGTTTCCATTGCCGCCGTAAACCAGATCATTTCCGGCACCTGCGTCGATTCCATCATCTCCATCACCGCCCAATATCGAATCGTCACCGACACCACACTTGATCGAGTCCTTGCCAATTCCGCCATCCACATAGTTATTACCATTGCCGGCATCGATGTGGTCATCACCATCGCCGCCAAAAATGATGTCGGCCATCGCGCCGCTCGTGATTGTATCGTTGCCAGCGCCGCCTTCGATACGATTACCGAAGTCGCTGCCGGTGAGCGTATCGTTGCCCGCGTCGCCGTACAGGTAGTTGTACCCATAGCCGCCGATGAGCGTGTCGTCGCCGTCGCCGCCGTGTGCTTCGCAATTGATCGCGGTTTTGTTCGTAAACGAATCGTTGCCGGCGAATCCGTTAAATACGATATCCGTTACGGCTGCAGCCGCCGTGTTCAAATTCGCAATGCGATTGACCGCCAACGTCGTGGTCTTACCCCCAGTTGTAATTGTGGCGACGATCTGGTCGTCGTTAATCGTCCCCGTGCCCTTCGTGTCGACCGTCACCGTAGCGACATCAGCGCCGCTGCCGCCGTTAAGCGTTAGCGTATGCGTGTTGGCGTCATAGACGATCGGTGCCGGCAAAACGGGACCTATCGATCCCGGCGCCGTTTGGTTGACGCTACCACCGACCTGGTTCGCTGAAAGCAGTTGGCGAACTTCCAGGTTTTCGATCGTAAGCGTACGGAAACGGTTTTTATTACCGGCGAGATTTAAGGGACGGCGAGACATGGCGAATTCCCTGCTATATGAAGTTTGTTTAAATTCTCAATGCCAACGGCGTCTCTCGGCCGTCTGACCCTCATACGCGGAAGATCGCTGCCGTTACAGAAAGTAAGGTTTACCACTAGAAAACGGCGGAAATAAACGGAATCGAACGCACTCCCCCGACCAAAAACGTCTTTTCTGGTCCCCTCCCCCTCGACGGGGAGGGTTAGGGAGGGGTGATCCGCAGAATTGCGAACACGATTAGGCGGCCCGCACTAAATTCTCCGCGCACTTGAATCGTCGAATGAGTTGCGGGTGCCGCTACACCCAATCCGGCTTCACGTCGCGATAACTCCAATCGAGCACTTCCATTGGATGCACGACCGCGAGACGCTCGCCCTGCACTCGCGCTTCGCGAGCAATTTGAAGAGCGCAACCCGCGTTGGACGTGATCGCCACCCGCGCCCTAGTGCGCTTGATATTCTCCATCTTCCGCTTGCTCAACCGAGCCGACATCTCCGGCTGCGTCAGGTTGTAAGTCCCCGCCGCTCCGCAGCACAATTCCGACTCCGGCAGATCGTGCATCTCTAACCCCGGCACGAGCGCCAGTAGCCGCCGCGGTGCATCATGCACCTTTTGTGCGTGCAACAAATGGCACGCATCGTGATAGGTCGCCACCGCGCGAATTTCTCCCTCAGGCCGCACCGGCCCGAGCTGATCGAGAAACTCGTTTACATCCCGAACCTTGGCTGACCACGCTGTTCGCTCGCCTTGGCGCTCATCGTGCCAGTGATGCCCGTAATCCTTAAGCATTGAACCACAGCCGGCGATGTTATTGATAATCGCGTCGAACCGCTCAATCGGAAACGCGGCCAGGTTCTCATCGGCGAACTTCTGCGCCGGCTCGCTCGACCCCGCATGAAAATGGATCGCCCCGCAACACGCTTGGCTGGGCGGCACGTGTACGTCGCACCCATTCTGCTGCAGCACGCGAGCCGTCGCCCAATTCACATGCCGAAACATCGCATCGCCAATACAGCCGGTGAAAAGAGCGACCGTCGCCCGCCGCCGACCAATCGCCGGCAAAAACTCCGGCAACGGCCCCTCATCTCGCCGCGGCGGCGGCAACATCTCCACCATCCGCCGCAACTGCGGCGGCAACAAATAGGTGAGCCGCGTCGCCTGCAACAGATTCATCAACCCAGTCCGCTGCGCAATCCGCGCCGGCAGCAGCGCCCGCCGCAACTTCGACGCATACGGAAACAGCCCAAACAAAATGTAGCGATGGAACCAATCTTGTTGCTTCGGTTCGCCCGCCGCTTGATCCATCGCCACACGAAACGGCTCGATCAACTTTCCGTACTGCACTCCCGAAGGACAAGCCGTCTCACACGCCCGGCAATCCAGACACAATTCCAAATGCCCGCGCACGCGATCATTCAACTCGAGCTTCCCGTCCGTCACCGCGCGCATCAAATAAATGCGCCCCCGCGGACTCTCATTCTCATCGCCGGTCTCCACATATGTCGGACAAGCCGACGTGCACAACCCACAATGCACGCAATCCAGCAGCAACTCATAATTGAGTGCTTGCCCAGGATTACTCTTCGTCGAGTTGGAACTTAATTCAGACAATTTATTTAAAACCGAAAGACACGGAGAACAAAACTAAGCCTTGTCATTTTTTGTGCTCTCCGTGCCTCCGTGGTTAATCCTTCTTCGCAAATTAGTAAATGAACCGCCCCGGATTCAGAATATTCTTCGGATCGAACTTCCGCTTGATTCGCTCCAGCAACACAACCGCATCCGTCCGCCCACCCCACACAAGATGCGACGTCACACCCTCGAGACTGCTCCGCACGATCGTCGCATGCCCGCCGACACGCGTCGCCGCCGGACGCAACTTGCCGGCTAACACCGCAGTCAACTCGCCGTGGGTAAATTTCGAAAATCTGGCGACGATCACACCACTCGCCGCGTGAGTTTGAACGCTGCAATTCGAATCGACGTCCAAAAGTTTTCCGACGATCGCCACCACGCTGCTCGGCGGCACAGCAATCTGCAGCACCAGCGGCGAGCCATCGTCGGCGTCCGTCGCCCCGCGATCAGAAAACTCAATTTGCCGACTCCAAAGCTGCTCTGATTCACTTGAGCCGATGTTCTGAACCCACGAAGCGCCCGCCGCAGCCAGTTCGCCTCGCGCTCTCTCGGCTAGCCAATTGACCTCAATCTCTGTGCCTTCGATGCGGACAACAATTTGCCCAGCTCGGGCGTCACTCCCCCAGCCTTTCCCTAATACCCAGTCGATCGCAACCGGCGGCGCTTCGAGCATCGACAACCGGCGCAGCGCCTCTTCCACGATCGCGAGGTCCCCGCACTCCGCAACAATCGCCGCGTTAGATTCCACTCGCGGCTTCACCTTGAGCGCAACCTGCGTGATCACACCGAGCGTCCCGAGCGACCCCGTGAGTAGCTTGCAAAAATCGTAACCCGCCACATTCTTAACAACGCGTCCGCCGCCCTTAAACGCGACTCCACGCCCGTCGACCGCATGAATCCCAATCACATAATCGCGAATCGTTCCATGCCCATACCGCCGCGATCCACACCAATTCGTTGCGATCACTCCACCCAACGTGGCCTCACTCGCGCGCGGCAAATCAATCGGCAACTGCTGCCCTTCCGCTGCAAGCGTGGCGGCTAGATCCGCGATCCGAATCCCGGCCTCAACCAGAATCGTCATATCCCGCGGCGTGTAGTCGATAACCTTCGCAAGCCCGCTTAACTCCAACCGAGTCGCGGCCCGATTCGGCGCATTTCCATAATCCAACGCCGTTCCACCGCCAACCGGCAATACTGCATTGCCTGTATCAAAAGCGGAGCGCACAAAATCCGCCACGCCCGCCGCCTCAGTCGGCGCAGACATCTCATTCGACGGTTTGGATTCAACGACAGTCGGCATTTTATTCACTACAGCGCGGCCCTACGCCCAGGATGAACTTGCTCCATGCCACACGCGCCCGCCGTCGGCAGCAGCTTACCAGGGCTCAATAACCCACCAGGGTTGATCGCATCCCGAAACCGCTCCATCACATCAAGGTCTCCATCCGTAAACATGCGCTTCATGAAACTGATTTTTTCCAACCCAATCCCATGCTCGCCCGTCACGCTACCGCCGCAATCCAAGCACTCGGTCAGAATCTCGTCGCTCGCCGCCAGAACGCGCTTGATCTCTTCCGGATGCCGCTCATCAAACAACAGAATCGGATGCAGGTTTCCATCGCCCGCATGAAACACATTCACGATCCGAATGTCGTACTTCTCGCCAATCGCCTGAATCCGCTGCAAGATATGCGGCAACTTCGAACGCGGCACCACACCATCCTGCGTGCAGTAGCTCGGGCTCAGCCGACCAATTGCCCCGAATGCCTGCTTTCGCGCTTTCCAAAGTTGCAATCGCTCCTTGGCGTCCGCGGCAAACCGCACTTCGCGCGCACCGTGTTGCTTGCAAATCTCCGCCACGCGATCGCGCTGCGCATCAAGCCCAACTTCCAATCCGTCGACTTCGATCAGCAGCACCGCCCCTGCATCAAGCGGGAATCCAAAATGAAACGCTTCCTCAACGGCGACCAATATCCCCTGGTCCATCATCTCCAGCGCCGCCGGAATGATCCCCGCCCCGATGATCGTACTGATCGCTTGCGTCGCATCATCCACGGAATCGAAAACCCCCAGCATCGTCCGCACGTTTTCAGGGTTCCGCGTGAGCCGCACCCAAATCTTCGTCACGACGCCGAGTGTCCCCTCGCCGCCAACGATGGCGCCAACCAAATCCGGCCCCGCAGACGACTCAACCGGCCCACCAACTTGCATGACTTCGCCGTCGGAAGTCACCACTTCCAGCCCCAGCACATGGTTCACCGTCACGCCGTACTTCAACGTGTGCGGCCCGCCGGCATTCGTCGAAACATTCCCACCGATCGTGCACGCCCCCTGGCTCGATGGATCGGGCGCATAATGAAAACCCGTCCCCGCCAATCGCCGATTGAGATGCGCATTCACCACCCCCGGCTCAACCACCGCATACCGATCGCGCAGATTCACTTCGCTTATCTCACGCATCCGCGTGAGCACGATCATGACACCGCCGCCCACGGGCAACCCGCCGCCAGACAGGCTTGTCCCCGCACCGCGCGGCACAAACGACACACCCATCTCGCTGCAAAGCTTGACGACGGCCGCCACTTCCGCAGTATTCCGGGGAAACACCGCCACATTCGGGCAATGCTTTTCAATGACGAATGCGTCGCACTCGTAGACTGCTAAATCCGAATGCGCATCGAGCACATGATCCGCGCCGACAATCCGCCGCAGTGCACTAGATAGAAATGTGGCCTCGATCGTAGACACAGCCCGCTCGCGCTCTCCACCAACCGCGCGGATAGAAATGACAACAAAGACGCCCGCGCGAAACATCAATTATAGATGCTTCGCGCGGGCGCACCAGTCTCAACGTTTCTCGTGTTCGCCGTTCGAATTAAGCGCGTTCGTCCGGCTTCGTCACGTCTGGCACATCTTTCCCGAGTGCCGTCGCAAGCGCGATCTGATGATCTTGTTCTTGAACCAGAATGTCGCGAATTTGCTCCGCCAATGCATATTCTTCCAGTTCCTCGCATTGCCGTACGCGAACGCGATAATTCCGGATCGTCTCGTTCTCGTTGTCGAGATCGAACTGCAGCATGTCCGTCGCTTTTTCAGACGTCTTCACCGGCTTTGGCTTCGTCGCCGGCATCCCGCCCAAATAATCGATTTGGTTCGCTAGGGTAATCGCGTGCTGCAGTTCCTCGGTGGCATGCACTGCCAACTCATCCGCAATCGCCATGTACTCCGCCCCCTTGAGCACTTGCGAATAAACTACGTACGAAATAATCGCCTGATACTCGCGCTCCAAATCTTCGTTCAGCAGCTTAACGAGTTCTTCGCGAGTTACCTTCGAGTGTTTGTCAGCCATAATATGATCTCCCGCGGTCGGAATTTATTTGATGCGAAGCCGAATCGCCATCAGAAACTTGGGCGAAACGCACCGCAGCAATCATATCATCCGACCCGCCCCCTGTCGCGAGGCAGCGACGAAAGCCCGCATTTACAAAAAAGAGTGCCACCTGTCCCCAGTGGGATGAGACAGGTGGCACACAGGCGGAGGGAGGAGGGAGAATTGAGGAGGGTTCTAGATTTTTCTTCGTCTTACGATTCCAACGGCACTTCCACGCCATCCAAAAATCCGGCCAGCGCCCGCGTCCGATACGGCTGTTGCAGCTTGCGAACCGCCTTCGATTCGATCTGCCGCACACGCTCGCGAGTCACCTGGAAAATCTTGCCGACTTCTTCGAGCGTGTACGTGTATCCATCCGCCAACCCGTATCGCAGCCGAATGATTTCGCGCTCGCGGTAAGTAAGATCGTGCATCACGTCGTTGAGCCGCTGCTTGAGCATCTCGCTGTTCGTATCCCGCAGCGGATCATCATCACGATTTTCTTGCAAGAACTCGCCGAAGAAGTTGTCTTCGTGATCACCCACCGGCTGATCCAGCGACAACGGCTGCCGGCACATCTTGATGATCACCCGGGCATCGTCCAGTGAAAGCCCCGCACGCTCGGCCACTTCCTCCGGATTCGGATCACGCCCAACTTCCTGCACGAACGCAGCCGTCACCGCCCGAACGCGCCCCATCGTGTCGATCATATGCACCGGCAAGCGAATCGTCCGGCTCTGGTCCGCGATCGCCCGTGTAATCGCCTGGCGAATCCACCATGTGGCGTAGGTCGAGAACTTGTAACCGCGCTGATACTCGAATTTATCAACCGCCCGCATCAGCCCTGTGTTGCCTTCTTGAATCAGGTCCAGGAAGCTCAGCCCACGATTGCGATACCGCTTAGCAATCGAAACCACGAGCCGCAGATTCGCCGCCGAAAGCACGCGCTTCGCTTCATCGTACTTATTGCGTTGCTCCAGCGTGCGAGCCGCCAAGTGGGCCAGCGTGGCCGGCGATTCGAGCGTAATCCGCATCAAATACCGCAGCTCTTGCAGCAGTTCCGAATGCTGCTTTTCGCTGATAAGCTTCTCCGGCTCCGCGAGCTGCTGCTTGATCGTGACCATCCGCTCGCCGATCTTGTGCAGCTGCTGCATCACGGGCATCAGCTTGCCCAGGCGAAGATTCAATTCCTCGACGAGCCGCACGATTTTGCCGCGACGAATCACCAACTGCCGCCAGGCCGCACGCTTCTCAGCCTTCGGCCGCCGCTTGTCGATTGCGATGCGATAGTCAACCTGGTTCAGCCGCATCAGGTGCCGAATGGTTGCCAGATTCGGCCCCAGCCGCTTCAGCGTCCGCTTTTTCTCCGAAGTGTTCGTGACCGAGATCTCAATCGTGCGATCCAGTCGCAACTCGCCGTTTTGAACCTTTTCCAGCAGCTCGACCGCCGCCTGCAACACAAAATCGTTGCCAAGCAACAGATACCGGAACCGTCCCCGCGTTTCCTCAATCCGCCGGGCCGACGAAATCTCATCTTCCCGATTGAGCATCGGAATCTCGCCCATCTGCATGAGATACATGCGGATCGGATCGTCAATGTGCGATTCGAGGCTGCCTTCCTCCGGCAGATGCTCCAGCTCATCATCCTGTTCGATGGCGGCGCTCAGCGTTTCATCCGGAACCTCTTCGTCGTTGAGAATGAAATCATCATCCCCGAGCGAATCGCTGTGATGATTCCCCTTCCCATTCGTTTTGCCGTTCGCTTTGCCATTCAAGACCCCATGTTCGGTCGCACCATTGCGACCTGGCTTGCCATTTACTTTGCCGTTCAGCTTGCCGTTAACTTTGCCGTTCGGCTTCCCATTCAGCGGACGATT
>Ga0206917_1017_pt1 | contig 58650 bp, 49 predicted proteins | sample Alteio_BWOrgHeat_68_FD_152931 | JGI IMG/M metagenome (GOLD analysis project Ga0206917, IMG submission 152931) | Enriched cells from forest soil in Barre Woods Harvard Forest LTER site, Petersham, Massachusetts, United States -... | ecosystem: Environmental > Terrestrial > Soil > Temperate forest >...
ATGATTTGCGGCCGGCCGTCCCCGTGGCGCTAAGGGCGAAGCGTTGGACCGTGTCGCAGCTGGCCGCGATTGCGGCGGGAATTATGCTGATCGCGGGGACATCGGCGTCAGTTGGCTACAGGTTGGCGCAATCACAATCGTCGGCGGAAGATCAATTCGCAGATTGGATCGTGTCGGATCATGTTCGGTCGTTGCAGGCCGATCATTTGATGGACGTGGCGTCGAGCGATCGGCACACGGTGAAGCCGTGGTTCAAAGGGAAAGTGGATTTTTCGCCGCAGACGCCGGATTTAACTGCGGATGGGTTTGAGCTGGTCGGCGGGCGCCTGGATTATTTGCAGGATCGGCCGGTGGCGGCGATTGTGTACGCGCGACGGAAGCATACGATCAATTTGTTTACCTGGCCGGCGGACGGCGATACCGTAAAGGATGCGCGGGAGCTGGCGAAGCATGGATTTAATCTTCGCAATTGGGAGCGGGGTGGGATGGAGTATTGGGCGGTTTCGGATTTGAATGATGAGGAGCTGGGACAGTTTGTGAAGCTGTATCAGGAACGGGCTGGGGAGGCGAAATAAGCGTTTGCGTGTGCTCCGGCGAGCATGGCTCACCGGTTATTGGATTTGGAATGAATCTCGCAGTCGAAGAGGTGCGGTATGAACTTCGACGTTGCGCGGCACAACATGGTGGTGGAGCAGTTGGAGGAGCGCGGAATTGCTGATTCGCGCGTGCTGGAGGCGATGGATTGGGTGCGCCGGCACGAATTTGTGCCGGGGCCGCTTCTGTCGCAGTCTTACGACGACCGGGCGCTGCCGATCGAGCTTGAGCAGACGATCTCTCAGCCGTATACGGTAGCGTTCATGTGCGAGGCGGCGCGGCTGACGGCGGACGATAAGGTGCTCGAGATCGGCACCGGCACGGGGTATTGCGCGGCGGTGCTTTCGTTGCTCACACGCGAAGTTCACACCGTTGAACGACTAGAGCCGTTGTATCTTTCGGCCGCCGAACGACTCACGCGATTGGGCTTTCGCAACGTACGCTGTTACTTTGACGACGGCACGCTTGGCTTGCCAAGCGAAGCGCCTTTCAATGCGATCGTTTGCACGGCGGGCGCGGAGTCGCTGCCGGAGGGTTATCAGAAGCAACTTGCCGACGGCGGGCGGATCGTGATTCCGGTGGGCATAAATTCGCGGCAAGAGATGATTCGCATCACGCGCTGCGGCGACCAATTTAGGCACGAAAATTTGGGTACGTTTGGTTTTGTGCCGCTCGTTGCAGATACGGAATCGTAGTCGTGTCGAATCAGTCGGGAGTTTTTCTGCCCCAGTCGTGGCGCGTCGCGAGCCATGCCGCGATCGTGCAGGCAATGAAACTGAGCACCATGCCGACACCGACTTGAGCCGCCGTAAGTTCGGACAAAAGCGACGTTTGCGCATGAGCCAAACCGAATCGGGCCGCCAAGAACCACAAGCCCCATGCTGCTATGATCCCTGCGTAGGTCGCCGCGATACTTAAGATGGCGGCATAGATCGCCTGGCGCACTAGGCAAGTTGCGGCGACCGCTGCGGAGAAGACGGCAATTTGAACAAGTGGCAAAGCGCCGTAGGACGAGTGCGACAAGATCCTATTTGGATCGGAACTCAACGCGAAGAGGGCCACCAAGAGCGGGCCCCACATCGCGGCCAAGAGCACTAGCATTCCCGTGACGAATTTCACCCAGAACCACAAATCGACATTGATGGGGATCGAGCGCCAAAATGAGTTCAAACCGGGACTCACATCGCGTATGCACACGCCGATACCAACCACGATTGCGACACTGCAACCAATCGTCGCGCACACACCGAGGATCAATTCGGCGAGATGATCTGGCTCTTGGAGGAAGTATGTTGGCGAGGAAAAAAACGAAACCGCGATGATTCCGGCTAGACCCGCCAGCCCGGCTAGCGCGAGGGAACCGCTTTCGCGAAATTGCTTCCAAACGATCGCGGCGAACGGCGACTTATGCGGCTTCGGGAGCCACTCGAGTTGACCGACCACTCGTCGAGCGGCTGGCGGAGAATAGTTTTCGGTGCCGGAAACGCGTCCGAATCTCAGCGAGTACCAAGCCAAGAGCGCGGCATGCATGCCGACGGCACCAACTAGGATGGGCACCCACTGAGGGTTTCGATCTGAAAAAGGCCAGACGAACCCGCCTGCCGCCGTCGACATTCCGAGCTGTTTTAGCCAAGCGTACGGCGAATTAGATCCGTAGGCCGAGTCGAACAGAACAAAAATCAAGTAGCTGAGAAACAACATTAGAAGGTACCAGGCGGTCATTGCGCCCAGAGCCACGGCGCCGGCACTGACTTCGTCTCTGCGGTTAACTCCCGTTGCAGCCGTCCAGATGAACAGGCTTAAGACGAGGGGGAATGCGAAGGCGATCGCATCGAGGTACCAATTGCCGGTAAGGCTATTCTTCAATTCTCCGGCTGTCATCAATATGCGACCGTCACCAGTAAACAAACTTGACCGAAGATAAAACAGCGCGATAGCCAGCAGCAGCGGCACTGTTAGCGTGATGACTCCGAATAAAACTTTTGCGGCGACGACGCGTCCCATCGGCACGGGTACGGCTTGAAGAAACGGAAGCGTGCGGCGTGATCTTTCGTTGGACGCAGCCCCAGCTCCGACGAATACAGAGAGCGGAACGATGCACAGCGTTACCATTCCAAACGCGACGCCGAGCTTATCTGCCTTGTCCTCGATAAGCATTGCGAGCGTCGCCACGCCCCACAGGATGGCGGTGATCGAAACGAGCTTCCATTTGTGCTCGTGCCATTCTTTCCAAAGCAGGCTTTGCCAGATGGTACGCATTGTGAAGTTTGCTTTCGCGGCGGTTAGGGAAGATCGGCATCTCCGGCGGATGACATGATCTTAGATCAGCGGCTGAAGCTCGGGCTGCGCAACCGCATCGGGTGATTTCCGGCGGCTTCCCGCGACGTAGGCCTCGAAAATCTCGTCCAAGTTCAGGTCGACGACACGGTGTTCGATGCCTTCGCGGCCGAGAACGCTCTGCGCTCGCTCGAAGTTTTCGATTGTTACCGCGGCATGGTCGCCATCGATCCGTTCGTCGAGGATCTTCAACTGGTTATGGGCTCGGTTCAGGGCGGCGCGACTCAACACTATTTGCTTTACGTCGCGGCGCAAGCTTTCTGTGTCTGCTTGGCGGAGAATGCGCCCCTGATCGAGGATGGCGATTTCGTCGGCAACCGGCTCGACCTCGTACAGCAAATGGGAGCTGTAAAACACAGTGCGGCCTTCGCCTTGGAGATGGTTGATCAGGTCACGATTGAACTGCTTTCGCATAATGGGGTCGAGACCGAGCGCGGGGTCGTCGAGAATTACGAGTTCAGGGCGATGAGAAAGAGCTAGGACGAGACCGAGCCGGACGTTTTGGCCTTTGGATAAATGCTTAACGCGGGTTCGCAGCGGCAATTCGAAATCGCTCAGGTATTTGGCGGCGAGCGCGTGGTCCCACGTTGGATAGAACGGCGCGACGAAGCAAACGATTTCTTCGACGCGCATCCAGCCGTACATGGTTTGGTCTTCCGCCAAGTAGCCGATGCGGCGGCGAAGTTCCAGCGGCTCGCGCTGCGGATCAATGCCGAGGACGCGAATGGCACCATCGTCGCGCGTCAGGAGGCCGAGCAGCGAGCGAATCAAAGTCGTTTTACCGGCTGCATTACGGCCGAGGAACGCGAACGTTTTACCGCGGGATACTTGCAGCGTGACGCCTCGTAAAACTTGAGTAGAACGGAACGACTTGTGTACGGCCTGCACATCGATTGCTAGTTCGTTCATGATGTTTGTCCTCGCCCGGCGGGCAGTGCTTCGGCGGTGGGGATGCTGTCGACGGCTTCGGTCAAAAGTTCGTGCAACTCGTCGGTCGTCAGGCCAAGCCCGGTCGCTTGACGAGCTATTTGGCGGAGCTCATCGACCAAGCGAGCGCGGTGGGCCGCCGTCCGAGTTTTGGACACGCGGCCAGTCGCAAACGTGCCCTGACCGTGCCGCATTTCGAGTAGCCCTTCGCCGCAGAGCCGTTCGTACACGCGGAGAATCGTGTTTTGATTGACGGCGAGATCACGTGCCAATTCGCGGACGGAGGGAAGCTGCTCGCCTGGCTTCATTGTTCCGGAGGCGCAGAGCGTAGCGATCTGATCGGCGATTTGCCGCGAAATGGCGACTGAAGAGCCTTTTTCGATTCGCAGAAACATGCGAAATCCCCGAGAAATGATGACTGACTACAGTAGTGTAACAGTGGTCACTGAGTGTGTCAAGATTTTTTGTTGTTATCGCGTTGGTGAGAAACGCCGGGGACATTAGGGCGTGCTAAGCTTTGCGCTTTCGGACGAAGCGGAGCCGTTCGTCGAAGAGAATTTGCCCTCAGCCTCGCGAAGACATTTTTGGATTTGGCGCACGGCCTGACGTAGGCGTTCTTCGTTTTCGACGAGGGACATTCGCAAAAAGCCTTCGCCGGCGGGGCCGAAGCCGCTGCCGGGGCTGACGGCGACGTTGCCTTTTTCGAGGAGCATCATGCCGAAGTCCATGGTGTTCATACGTTGGCGCCAAACTTCGGGGATTGGCACCCAGCAGAACATGCTGGCTTTGGGGGGCGTCATGGGCCAGCCGATGCGGGCGAGGCTTTCGATGAGGGCGTCGCGGCGGCTTTCGTAGATCAGGGCTTGTTGCTCCATGCCGGCGTCGCCGTTGCGGAGGGCCATGATCGCGGCGATTTGGACGGCTTGGAACATTCCGTAGTCGTAGTAGCCCTTGATCGTGGCGAGGGCTTTGATCATTTGGCGGTTACCGGCGCAGAAACCGACGCGCCAGCCGGCCATGTTGTAGCCTTTGCTCATCGTGGTGAACTCGACACCGACATCGGAGGCGCCGGGCGATGCCAAGAAGCTTGGGGCCTTGTACCCGTCGAAGGCGACGTCCGCGTAAGCGAAATCGCTAATGACGGCGAAGCCGTATTTGCGAGCAAGTTTTACGACCTCATCGAAGAATGGTTGCTCAACGCAGACCGTAGATGGGTTATGCGGGTAGTTGAGGATTACGAGCTTTGGCCGCGGGTAGAGGTGTTCGCAGGTGTAGGCGATGTTCGAGAGGAATTTTTCGCTGTCGCGGACTTCGAGCGCGATGACGTTACCGGAGGCCAGAGCGACGGAATAGACGTGGATCGGGAAGTACGGGGCGGGGACGATGGCGGTGTCGCCGGGGCCCATCATGGCCAGGCACATGTGGCTGAAGCCTTCCTTGGAGCCCAGGCAGGCGATCACTTCTTCGTCGGGGTCGAGGCGGACGCCGAACCGCTTGAAGTATTTTGCGGCGACCTCGCGACGAAGGTTTGCAATGCCGTTCGACTTGCTGTAGCCGTGATTGCGCGGATCGCGGGCGGCTTCGTTCAGCTTCTCGATGACGAAGTCTTCGGGCGGATCCGAAGGGTTGCCCATGCCGAGGTCGATGACGTCGTCGCCGGCACGGCGCTTCTGCTGGAGCAGGCCGTTGATGCGACCGAACAGGTATGGCGGCAGGCGCGTGACGCGCTCGGCGACTTGGATCGGGAACGGGCGATCGGGCGGCGAATTATTTGAAGGTGCGGACATCGGCGTTTGAATCGAAAAGCCAACGGCGTTGGAGACACCTCCTACGACCGAGGGGTACTCAAGTCGATTCAGTATAGCGGACTGTACTGCGGTGCGCAATTACCGCGGCACTGCGCCGGACGTCTGATGAACGGCTTCGTCTACGTGGGTCGCATTTTCGCCTGGCCCGGGCTTTGCGCGCTCAGGAGAAGTAGAGGTACCGGCCAGGAAGTTGTCGATCCGGGCCTTGGAGCGGAGATCGTCGAACTTTTCGCCCATCGCCATGCGGAGCTTCTTTTCGAAGATGTCCTGCTTCAGAATGGTTTGAACTTCCTGCGGATTGACTTCGACCGGCTGGGTGCGGCCTTCGCACCTCAGGATCACGAACTTGTCTGCCAGCTGGATGATGCCGGAGAGTTCGCCTGGCTTGAGATCGAAAGCGACGTCTTCAATTTGCGGTTGGCCGCCGAAGCGGCGAATGGGCGGCACTTCGCCGCGGAGAGATTTGCTGCTCGGCTCGACGGAGTATTCTTCGGCGAGGTCGCCGAAGTAATCGTCCGACGTGTTTTGGCGGGCCTTGCCCCAAACTTCCTGGGCGCGGCGCATATTGGCGAGCACGATCGCTCGACAGCGGACGCGTTCGCCGTAGTTGGCTTGGAAGCCTTTATCCAGGTCGTCTTGATTGACTTTGATGCTGTCGCCAGTGAGCTTCTTGAGAGCGGCTGAGGGCCAGACGGAATCCTTGATGTAGCGATCCTTGGTGAGCCCTTGCTCTTCCGTGGCGGCCTTCATCCATTTGTCCATATCTGGCTTGCCATCTTTGCCGACGACCCCGGCAAGTATCGCGGCGTGAGCCATTTCGGCATTGAGGTCCTCGTCAGTGACGGTGACGTTGGCTTTCTTCAGAGCCTGATTCAGAAGCATATGGGCGATCTCGGTTTCGAGCACTTCGCGGTCGTAGCGCATCAGGCATTCGTCGGCAAGCTCGGAGTATGGAATATGCTCGCCGTTGATAGTGGCCACAACACCCGGCATTTGGGCGCGGAGCTGCGGATTATTCCAGACGTTCTGCACCGTGGATGAATCCTGCAGTTTCTTGAAGAGCGTGCCGGCGACTTCGCGGAGCTTGCCTTCTTGAATTCGCTCGGTGAGCTCGTCTTTAACGGTTTCGATCGGGACGTTACGGGCGGGAATCGGCGCTTCGCACTTAAGAATCGCGAACTGTTCGCCGACGGGGATGACCGCCGAAATCTGATTTGGCTGCATGGCGAACACCGCTTGTTCGATTCCTGGATCGCCGACATGGTGGTGGATCGGCTGGATCATGCCGCCGATGCTCGCGCTGTTGACGTCCAGCGAGTTTTGCATCGCCAGGCGCGGGAAGTCGTTCGGCTGCTTCACCAGCTGAGCGTGCAGCTCGTCGGCCTTTTGGCGATTGTTGACGACAATCAGACGGCACTTAACGGCCGGGCCGTATTGCGATTCGTACGCCTTTTGGAGTTCGGCGTCGTCGACGACGATGTCGTTGGCGGCGCACTTGCGCAGGGCCAGCGTCGGCCAGAGAATATCGCGCTTGTATTGTTCAGGATGGATGCCGCGCTCTTTTTCGAGCATTTCGAGCCACTGGTCTTTGCCGATTTTGAAGCGCTTGGCCATGCGTTCGACTTCGGCGTCGACTTCGGCGTCGGTGACTTCGATGTTGCGGTTCTTGCAGTAGTGCGAGATGAGCCGCTTGTTGACGAGGCCTTCGAGCACTTCGTTGCCGTAACGTTCGCAGCAGGCGGCGGCGAGGGCGTCGCGGTGAAGTTCTTCGCCGTTGACGATGGCCATGATGTCGTGCTGAGGCTTGTCGGCTTTCGCGGCGGTGGCGCTAGCTTGTTGCACGCCTTGCTTGGCGGGCGGCTGTTGGGCGTTATCAGCGGCCGGTTGCGCTTTACGGAATGGATTGGGGACTTGCGCGTTGGCGTCTTTATTACCGATTGCGAGCTTGAGCACGACGCAGAGCACGACGACCGCTACGCCGCTGGCGGCAAACGCGAGAAGTTGCTTCCGATTACGGGGACGACGGCTAGTTGAGGCAGTCGTGGCGGTGGGTTTTTTGCGGGACATTGCGGTTTCTCCATAAACCGTTGTGCGATCAGGATCTCGAACGTGGGTTGGCGTTCGAGAATGTGGCGCACGCCAATCCGGCGGCGGGGCAGGGAGGATAGCAAAGCCGGCAGAGGGCGGCAAGAGAAGCGGTCGGCGAGTGCTAGCAGCTTGGTTGGAGCATTGGTGCGACGTTGCTTGTCGCGATTTCAAGACCCTATGGTTCGTCGAAAGCGACCGTGGCGGATTGAAGTTGACGGACACGAAAGAGGTTTAGAGCGTATCGATCGAAACTTTCCAGTTTCTTCTCCAAGTCGTTGGCGACCATCTGACGCTGGTCGAGGTCTCGCTTTCGCGCATCCAGGCCGTAACCTCCTTCAGATCGACGTCTGATTACATCGTTGTATCGCTTCAGTTCAGCACGAAGCTCGTCGAGTTCAGCTTGTGGATGAAGATCGTTGCTGGTGCCGAGGTCCGCTAGTACTTGTTGCAGCCGATGGGCCACGGCAGATAGTTGGTGAGTGTCGAGGTTTGGAAATGGATCAATATCGTCGGGCTTTGGAGGACCCATTTCGCGCTCGATGTCTTCGTATTCATCCCGCTTTCGCTTGATTTCAGATTTTAAGGTATCCAGCGTTCGCACCATTGCATCGTACGTCACGGATGGTCCCATTTCCTTCTGGTTCGAGAATTCTTCGTTGTATGCTTTCGCGATCGCGTCAACGATTTCCGTCAGGTCGCCTTTTTGGAAATTCGGCCCGGACATGCTTATTGCGAGGACACCATCGCTTGGACAGTAAAAGCGAACATGCTTCGCCAGCCATGCTGCGGGGTCCTTTACGTTTTGAAGTAATGTGAGCGATTGCAGATTCGAAGTTCGAAAAGCGTCATTCAGAAAGGGAGTGCACTTTAGTAGTCCGAGCTGCGACGTAGTGAACGTTTCAAATCCAAAGGTCGCCGGTCGTGGTAGGTCGCGAGCATCAGTTGCTGTGGGAATTTTTGGCTCAATGGTGAATAACGCCGTGACAGTAATTGGGCGATTTGACGCCGCACGAGCCTGAAAGAATACTGTTGCGATTACGACGCACAGCAGGCCGACCAATCCGACGGCACGACGGAACCTGGGAGATAATATCAGGGCGGCGCGCAACGAATGCACCTACTCTCCGCGATCGATCTCGCGAGTGCGCCTATCGCAGTAAGCGATTTTCGGCATGGACCAAAGCGTCGGAACAATGTGCAAAGCGTCGACGAGTCGCGGTTTGCCGCTAGTGAGAGTTGGCGATGGGATCGTGAGTCGCTGGGAATCGCGACGTCAGACTTTGCGGGGATACGATTGCGGCCTGCACCTGGCGGATTCGGTCGGGGGAATTAGCGTCGATGTCGAGCCACTGAAGGCGCGTCGCCATATCGACCGAGATTGCCCGCAGGCAATCGAGGTCACGCTTGCGTGTATCGAGGTCGGTGGAAATCTCGGACTGCTTAGCGATCGCGCCGTAAAGTTCGTCGCGATTCTTTTGCAGCTCGGCCACGCGTTGTTTGATTAACTTCGCTTTGGTTGGCGTATCTGTTAAATCGATCGCGAGCTGGTTCTCGAATCGCATCAGTTCGTCCTCGATGCGGTCCAGGCGCTTGAGCTCTTGATCGAAGGAAATCGAACGCTGGCCTTGGGCGGCTTCAGCCTTGCCGGTTTCACGAGCGATGTCTAGATATTCGTCGAGCTTGTGTCGAATTTCTTCGTTGAGGTTACGGAGATTGCGGTCGAACAGGTCGCGAGTTACGAGGCGTTGTTGGCGTTCCTGGTCTACGGCTTCATTCCAGTAGGATCGAGAAATCGCATCGACGATGGCGGCGATCTCTTTCTTCTGGGATTCATCTCCGCGGAGGCTGATCGAAAGGATCGCTCCATTTTGCGGAAATTCAACTGTAAGATTTTGTTTCAGCCATTGAACCGGATCGGCGTGGTCCTGCAAGATGGGCAGCGACCCGATTTTTGGATCACGCAGGGCGGCGGTCAGAACGACGTCGCTTTCGGCTAAGGCAATTTGCGTTCGTTTTAACGTTTCGAATTCATACTCGGTCAGAGATCGGCGATTGACTGCCTCGTTGAATACCGAAGGAAGCGAGCTTTCGACTTTGAAGAGGGCGGTGGCCGTCACACGGCCGGATGTTGTCCACCAATAAACGCCGCCCGCGATGATTAGGAGCAAGAAAATCGCCCCCGAGATCTGAAACCAATGTCGCTTGAAAACTGACGGCCGAACGGACGTAGACTGCTGGCCCATGGCGATACCCTCCGCTGCGAGAAGTATGAGAAAAGCGCGGTAGTTGTACGCAGGCCGTGCGGGATTGGTTCGCACGAAATTGGCGACAATTAGTCGTTCATCACCTCGGCCTCTTTGGCCTTGGCGGCATCGGTGCAGCGGTCCTCGAACTTTTTGGTGAGCTCTTGGATTTCCTCTTTGGTGGATTTGAGCTCGTCTTCGCTGAGGCTCTTCTCTTTTTCTTCGGTTTCGGCGTCTTTATTGGCGTCACGGCGGATGTTGCGGATGGCGACCTTTGTATCTTCCGTCAGCTCTTTCGTGCGGGCGACCATTTTGCGGCGGACTTCGCCCGAGAGGGGCGGGATGTTGAGGCGGATCACTTTACCATCGCTCTGCGGCGCTAGGCCGAGGTCGCTGGCGATGATGCCTTTTTCGATGTCCTTGATTGTCCCCGGATCGAACGGGCGAATGACGAGCTGCTGCGGCTCAGGCGCGCTTACGCTCGCGATCTGTTTGATGGGCACGGGCGAACCGTAGGCCTCGACGCGGAGGGAATCGACCATACCGGGGTTCGCGCGGCCGGTGCGGATGCCGGTGAGGTCTTGCTTAAGTTTGCCGAGCGCCTTTTCCATGCGCTCTTCGGCATCGAATAGTATTTCTTCAACGCTCATCTAAGAATTCCAATCGAATTAAACCACGGAGGCACGGAGGACACGGAGGGGTTGTATCACGATCAAAGTACGACACGAACGATTCCGTTTTTCAGGACTGCAATATTGAAATTTAGGAGCAGTCCAACTTTCATTCCCGTAATGCGAAGATATGTCAGCAGTTGGGCTTTGTGAAGGTCGGCGATTGAATCGATCGCTTTCAATTCGACAATCACTTTTTCAGCAACAACAAGGTCAGCCCGATAGCCGCAGTAAATTCGCACTGATTTGTACACGACGGGTATTGGTACTTGGTGTACGAATGGAACATGCCGGGTGCTCAGTTCATAGCAAAGACACGACTCATAGGCTGATTCGAGAAGCCCCGGACCGAGCTCCCGATGAACGTCGATCGCCGCCCCGATTATTTGATTCGTGATTTCTTCCTGATGCAGCATAGCGCAATCAGTTTCAGGTGGTCGCTAACCCCTCCGTGTTCTCCGTGCCTCCGTGGTTAATTACTTCGGTGCCGGCGCTTGGCTGGTGACGCGAGTGCCGATGTCTTCGCCGCGGACGGCGCGTTCGATGTTGCCGTCGGTGCGGTAGTTGAAGACCAGGATCGGCAGGTTGTGTTCCATGCAGTGGGCGATGGCCGTGGGGTCCATGACGCGGAGATTGCGGTCGCGGACTTCTTTGAAGGTGAGCTCGTGGAAGAGCGTCGCTGTGGGATCTTTTTCTGGGTCCGCCGTGAAAACGCCGTCGACGCGGGTGGCTTTCATGAGGATGTCGGCGCCGATCTCCATCGCTTTTTGTGCGGCGGCCGTGTCCGTGGTTACGAACGGCGCGCCAGTGCCGCCGGCGAGAATCACGATGCGTCCTTTTTCGAGGTGGCGGCGCGCGCGGCGGCGGATGAATGGCTCGGCGACGCCGTCCATGCGGACAGCCGACATCAAGCGGGTTTGGCAGTCAAGCGATTCGAGCGCGTCTTGAAGGGCGAGGCCGTTGATCACGGTGGCGAGCATACCCATATAGTGGGCCGTGGCCTCTTGAATGCTGGAGTTGCCGGCGGTGAACTGGGCGCCTCGCAAAATGTTACCGCCGCCAATGACGATGGCGATTTCGACACCGAGGGCGGCGGCGCGCTGCACTTGGGCGGCAATATCGACGACCTCTCCCATGCTGATGCCACGCTGGCCGGGGGCGGCAAAGCTTTCGCCGGAGAGCTTTAGAAGGATGCGTTTGTACGGGCTGGCGGACATGGGAATAGCCAATTCGGGATTGCGGGGCGCGTTGCGAACGATCTTGCTAGTAATTCTCAGCCCGAGCGGGCCGATGTGCAATTGGCGAAGCACAAAAAAAGCCCCGACGGGCGTCGGGGCTGGTGGGGTTCCGACTATGCTGCCGGTTTTTCGCCGGCAGATTCGCCGAGTTGCCAACGGATGAATTTCACGAGCTTCATGCCGCCGGCGGCGGCAACTTTGCCGACCGTTTGCTTTTCGTCTTTCACGAACGGTTGTTCGGAAAGGACGTGCTCGGCGTAGAAGTTGCGCATCCGGCCTTCGATCATCTTTTCGATGATGTTTTCCGGCTTGCCTTCCTTGCGGGCCTGCTCGGTAAGGATCGCGCGCTCTTTTTCGACGAGGCTCTTTTCGAGCTCGGCCGTATTCGTGGCTTTGGGCTTCATGGCGGCCACGTGCATGGCAACGCCCTTGGCAAGGTCATCGTTGCCGCCTTCGACGACGAGCAACACGCCGCTTTTGGCGTCGTGGTGGACGTAGTTTCCGGCGGGCAAATCAATGCGGACGATACGGGCTAACCGCAAAACTTCACGCATCTTGCCTTCGATTTCGTCCTTCCATTGCTCGAGCGTCATGCCTTTGCGGCTGGGGGCCGGCTGCTTCCACAGATCTTCGGGCTTATCGGCGCCGGGACCTACGGCGAGCTGTTTGGCGAGATCATTGGAAAGGGCGACGAGGTCTTCGTGCTTCGCGACGGGGGCGGATTCGACTTGTAGTTCGATCATTGCACCGACCGGCGGATCGAGCGTGGAGTAAGCGGCGATGCGGCCTTCTTCGGTCGTGCGATCCTGGCGAATCGACATAATCTTCTTGCCGGACTCGCGGGCCTTCTGCTTCGCGAGTTCGAAGTCGCCGTTCGTTTCCTGGAGCGCCTTCTTGCAATCCATCATCGGAAGGCCAGTTTCATCGCGCAGCTTCATGACCATTGCTGCTGTAATTTCTGCCATGAGAGTTTCCTCAACCTGAATTATGTGTGTGGTGCTGCGATCGTTCGACAACTACGCAGAATCCTGGCCAGGGTGGCCGGGGTAAAATTGCCGGCCCATCTTGGGCCGGCTGTTGTTCGCTGCAATTAAGACCGTTAGGCCATCGCGACTTCGGCGTCTTTGGCGGCGTGTTGGCTTTCGACGGCGGCGTGGCTCTTACCGGCCAGGACCGCGTCGGACAACATCTTCATGATCAGCTCGATCGACCGCATGCTGTCGTCGTTGCCGGGAATCGGCAGATCCACCAAATCCGGATCGCAATCGGTGTCGATGAGCGCGACCGTGGCAACGCCGAGCTTTTGGGCTTCGCTTACGGCGTTCTTTTCTTTCTTGGGGTCGACGATGATCAAGCACTCGGGCAGGCGATTCATCGTGCGGATACCGTTCAGGTTGCGGAACATCTTGCGATATTCGCGCGTTAGGGCGGATTGCGCCTTCTTCGAGTAGGTGTTGATCTTGTCCGTGTTCTTGACGTCTTCGAGTTCCTCGAGACGGCCGAGGCGGCTGCGGATCGTGCGGAAGTTGGTGAGCGTGCCGCCCAACCAACGATCGTTTACGAACGGCATGCCGCAGCGTGTGGCTTCGCGTTCGACGGCGTCGGCGGCTTGGCGCTTCGTACCGACGAAAAGGATGAGGCTGCCTTGCGACGAGAGCTGCGTGAGGTACTTCTTGGCACGCAACAAGCCGCGGACGGTTTCGCGCACGTCGATGATGTGAATGAGGTTCTTGCGGGCGTAAATGTACGGCCGCATCTTCGGGTTCCAACGGCTAGCGCGGTGGCCGTAGTGAACGCCGGCTTCGACGAGTTCTTGAACGAGTGCAGACATGAAAACTCCTTGGCACACCGGCTAAGTGTCGCCGCAGCGACCGTCCGGCGTTAGATCGGACATTCGGCCAGGTTGGTAAAACCGCGAAATCTCGGGCCGATCGAGCTCGCGGGAGCCTTGTATCGTATCGGGGCAGGGCAATGTGGGTCAACCGGCGATTTGCGACCGGGGTTCGAGCCGAATTAGGCCCCGAGTTGGCGTAGAGCACTCAACACGGCGTCGTGGAGATGGCCATTGGTAGCGACGACGCCGCGGTTCTTGGCGAGCGTGCGGCCGTGGGAGAAATCCAGCGATTTGCCGTCGAGGTCGGTGATTCGGCCACCGGCTTCTTCGATTACGATCGAGCCTGCGGCCTGATCCCAAATTTTTTCGCGGTAATCGGGGCGGGAAGGGGAGAGGAGGCGGAGCATGATGTCGCCGCCGCCGGCTGCGAGGACGGCGTACTTGGCTTGGCTGTCCATTCCTACGGGCGGTTCGGTAGTGCCGAGCTTCGATGCGAGTTGGCTGATCTCGTCGACGTTGGTGTGGGATTTTTCAACGGAGCGAAGGATGCGGGCGGAGCTGGATTGCGTATGCGGAGAGGCAGTGAGCTTTTGCCACCCAGGCTTGGCTGTGAGTGGTTGGCACCAAGCGCCTTGGTCGCGAGACGCAACGCAGATGCAGCCATCAGCGTCCGACGACTGGCCAGCAATGCCGACGTTCTTCGGTGCGAGCTCGGGGCACCCGAGGACGCCGAGTTCGACTTTGCCGTTCCGAACTAGCGCGAGAGCGACGGCATATTGTTCGCGGCGCAAGAAGCCTTTGGTGCCGTCGATGGGGTCGAGCGTCCAATAAGTTTCTGGCGGTTCACCGGCGCCGCGATCGATGAGGTTGCAAACCTCTTCGGGCGTTGCGTCCGAGATGGACGAGCGGACGAATTCTGTGATTTGGTCAAGGATTGCAACACCCTCTTCAAGGCGAAGCGCGTCAGCGTTTTCCTCCCCAATGAGCGTTGCGCCAGGGAGCTGCTCAGCGAGCCGACGGGCGATCACGGCCTGTACGGCGAAGTCGGCGACTGTCACGGGCGAGCGGTCGTCTTTTGTGAGCGTACCGGTCACCATTTCACGCTGAATGCGGCGGGCCAGAAGCGATGCTTCGCGCACGGCTTCGATGGCGAAGAGTGCGTCGGCCGATGAAATGGGGAACTGATCCATGTTGGAACGAGCGAAAATGACGTTCCAAGCGGTGAAAAGATGGAACAGTCTCGGGCCCAGCCAAGAAAGCCGAACCAGCCAGATTTAGTAAAACTACCCCGCCAGGACTCGAACCTGGAATGAGGGAATCAAAATCCCTAGTGTTACCATTACACCACGGGGTAACGCAGGGGCCAGTCTAGCGCGAACGGGTGCGGTTGGCAACGGAGAAGGCGAGTTGCTCGAGTTCCGTAGTGAGGTCAACGCCGACGAGACCGACATGCTCCGGAAGTGACAGCGCCACCGGGGCAAAGTTCACGATTCCGGTAATTCCGGCGGCGACAAGCTGATCGGCGGCTTGCTGAGCGTCGGCCGCGGGGACCGTGATCATGCCCAATTGAATGTGCTGTTGGCGGACGATGTCGCCAAGCTGAGCGATGTCAAAGACGGGTATCCCTTCGATTTGCGAACCGATGACTCGGGGGTCGCGGTCGAACGCGGCGACGATTCGAAATCCTTGCGCCGAAAAGCCTTTGTAGCGCAACAGGGCGCGACCCATGTTGCCGACGCCGACCATGGTGACGGTCCATTGCCGATCGGTGCCGAGGATGCGGCGAATCTCGGCGATGAGCTCGTCGCAGCGGTAGCCAATGCCGGGGTGGCCAAAGTGGCCGAAATACGCGAGGTCTTTGCGGACCTGGGCATCGGTGAATCCGAACAGGGTGGCCAACTGGCTGGAGCTGACGGTTGCCCTACCGGCACGCACTAAGTGCTGAAGCTCACGCAGGTAAAGGCTCAGGCGGCTGACGACGACGGCCGGAACATCGCGGGGTGGCGTAGGCGATTTTGGCTTGGATGAATGCAATTTGAGCCCATCGTTTCTGTGCGGTAGTCGCCAACCTCACTCTAAAAGAAGGGTGGGGGGGCAGCAAGTCATTTGAAGGCCTTGAGTTCAGCATAGGAACGTCGCTTTCCGGTCGCGGTCCCTGAAGCCGCTGGCATAAGTGGCACACACGTCATAGGTGGCCCGGCGCGATCGCTTTGGCCGGCACTTCTTCGCTTCGGAACTCCTAATGCGCGAAGAGTTTACGATCAGCAAAATGCTAGCAATCGCGAAAACCAGGGTGATTGCAGTGCATGGAGAAACTGCACAGTTGGGTTAAGGTGCGTGGATTTATCCGCCCGAATTAGGTAGTGGCGGACCATGTGTCCCGCCAGACCAGCCCAATTGGATCTCCCTACGTCGAGTTTACAGGAGGCTACGGACCATGAAACGTTTGATGGTTGCGCTTGCCGCTACCGTCGTGCTATCGCTTGCCCCAGCTCAAGCGAATGCCGGCTACTGCGGAGTCGCGCGTTATTGTGGATGTGACTGTCAGGAGCAGACTCAGTGCTGCACGAAAACAGTTCACGTCATGGAATACACGCAGGAAGAATTTACCTGCTACAAAACAGTCTGGGACCGGGTATGTGAGGATCGCACGATCAACTGCGTGCGGTACGTTCCCGAAACTCGCAGCCGCGAGATTTGCTACACGGTTTGCAAGCCTTGCTACGAGACCAAGACTCGTTGCTACACGGTCTGCAAGCCCTGCTATGAGACCCGTAGCCGCGAAGTTTGCTACACGGTCTGCAAGCCTTGCTACGAGACGAAGACCCGATGCTACACCGTGTGCCACCCGTGCTGGGAAGACCACAGCCGGGAAGTTTGCTACACCGTGTGCAAGCCGTGCTACGAGACCAAGACCCGCTGCTACACCGTCTGCAAGCCTTGCTTCGAGACGAAGAGCCGCGAGATCTGCTACACGGTGTGCAAGCCTTGCTTCGAGGAGAAGACGGGCTGCTACACGACCTGCAAGCCAGTGTGGGAAGATCGCACCCGCGAGATCAACTACACGGTCAGCGTGCCGGTTCACTACACCAAGACCATCCAAGTTCCGAGTGGTCACTGGTGCACGGAGTCATGGGAAGTTCCTGGCCCGACGATCCGCAAGATTGTCCACGACCCAGGTACCTGGTCGTATGACGCCTGTGGTTGCAAGTGCTGTTACACGCCAGGCGCTTGCCACGAAGAGTGCTCGCAATGCCCAGGTCACACCTGCTCGCGCCAGAAGTGGGTTCCCTGCTGTGTGGATAAAGAGATCTGCTGCGTCCGCTACGAGTGCGAACCCCGCACCCGGACCGAATGCTACAAGGTCTGCCACATGGAATCAGAGCAGCACACCTTCTGCTACAAGGTCTGCCACATGGTTCCGGAGCAACGTTCGCGCACAGTGTGCTACCAGGTCTGCCACATGGTTCCGGAACAACGGACCTGCAGCTACCAGGTTTGCCACATGGTGCCCGAGCAGCACACCCGGACGATCTGCTGGAAGACCTGCCACATGGTGCCAGAAACCAAAACCTGCACCTACCAGGTTTGCCACATGGTCCCAGAGCAACGGTCGCGTACTGTGTGCTACCAGGTATGCCATATGGTTCCGGAAACCCGGACCTGCAGCTACCAAGTATGCCACATGGTGCCCGAGCAACGGACCCGGACCGAGTGCTACACGGTCTGCGTTCCGCAATGCTACACCCGCACCATCCAGGTTCCGAAGTGCGTCTCTCACCAAGAGCCGTATAAGGTAACCCGTTGCGTGCCCCACTGCGTGTGCAAGGAAGTACCGGTAACGGTCTGCTGCCCGAGTGGTTGTGACGGTGGTTGCGGTGGCGAAAGCTCCGGCTGCGGTTGCAACAAGTAGTTAGTGTCTCAAGCCTCCCTTCCCGTAGCGGGAGCGTGGCTGGTCAACTGAAACCCACAGCGGGTCGGTTCTTCGGAACCGGCCCGCTTTTTTGTTTTACTGAGGTGAATTGGGTGTTTAACAAATAGCCAAATTGGACGCTCTGAAGCCACTAGCTTGTCGCAGTTGCTCATCTTGGCAAACTGAAACGCGTAGCTGCCAGCGAATTTCGAATTGGTCCCCAAAATGCTATGCGTCGAAACGGCGTTGCGGCCGAGCTTTGACGAACAGTCAAGCGTACGAATTGCAGACGTTGAAATCGAAACCTTGGCATTGGGACGTTCATGGGCGTTACGGATAAACAATTTCACCATCACGCGGATGGTAAACCCGAATCGTCGGACAGCGATGGGAATCACAGTGCGACGGAAGATCTGTTCGTGGTCGCGCTCGGCGCCTCGGCCGGCGGATTGGAAGCACTCGAAAAATTCTTCGATAACATGCCGGCCGATAGCGGGTTGGCGTTCGTCGTCGTTCAGCATTTGTCGCCGGACTTCAAGAGCCTAATGAACGAGCTTCTGGCTCGTCATACGAAGCTAGCAATCCACCGTGTAACGGATGGAATCCAGATCGAGCCCAATTCGATCTATCTGATCCCACCCAAGAAGGAGATGATCGTCTCTGAAGGGCGGCTACTGCTGACGGACAAGGACCCCTCGCAAGGCTTGAGCTTGCCGATCGACACGTTTTTGCGGTCGCTCGCAGCAGAGTACGGTCGCCACGCGGTGGCCGTTATTTTGTCCGGCACCGGTAGCGATGGCTCCCGCGGAGTTCGCGCGGTTCACGACACGGGCGGCTTCGTAATCGTTCAGGACGAAGCTTCTGCCAACTTCGACGGAATGCCCCGCAGTGCCATCGATACGGGCGTGGTTGATGCCGTTCTGCCGCCGCGAGATATGGCGGGGGCGATCATCGAATACGCTCAAGGCAGATTCTTCCCCGATCCGCAGGGGGATGACGCCCCTGCAATTCAAAATGATGGCGTTCAAGAGATCTTTAGAGTTTTGCACGGCGCGTACGGCATCGACTTCTCGTTCTATAAGCCGAACACCATCGCCCGGCGCGTAGAACGGCGCCTGCAGTTAACCCACACGCCTGACCTTGAGGGCTACATCGCGCGTTTGCACGGCGATCGTGAAGAGCTGAACTCGCTGTACAAAGACCTGCTGATCGGCGTTACGCGATTCTTTCGGGATGAAGGTGCGTTTGAACATTTAGAGCATGATCTCATCCCGCAATTAATCGCGCGGCTTTCGCAGGAGGAGCTGCGCGTGTGGGTATGTGGTTGCGCGACGGGCGAAGAAGCCTACTCGGTGGCGATCTTGCTGCATGAAGCGCTTACTTCACGACAGCAAACAGTGCGGGCGAAGATATTCGCCACAGATGTCCATCAGGCGTCGCTGGAATTCGCCAGCGTGGGCGTTTACAGCGAGGAAGCGCTCGCTGCTGTGTCTGAGTCGCGGCGGAATCGGTACTTCAGCAGGCATCCTTCCGGCTTTCAGGTGATTCCGGAACTGCGGAAGATGATCGTGTTCGCGCCACACAATGTCATCAAGGACGCGCCGTTCACGAAGTTGGATTTGATCACGTGCAGAAACATGCTCATCTATTTGCAGCCGCACGCGCAAAAAAAGGCGATATCGCTGTTTCATTTCGGCTTGAAAACGAACGGTATTATGTTTCTCGGCCCGAGCGAAAGCCCGGGCGATCTGGCAGACGAATTTGACGCATTGGACCGTCATTGGAAGACCTTTCGCAAGCGTCGCGACGTGCGTTTGCCGGCGGACTTTCGGCTGCCGCTGTCTCCCGGCCTTTCGCGGTGGCGTGCCTCGGCGGGCGTCCCCGCTTTGGATTCGCGAGGGCTGCCGGATTTACAGCTGCTGCGAGCGTACGACGTGCTGCTCGAACAGCACGTGCCGCCGAGCTTACTGGTGAATGAGCGCCGCGAGCTGATCCATTCCTTTGCAGGGGCCGGCAAATATCTGTCGGTTCGGGATGGCCGGCCGACTTCCGATATTCTCGAGCTCGTGGAGCCCGAACTGAAGATTGCCTTGGCCGGCGCACTTCAACGGGCCGCGAAAGACAAGGAGCCAATCGTTTATGGCTCGGTCCACTTACGCTCGGTCCCGGAAAACGAGCAGCTGCGTGTGACGGTTAAGCCAGTTACGATCCAAAGCACGGGCGACGAATACTTTCTCGTTTCCTTCGAAGCGCAAACCAAGAAGCCCTCGCTGCCGCCCTCGGAAAGCGCGATTGATTTCGACGCCGCTTCGCGTGATCGTCTAGCGGAAGTCGAGGACGAGCTTCGCTACACGAAGGAGAATCTGCAGGCGACGATCGAGGAGATGGAGACAACGAACGAGGAGCTCCAAGCCACGAATGAGGAGTTGGTCGCTTCGAACGAAGAGCTCCAGAGCACCAATGAAGAACTTCATTCGGTGAACGAAGAGCTTTATACAGTGAACGCCGAGCATCAACGTAAGATCACGGAGCTTACGGAGATGACGGACGACATGGATAACTTGCTGCGGAGCACCGAGATCGGCACGATCTTTCTCGATCGTTCGCTGCGGATTCGCAAATTCACGCCGCAGATTTATCACGCGTTCCAAATCTTGCCCCAAGATATCGGCCGCAGCATTGACACGTTTTCGCACAATATTGTGTTCGACAATTTGACCGCGGAGGTTGGTCGAGTCGTCACGGAAGAGAAGCCGTTTGAAAAGGACGTGCAAGACCGGAACGGAAAATGGTTCCTACTGCGAATTCTGCCGTACCGCACGAAAGGACGAGTCGATGGGGCCGTGATGACGTTAGTCGATATCGCCGGCGTGAAGAAAACAGAAAGCGAATTGCGGCGGATGTCGAAAGTGTTCATGGACGGAGCGGACCCGATCATCATCGAAGATTTGGAAGGTCGTATTATCGATCTTAACGAAGAGGCAACGCGAGCCTACGGATGGAAACGTGAGGAAATGGTTGGCCAGCCAGGCACAAAGTTGGTGCCGGCCGAGTGGGTTGCCCAAGCGAACGCGTTGCGCGAGAGAGTTCGGCACGGGCAGAATGTGCGAAACGTGGAGCTCATGCGGCAAGATCGGTCGGGCCACGCTTTGCCTGTGCTGTTAACACTCTCTGTACTGCAAGACGAACAGGGGAAGCCGATCGGCGTTGCCATTTTGTCGAAAGACATTCAACAGCTAAAGGAGGCCGAGCGAGAAGCGCGCGAGGCGGTAATTCGCCGCGATGAATTTCTCGCCATGCTTTCGCACGAGTTACGCAACCCGCTAGGTGCCGTGCTCAATGCAGCGGAGCTCATGACGCACGCCGAGAATTCGGACCCGCGTGGAGCGCTAGCGGCGGACGTGATTTTGCGGCAATCGCGGCAAATGGCACGATTGCTCGATGACCTGCTGGATGTGTCGCGCGTAACGCAGGGGAAAATCGAAATCCGCCGGCAAATTATCGACCTCAAGCAAGTGGTGCGCGACGCGGTCGAAGCAGTGCGACCCGAAGTCGAGGATCGCCAGCATAAGCTCGATGTGGACGTGCCAGATGACCCGATGTTCGTCGAAGGCGATCCGTCTCGCATTCTTCAGATTCAAGAAAACCTGCTCGGCAACGCGGCCAAATACACCCCAAACGGTGGACGAATTTCGATCACCGCTCGGTGTGAGGGCAAAGACGCCGTCATTTCGGTGAAGGACAATGGACAAGGCATACCACCCGATATGCTCAACAATATCTTCGAGCTATTCGTGCAAGGACCGAAATCGCTGGCTCGGACCGAGGGAGGCATGGGGATTGGCCTCAGCCTGGCACGCGTCTTGGCCGAGCTGCATGGCGGGACACTTTCCGTTCAAAGCGATGGCAAGTTCCACGGCAGTACATTCACGATGCGGATGCCGCTCACGAAGAAACAGCCGCTCAAAGTGGCGGTCAAGGACATCCCCCAAGCTACCGGAACGCGCGTATTGATTGTCGAAGACAATCACGATAGTCGAGTGACGCTGGAGAAATTACTGCGACTTTATGGGTGCGAAGTTTCGACGGCGTCGGACGGCCGAGCTGGATTCGAGGCGATTGAAAGGTTGAAACCGGACGTCGCGTTGGTCGACATCGGCCTGCCCGGCATGGACGGATACGAAGTTGCGAGGCGAGTTCGCAGCGACCTGGGCGGCTCTCCGGTTCGACTAGTTGCGGTCACCGGATATGGTCGTGCTGAAGATCGAGAGGCGGTCTTCAAGGCAGGCTTTGACGCCCATCTCGTCAAGCCGATTGATCCGAAAGAATTGGTGCGGACGCTGACTAAGGCGAAGTGACGATTGGAATTGCTTACCCTTGCCCTTGGTTTTTTAGCCGATCGCCCCCGGCGGAGCCGGGGGCTGCCAAAAAACAAACTACGGCGTCCTATAAAAGCAGAGCGGGGACCTCGTGCACACGCGGCCCCCGCTCTTTCCCGGCAAGCAACTAGTCAGGTTCGCTCCTGCGCGGCGGTTTCCGAATCCGTGGAATAGTCGCTCTGGGCGACTCCGCCTTCCTGTTCGTCGCGAGCTCACGCCAATACGCGTTCGATGTGCAGCTCGTCGCGGATCGCGTCGAGCAAGGCTTTTGGATTCAGCGGCTTGGTGAACCACCGGTCGACGCCATTCGGACCGACACTGACGTCGGTCTCTTCGGGTTTCATGCCGCTGACGGCGAAGAGTTTGAGGCTGCGGTAATCGGGATTGCTGCGGATTGCCGAAATCGTTTTGCCACCGTCGAAGCGAGGCATTTTCATATCGAGCAGTACGACATCCGGTGCATGCTCGGTGAGGCGGACCATGGCTTGCAGGCCGTCTTCGGCTGTGTCGACATCGAATCCGCTCACTCGCAAGCAGCCGGCCAATAGCTCGCGTTCGTTGTCGTCGTCTTCGACCACCAATGCGCGGTGATGCAGTTCGCTGGCCGCATTAATTGTCGGCTTGATCACGCGCGGCTTTTCTTTGACTGGGCCATCCAGTTCTTCCTCGATCGCCTTGAGCTCATTGAAGATTTTGAAGATCGTCGATTCAGCGTCGGAAAGATCGCCGACTTCGATGTTGCGATGAAGCAAATGGAGGCCAAGCGCAGCTGAGTTGAGCCGATTACGCGTAGCGTGGGTAAGTTTGCGTTCGAGGGCCTCCTTCGCATCAGGAAACTTCAGCGTGTGGGTTTCGCCGTTCGCTTCCATTTTTTCGGTGATCTCGTGCCGATGCACGGGAACTTCGTGCGGGGCATCGATGCCAAGTCGCACCTTGTTGCCGGCGACTCGCAGAATTTCGACGCTGATACCGAGTGTGGGGAAAACGACTTTATCGTTGCGGCCACGAGAGAGAACCAACATGACAGGACTCCTTTAATTCGTCCGCCGGCGTTTCCAATATTCGGCCAGCGTTGCGGCAACCGCGATGTTTATCCATCGCTCACGACGACGACGCCTGTTCCGGCGTGATTGCGTCTGGCGAGTGATCGGGCGAAGGATTTCCTTGCCCAGGGGTTGCATTTAACTGCGATCGTGGAGTCCATTCCTGGTATCGCAGTTTTTCAACAACTATGGTTCTAATTTGCGCGCACAAAAACGAACAAGAGCAGATTTAAAAGAAAGTTTTGATCGCTAGCGAAGATGCGTTGTGAGTGCGACGGTTTGTCAGCTAGAACGGAGCCAATTATCATCAGGCGATGCGACAAACACTTTTTTTCGTGAGCCTATTAGTTGTGTCTTACCCAATCTTCGCAGTTGCTGAGCAAGATGATGGAGAGCGAGCCGCGAAAATCGCGTCGCTGCTGCCGCCGCACGTTGGTGCTTGCGTGATGGCGATCAAGGACGGGAAGGTCGTCTTCGAGCATTCGTACGGCGTGGCAGATATCGAAACGAAATCGCCATGTGCGCCGGAGACGAATTTTCGTTTGGCGAGTGTATCCAAACAGTTCACGGCGACCGCGATTATGCTGCTCGTCGATCGAGGCAAGCTCTCGCTCGACGATCCGTTAGCAAAATTCTTCCCCGGCTTTCCTAAGTACGGCGAGAAGATCACGGTGAAGCAGTTGTTAACGCACACCTCAGGCTTACCGGCTTACGAAGATCTCATTCCCAAAGGCACAACGCTGCAGCTCGACGACTACGATGTGTTGCACCTGCTCATGGAAACTAAGTCACCGAAGTTCGCCGCAGGTTCGAAGTGGGAATACTCCAATTCGGGGTACACTCTGCTGGGATTGATTGTAGAGCAAGTTGCGCAAAAGCCATTTCATGACTTCGTGAAGTCGGAGATATTTACGCCGCTCGGGATGGACGAGAGTGTCGTTTACCAGCGTGGACTGAACGAGGTGCCACATCGCGCGTTTGGTCATGAGCGAAAGGGTGGCAATTGGGTACAGTCGGATCAAAGCCTGACCAGCGCGGTGCGTGGCGACGGCGGCGTCTATACGTCGCTACGCGGCTACGAGAAGTGGTTGGCGGGAATCGACGAGCGCAAGCTGCTTAGTAAGTCGTCGTACGATGCTATGTTTTCTCCCCAGGTAGAAACAGATCGTCACGGTAGCCATTACGGCTACGGTTGGTTCATCGACGACTATCGCGGTGAGCCGCGAATTCATCACAACGGCGAAACGCACGGTTTTCGAGAGTGCGCGCAACGGTTCCCAAAACGCGGGGCGGCACTTTTGATCCAACTGAACGCGGAGTGGAATGAGTTGGATGGAAGCCCAGATGACGTAACGAAGATGGGCGAGCGCATTGCCGACGTGTTGATATTCGAGAAGTAGTCTCTGCGTGCACCGACTACGGCGTGCCACGCTCGACCGGTAGACCGGCGGAATACCATTCTTGCGTGCCGCCTTCGACGTTGACGACATTCTGATAACCGGCGGCCATCATCATTTCGCAGGCCCATGCACTGCGGCCGCCGACGGCGCAAATGAAATACATTGGCTCGGCCGCGTTCTGGTGAGATTGCATTAGCGTCGTAGGATCGAAGCGATCTAGCGGGATGTTGCGAGCGCCCACGGCGCGGATTTCGTTGAATTCATCAACGGTGCGAACGTCGACCAAATCAACGGCGTGATCTTGCGTCTCACGGTACAGATCCGCGCAGCGGATGGTTTTAATGGTCGGAGGATTCATCGCCCAGCGAGTTCTCCAGAATCGGGGGGTGCGCCAGTTTGGCTCTCGAAAGATACACGAGCGCCAAGAAATCGTACAAGCCGTGAGCGACCATCGGGGCAACCAGGTCATGATACTCAAATACGAGCCAGCCGAGGAAAGCTCCGACGATGACCGCAAATGCGAAGTACAGCTTCGATAGGGCGTGAGCTAAGCCGAACAGTAAGCTAGTAATTGCCAGCGCAATGATGGGCGTCGTCCATTGGCCGAACTTGGTCTGCAGCGCACCTCGGAACAAAAGCTCTTCACCCACGCCGGCTAGCAGGGCGACCATTGCGAATTGCGGAATGCTGCGGCTCGGAAACATTTCGCGAATCAGCCAATCGACTTGGTCGCGAAGTTGTCGCAGGGCGGGCTGCCGGGAATTGACGAGCAGCCAGAACACGAGCAACATTGGCAGCGTCGCGATGAGACCGCGAACACAGGCAATCGCGAATGGTTTCCCCAACAGCGGGAATTGGTCACGCAAAGACACCGAGAAGATCCAAGCGAATGCGATGGCAGCGAGCGCCAATCCGCCTTCCACCATGACCGCCATTGCGAAGCCGTTTGAACTCTCGGGACCCGGCTCCATTTCGAACCAATCTTCTGCGCATTGATGTGACAAACGCCGTCTTGGCCGTGCCCGAGCGGGCCTCATCTTGACGGCTCGCCAACAGCAGGATTACATTGGCTGGTTCGCAATCGCCGCAGAGTTTCCACGCTTCGAAATGCGGGAACCTGGCCGCCAATCGGCTTCAACGTAGGGCGGGCTAAGCTGCCCGTCAATTAGACAATCACTCGGCGACGGACGCGTTCGTTCGTTTTCCAATTTAATCGTTCGGATGGATTACACATGGCAACAGCAGGGTTAGCACGCAAAACAAAGCGGGGTTCTTCATCGCACGCGATGGCTGGTTCTACCAACGGTCGCGCGACGAAGATGATTTATTATTTCGGCAAGACCAAGACCGAAGGCAAGGGCAACCAAAAGCAGTTGCTCGGTGGCAAGGGCGCGAACCTCGCCGAAATGACCAGCATCGGTTTGCCGGTGCCTCCGGGCTTCACGATCACGACCGAAGTTTGCGACCTGTACTACAAGAGCGGTCGCAAGTTGCCTGATGGCTTGATGGACGAAGTCGCTCGCAATGTGCAGATGCTCGAAAAGGAGCTCGGCAAGAAATTCGGCGATGATTCGGATCCGCTGTTGGTTTCGGTGCGCAGTGGCGCCGCCTCGTCGATGCCCGGCATGATGAACACCATCTTGAACCTGGGATTGAACGACGAAGCCGTCGAAGGCTTGGCCAAAGCGACCGACAACGAGCGATTCGCGTACGACGCTTACCGTCGGCTAATCAACATGTATGGCGACGTCGTATGCAACGTCGATCACGAACATTTCGAAGAAGCTTTCGACAAAGTAAAGACCAAGTACAAGGTCAAGAATGATACCGATGTGCCAGTCGAAGGGATGAAGCTGCTTTGTGAAGAGTATAAGAAGGTCTTCCAGAAGCACTTTGGCAAGCCGTTCCCGCAAGAGCCGATCAAGCAGTTGGAGCTCGCAATCGAAGCTGTGTTCAAGAGCTGGATGCAGCCGCGTGCGGTGACTTATCGGCAAGTTGAGAACATCACTGGCTTGCTCGGCACGGCCGTGAATTGTCAGTCGATGGTGTTCGGCAACATGGGCGACGACTCGGGCACGGGCGTCGCGTTTACGCGAGATCCGGCAACTGGCGAGAACAAGTTCTACGGCGAGTTCCTGATCAACGCGCAGGGCGAAGACGTCGTGGCCGGTATCCGCACGCCGCTCCCGGTCGCCGAAATGCCGAAGTGGAACAAGCAAATTCACAAGCGGCTGCTCGAGATTAAAGACATTCTCGAGAACCACTACCGCGACGTTCAGGACATCGAGTTCACGATCGAAAAAGGCAAGCTGTTCATGCTGCAAACGCGAAACGGCAAGCGGACAGGTGCCGCGGCTGTGAAGATCGCCTGCGACATGGTCAAAGAGAAGTTGATCGACGAGAAGACGGGCGTTCTACGCATCCCGGCCGGTGACCTCACGCAGTTGCTGCTGCCCAGTTTTGCCCCGGCTGCGAAAGCTCAGGCGAAAAAGGACAAGAGCCTACTTACCACTGGCTTGCCGGCTTCGCCGGGCGCGGCGGTGGGTAAGTTGGCATTCACCGCGGCTGAAGCGGTCGAACGGACAGCAGCAGGCGAAGCGGTGTTGCTGGTTCGCAAGGAAACAAATCCGGAAGACATCGAAGGCATGCACTCGGCCGTCGGTATTCTCACGAGCACGGGCGGCATGACGAGCCACGCGGCGGTCGTCGCACGTGGCTGGGGCCGCTGTTGCGTCGCGGGTGCTGGCGAAATCCAGATCGACGAGAAGGGCCGCAAGATCAAGGTCGGCGGCAAAACCTTCACGCATAAGGACACGCTCTCGATCGACGGTTCAACCGGCGAAGTGATGGCCGGCTCGATCGCTACGCAAACGCCGAAGCTTTCCGGCGATTTTTCCACGGTCATGGGTTGGTCGGACAAGTACCGCACCATGAAGATTCGCACGAATGCGGATACACCGGAAGATGCCAAGCGGGCCCGTGAATTCGGCGCACAGGGCATCGGACTGTGCCGCACCGAGCACATGTTCTTCGAAGGCGATCGCATCAAGGCCATGCGGGCGATGATTCTGGCGAAGGACCAAAAAGAACGCCGCGAAGCGTTGAAGGATTTGCTACCGCATCAGCGGAAGGATTTCATCGGCATCTTCAAGGCGATGGCTGGACTTCCAGTAACGATTCGGCTGCTCGATCCGCCGCTGCATGAGTTCTTGCCACATGAGGCGAAATCGCAGGCGGAAATGGCGAAGGAACTCGGCATCACGGCTGCCGACGTGAAACAGCGTGTCGACCAATTGCACGAGATGAACCCGATGCTCGGGCATCGTGGTTGCCGGCTGTCGGTCACGTATCCTGAAATCCTCGAAATGCAGGTTACTGCAATTACAGAGGCGGTCATCGCCTGTAAGCAAAAGGATATCGATGCTCAGGCCGAGATCATGATTCCGCTCGTCGGTACGGCGCGCGAACTCGAAGTGCTGGCGAAGCAAGTTCGAGAGACGATGGCCGACGTGCAGGAAAAGAAGAAGTACAAAGGCAAGCTCGGCATCACGGTAGGCACGATGATCGAAGTGCCGCGGGCCGCGCTGGTCGCTGACCAGATCGGCGAGATCGCCGAGTTCTTCAGCTTCGGCACGAACGACCTGACGCAGATGACGTTCGGCTTTAGCCGCGACGACATCAACACGTTCTTGCCCGATTATTTGAAGCAAGAGATTTTGCTCCGCGATCCGTTCCAATCGCTCGATACGAGCGGTGTTGGCCAATTGGTTGATATGGCCGTGAAGAAGGGCCGTAGCGCCAAAGAAAAGCTCAAGTGCGGCATCTGCGGCGAGCACGGCGGCGATCCGGATTCGATCGTCTTCTGCCAGAAAGTCGGTCTGGATTACGTTTCGTGCAGCCCATTCCGCGTGCCGATCGCTCGGCTCGCGGCGGCACAGGCGGCGCTTAAGCAATCGGGCACCGAGTCCGGCCGCAAAGGCGAGTAAGTAGACAGCCCGACCATCTTGGGCGAGAACAACGAAATAAAATAGCCCGGACAAAAGTTCCGGGCTATTTTCATTGATTAATAGCGTTAGGCGTCTACATAGATTACGCAAAACCCGTCGTATCCTTTGATGCCGACGGTTTGCAGCGCGGTGGCCTGCAATCTCTTGTCCGCGGAAACCATTGCGTTGAATTTCCGAACTCCTTGAATCAATGGGTCTTCGCTCTTGCTGTTAATCACTTCGCCTTTTCGGACAACGTTATCGGCGATGATCATTGTCCCAGTGCGAGAGAGCTTGATCGACCAATCTAAATACTCGCAATATTGCGCCTTGTTCGCATCCAAGAAGATCAGATCGAACGGCGCTTCGCTGGATTCGTGCAGCGTTTGCAGGCTTTGCACGGCATCGCCCACTTTGATTTCTATTTTGCAGGGGAATGAAAATCTATCCAAGTTCTTTTGAGCCAACTCCGCATAGGTCGGCTCTAATTCCAAAGTGATTAGATATCCGTCACGCGGCAAACTCTTGGCCAGCCAGGCGGTGCTATAACCACCGAGCGTGCCAACCTCCAGTACGCGGTGGGCGCCAAGAAATCGAACAAATAGCTCCAAGAGTTTTCCTTGGGCAGCGCTGACATTGATTGCGGGCAAGCCTGCTTCTTTTGAAGCCGACAAGATGTTGGCGAATTCTGCATCGGGTTTTACGAGAACCTGATCGAAGTACTGTTCAACCTCGGTCCACAGCTGTTCCATGGTCCACCTACGTTCCCGGTTCTTCGCTTGCAAAATGCACTAGGAAGTATTCGTCGTGAGCCGGCTAGTGACTACATCGCATGGCCATCTTGGCGGGAACTCGCGCAAGAAAATAGCCCGGCCAAGATGGCCGGGCTATATAATTGCTTGTTGGTGGGTCGTTCGCGGCGTTTAACCAACCTTCTTTTCGACCTCGGGCAGCGCGAACGAATTGTCGTCGGCGTCGTCGCGGCGGAGGCGTACAATCGCTCCCGGCGGGGTCCGGCGTTCATGCACGAATCCGCGCTTACCGCCGGAGAAGAATTCGGCGAACTCCGAAGCGGGACCGACGGGGAATTCGAGTTGCAGCGTATCCAAAATCTCCTGCCACATTAAACCGCTGCGGTAGATCACGCGGTAGGCTGACTTTAAATCCATCACCTCGCGTTGCGTCATGCCGGCTCGTCGCAGGCCAACCTTGTTCAATCCAACGACCTGCGAGGTGTCACCATCCAGCGTGACGAACGGCGGCACGTCTTGCACGACGCGCGCCAGGCCGCCGATCATCGCCATCCGCCCGACACGGCAAAACTGGTGGACTGCAGCCCCGCCGCCAAGGTAGGCGCGTTGGCCGATTTCAACGTGGCCACCCAACATCGTGCCGTTCGTCAGCACGACATTGTCCTGAACCGTGCAATCGTGCGCCGCGTGCGAATTAACCATGAACAAACAGTGATTGCCGATCCGCGTAACGTGACCCGCTTCCAGGGCCCGATGCACGGTCACGTTTTCACGAAATACGTTGCTATCGCCTATTTCTGTCGTTCCGGGGTGCTCGGGCATGTGGACATGTTGCGGCATGCCGCCCAGCACGGTGCCTTCGAGGACCAGGTTATCGCGCCCTAACTGCGTGCCCGATTTCACCGTTGCTCGACCAACCAGGTGACAACCGTCTCCCAACACGACTCCAGCTTCGACGACGCAAAACGGTCCGATTCGCACGCCTGTTCCAAGCTCAGCGTGAGGACTAACGACAGCAAGAGGATGAATCGACACAGGCGGGTCCTTTCCGAGATGGCGGGATAGGCATCGCAGGTACGCTTGTTCCTGTTTGGCCGGCCGGCGGATTACGGGGTCCGCCAGCAGCCAGATGCCTTTATCACTATCGGGCGTAGCGTTTGTGACGGCTTAACCGCAGGTGCGGATTTTTCGCTGCGTAACGGGTCGCGTATGGGCGAGATTGCCGGTTGCCTGATACACTCGGGGGATCAACAGCTAGCAGATTGTTTGTTGCTAGCGATACGCGAGCCGTTGCGGCTCATCAGTGTGTCAATTTGCACGCAATCCGACGCTCCCGCGATAGCACGCGGAGGAGATTTCAAATGTCCGATCCAGTTGCCCTTTACGACGAAGCCGACAAACTCAAGGACGCCGGGAAACTTGAGGAAGCTGTCGCGAAATTGAAAGAATCGCTGGCAGGGGACGCGAATTACGCGCTGGCTCATTCGGCGCTGGCAGTCGTACTCCAAAAACTGGGCCGGCATGAGGACGCAATCGCACACGCCCGTCGAGTTTGCGAAATTGAGCCGAACGATCCGTTCAGCTTTACGGCGCTCAGCGTGACCTACCAGCGGGCATTCGCCGGCACGAATAACCAGCAATTCATCCGGATGGCCGAGGATGCGATGGAGCAAAGCCGGATGCTGCAGAGCGGGCACTAACAAAGGGTGTTGTGTCACCGACGCGGCACAGTTGGCCTAGCAATTCGGCGCGTGGTTGGTGATGACAATCGTCTACGACCTATCCGAAGCCGTACCTGCTGCCTTGCTCGGCATGTTCGCACTTTGGGCGGCGGCTTCGAAACGGCATTGGTTCGTGCGCACCGGCGTCGTTGGGGCCGCGATTCTCGTCGTGCTGTTGATACCGGCCTACGAAGTAGTTGTCCAATTCAGCATCGAATGTTTGTTAATCATCGCTGGCTTGGCATGGTGGCGGCGAAGGCGGAATCCGGCAACCAATCGCCCCGCAAAATGGCTGAAGCCTTGGCAACTTCGCCTCTCGCTCGAAACGCTGCTGCTGGCGGTTGTTCTGATTGCGGTTCCAACCGCAGTAATAACCAAAGCTCACGGTTTCGCGAACTTTGACTGGTACGACTTGATTCTCTGCGGCATCATCACCGGCGGCACCGCATTGGCTTGCGTATGGATTGTCTTTGGACGCAGTCCGCTGTGGGTCCGGATCTTTGCGATTCCTATTTTTGCGCTAGTCATTGCCGTCGCGCAGACTGGTCTGTTCTGGATTGGGGCGATCTTCAGACACTGGTGGTACGTCGTAAAATCCGACCCGCTAGCGGACTACATAAAGCTCGCCCTGCGACAGTTCTGGCCGGATGTGAAGGGCTGGATTTGGTCGACTGGCATCGGCATAGCAATCGTTACCGTCTGGCTTGTTCTGATGCGACGCGCCGAGTGGCTTGATCCGTTTGATGACCTGTCGAGTCATCCGGCAATTGGCGAGGCAGAAAATCGACGCGGAGTTGTCCTCACGCGGTCCGCAGCTTGCATGTGGTTCGGAATCATCGCACTTTTTCCGTTGTTTATCCTCGTGTCGCTGTTGCAGCGGACGCCGATTCCCACTGTCCAATTACCGCAGCCCAACGGATTCGACGATTTTGTCGCTGCCGGCAAAATGATTGGTCCAACTGCGGCTAAAAAACTTCGTGCGTTCGACCTACTGTCGCCACAGGCGCTCGTTACCGAAGTCGCTGGCGTATTGCCCGCATTGCAGCTCGTCCAAGACGGCCTGAAAAAGGATTGCTGGAATCCTCATGGATACAAGCCTTTCGAATGGCAGGATTGGGCGGCACTGGGCTACATCACTGACGCCTATTGCGGCCAAGCCGCGCTCGCGAGGCAGAACGGCGATGAGCAGGTTTTGCTTGAAGAAGACCTCGCGTACTTGCGGCTCTCGATCGCGGTAGGTCGAGGTCTCCCGGCCGATGGAATAATTAACGATGTCTTCTATCGGTATGAGCCCGATGTTGCCAATTCCCTGTGGGACCTCAGCGCACACCTGTCGTTAGTCAGAATTCGCGAAATAGTGGTGGAGCTTTCGGAACTGGACAGCCGGCGCGAGCCGTGGGAAGTGTTGGCAGAGCGTGAGCGCATCTTTGAGGAGAACGCGACGTGGCAACGCCATCTGAACTGGTTACTTCGGAAATGGTCGGGACAGGATCGAAGCGCCATGAGCCGGCAACAATACCTGCGTCGGGTTACGCAATTGCGGGTTCTCATCTTGAAGCTCGCGGCTCGAGCTTACGAAAAGGAAAAGGGGCATCCGCCCGCGGTGCCCGCGGATTTGATTCCTGACTACTTGCCGTCGATACCCGGCGATCCTTTTGATGGAGGCCAGTTGAAGTATTGCGTCATCGGCAATTCGTACACGCTTTACAGCGTGGGACGAAACGGAATCGACGACGGCGGCAGCGATGGCGGCACAACTGTGATCGAACCCTATTTGACTCGGCAAGGTGACCTCACCGAATCGCAAATGTTTCCCGCTCGCACCCCGGAATAGTGTTACGGAACCGCGAGCGAAAAATCCGCGCGGGTTACTTAACGCGCGACATCTGCTTCAAAAAATCCTGTTGCAGCTTGTTGAGATCGCCAAAGTGTTCGCGGAATTCGGCGAGGTGGGTTTCGGGCGTGTCGTCTACCAACGGGGGTTTTTCAGCGAGCATCTTCATGTACTCGGTGTAGTTTTTCGTTTGGTACTTGATGAGGTAGTAGTTGAGGGCCCAGGCGTCGGCGTAGGCGTCGAAGGCGGTGCGCGGGTTGTGGAAGAGTGTGGCGTCGCGAAGGATGAACTCGAGCGTGTTGTCGTTCCAATCGGGCAAATGCTTGTGGAACACCTCGAGGCGCGGGTAGTTCACGCGGCCGATGCCGCGCCAGCCGCGCGTGCTCGAAAGGTCGGGGGCCTCAAAGTAGACGGCCATGCCTTCGCAGAGCCAGAGCGGGATATCCGCATAACGTTGCTGCAGGCCGTTGTTGAAGGAGATTTGGTGCGTGGCTTCATGGACGATCGTGGCTACCAGCGGTTCAGCGGCGGGTTGCGAGAGGATTTGATTGATCTCTTTGAGCGAGCCACGAGCGCCGTTGGCGCGGAGGGCTTCAGTGCCGGTAAGGTCGAACATGTTCACGCGGTTCGATCGCAGACTGTAGAAGCCGATGATCGATCCGGTGCCGCCAGGGAGATCTTCGCGGGCGGCCTGCTCGTATTCCTGGTGCGTGGCGAAGAGGAGAATCGGCAACGGGAACTCCGGTTCATGCAGCTCGATGCCCTGCCCTTGCCAATAGTTGGTGAATGCTTTGTTGAGACGCTCGAGAAGTGAGCTCGTCCACTGGGCGTAGGTACGCGAAGTGTCGTAAACGATTACGTAGTGCGGCGTGTTATAGCTGCGGAAGCCGGCCGGCATTTCCGAGACGAGTCGCTCGGCAAGAATTTGTGGCGCGAGGGGTTTGAACGGCTCATCGAGCTTGGCGCGCTCGTGGATGTTAGCACGATCGAGCTGGTAGAGTTGGCCGTCGTTAGTTTGTAGGAGGATGCCGCCGTCGGCGGCTTCGATGAGGATGCGACCGTCGGCAGTTTGAGGGTGGCCGTTTTGCGTGAACGCGAGGTGTTCTTGGGCGGTGTTAGAACTGGAGTCGGTGTTGGCATCAGCGGAATTCGGTTTACGGGGCGCAGCGGAAGAGGCGCTCGTGAGAGCGAGTAGCGTTGCAGCAATTCCTAGAACGAAGAACGGTTTGGTGAGGCGCGTTGGTGACATCACTTCTATTGTAACGTGCGCCGGAAATTGGTCGGAGATTAGATTGTCGGAGGCGATTGTTTACGATTCGCGCAAGTTGAGTTAGGCAAATTGCGTGGCTTAAAAGCCGCCGCGAAAAGCGCGAAGAGCCGGCGAGCGATGGCGATTAAGCCGTTACTTCAACGCAGGCCGCGAGAAGGGCGTCCTTATCCACGCGGTGGCAAAAATCGCCGAAAGATTCGCCGTCTTGGCGTGCTTCCTTGAAATAGCGAAGTACCGGCACCAACGTCGGCACCACTTCGTTTGTGGGCACCAAGTCTTTATAGATGAAGTTCAGCCGATCGCCGAGGACGCGGCCCCCGAGGAAGATCGTGTACTTGTCTTTCGTCTTGCCGACGAGGCCGATGTCGGAGTTATACGGGCGAGCGCAGCCATTGGGGCAGCCCGTCATGCGAGTGGTGAAGACTTCGTTTTCAAGGCCAAGTCGAGCGACTTCGACTTCAAGTTGGTCCATGAGGTCAGGCATTACCCGCTCGCTTTCGGCGACGGCGAGGCCGCACGTGGGAAGGGCGGGGCATGCCATCGACCAACGGCGGACCGTCGTGTAGTCCTCGGTAAGCGGCACGCCGTGGCGGCGGAGGGTCTCTTCGAGGCGCGGGCGATCTTCTTCTGCGATGTCGCAAAAGATAATGCTTTGATGCGGCGTGAGGCGAAGCGGCATGCGAAACGTAGTGCAGATTTCGCGGAGAGCCGTTTTCAGGCGCATGGTTTCGGTGTCTTTGATGCGGCCGTTTTCGACGTTAAGGCCGTAGAACCATTTGCCGTCGCCTTGCTCGTGCCAGCCCATTCCGTCGTTAAAGCCGTGGACGTGCACGGGCTTGAGCGGCTCGAGCGAGTCGCCGAAGTATTCTTCGACTTTGTGTTTGAATCGTTCGATGCCCCAATCATGGATGAGGTATTTCATGCGGGCGACCTTGCGGTCGGCGCGGTTGCCGAAATCGCGCTGCACCTTCACGATCGCGATGCAGAGATCGACGACGCGAGCAGCATCGATGTAGCAGAGCGGAAGCGCGACGGCGGGGAAAGTTTTTTTCGCGCTGGGCGTGACGCCGAAGCTGCCGCCGACGACGAGGTTGTAACCGACGACCTTAAAATTCTCGCATATGGCAAGGAGACCTATATCGTTGGCATAGACATCGACGCTGTTATCGCCGGGTAGCCCGATGGCGAGCTTGAATTTGCGCGGCAGATAGGTTTTGCCGTAGATCGGTTCGACGGGATCGTCCCCAGGCATCGGACGGCCGGCGAGGAGGTCGGGCGGCGCACCAACGGCGCCGACATCAATACTTTCGCCTGTTTCGCCGTCAGTGAGCCAGATCTGGTGGTAGGCGCGTGTCCGCGGATTCAGCTGCTTTACTAGCTCGTCGGCGAGTGCCTGCATTTGTTCGTGCACGGGGTCGCCGTTGTACGGGCAGGGCGTGCACATGACGTTGCGTTTCACGTCGCCGCACGCGGCGAGCGTGGAGAGCTGCACTTCGTTGATACGGCGAATGGCGTGCTTGAGATTCGACTTCAAGATGCCGTGGAGTTGCAGGCCCTGTCGGGTGGTAATGCGAAGCGTGGAGTTGCCGATTTCGTCGCACAGGTCGAGCTCGGCGAGGAGCTGATCGCTGGTAATGCGTCCCCCGGGAATGGCGGTGCGCACCATGAAGCTGAAAAACTTGGCCTTGGCGGCAGAGCCGTTATCCGCGCGAGCTTCGGCTCGGCGTTCGCGGTCGTCCTGTTGGTATGTGCCGTGATTTTTGAGGAGCTGGATGCTTTCTTTGCCCACGAAGTCGTTGCCGTCCACCAGTTCTTCCGGAATCGATCCGCGGAGGTAATGGCTGTTTATCTTGGCAACTTCGACGGCACTTACTTTTTTCGGAGCCCCATTTTCAGACGCGTCAGACATGTGTGATCTTTACCGAAACGCTAAACATTACCTATCTTAAAATGCGGATACTCGAATGATACCTTGAAACGGATCGCGAGGCCAAGGTTGATGGGGGGTAACAGTGAGGCAAAAGCTGGCGGGTGTGGATATTTTCAATCTTAGACCGTGCGCGGCCGCTCTATTACAGACGTTTTTTTCCGGCTGCGGTTCGCAGTACGTGCGGTGAGTGACGAATGAAGGACGATTCTTCCGACGTCGGAACTGGCGAAGCACGGCGGCTGACGCCCGCAGTGTGGATTGCGACAGGGTTTGGCCTGGGATTGGTCTCGCCGGCTCCCGGGACAGCTGGGGCGCTTCTTGAGGGGCTACCCTTGGCTTGGGCATTGCACCACTGGGTACCAAGTGTCCGGTGGCAGATGCTCGTTATCGCAGTCCTGTTTGGGATCGGTATTCCGATAGCCACGGCGGCAGGGAGAGCATTGGGGGGAAAGAAAGATAATCAGGCGATAATTTGGGACGAAATTGTTACGGTGCCTGTAGTATTTCTGCTCGCACCCATGACGGGTTTGGTGACGGCACTTTTGGGATTCGGTCTCCATCGATTGTTCGATATCACGAAACCGCCGCCGGCACGGCAGCTGGAGAGGCTTCCCGACGGGTCCGGCGTCATGGCGGACGATCTGGCGGCCGCGATCTATGCTGCGATCGTGCTATACGTGTTGATGCTGGTTTTCGGCCGATTTTCATGACCGCCCTTATGGTCCTTGGGCTGACGCCTAATGAAAAATCGGGATAGAATCGCGGCTGCGAAATTCACAAGTTGATGGGCTTTATGCTCGTTTGTCCGATACTCACCTCTTTATTTCTCATGCCAGCGAAGATTCTCGACGGAAAGCAGTTGGCGCAGCAGCTTCGCTCCGAGCTGACCGAGGAGGTGATCGAGTTCATCCAGAACAACGGGGCGGTCCCGTGCCTTGCGGCCGTCTTGGTTGGAGACAATGCCGCGAGCGAAGTTTACGTTCGTAACAAGCAGCGAGCTTGTGAGGCAGTCGGGATTGAGAGCCAGTTGCATCGGTTGGGCAGCGATGCGTCAACGGAAGATTTGCTGAAGTTGATTGCGAAGTTGAACAAAGATGCCGAGGTCCACGGCATTTTGGTGCAGCTCCCGTTGCCCCCGCAGATGGACAAGAGTCGCGTCCTTTCAGCGGTGAATCCGAATAAGGACGTGGATGCGTTTCATCCGGAGAACGTGGGCCGGCTGGTGCAGGGGCGTCCCCGGTTTTTGCCGTGCACGCCACAAGGAGTGCAGCAGCTGCTTGTGAGAAACAAGATCGAAACGGCTGGAAAGCGGGTCGTCATTTTAGGGCGGAGCGAAATCGTTGGGCGGCCGCTGTCGATCATGTTGTCCCAGCATGGCGTGGGTGGAGAGGCGACCGTAACGGTTTGCCACAGTCGCACGCGAGATTTGGCAGCCGTCTGTAAGCAGGCAGACATTCTGATCGCGGCGATTGGCCGGGCGAAGTTTGTCACGGCCGAATTTGTGAAGCCAGGGGCAGTGGTCATCGACGTCGGCATCAATCGCGCGGAGGGTGGCGTCGTGGGGGACGTCGATTTTGAGGCGGTCAAAGCCGTGGCCGGAGCGATCACTCCCGTCCCCGGCGGCGTGGGACCGCTGACGATCGCAATGTTGCTGCGAAACACGCTCTTGGCGGCGCAATTGCTGGAAACCTGAGTACTACGCCCTCCGCAATTTCAGGGCCGTCCCAGCCTCTCTTTACCCGGTCATCGTTAAAGCCACGTGAAGCACGACGGCAGTTTGTTGGAATTGGTCGCCGGGAATGCTATGTTGATAGGCGCGGCAGAGGTGGCTTGGAATTATCTTTTCCGTTATCCCGACTGAAGCGAAGGAGATTTTGATGAGCGCGGCGTCTTCGACTGATCCTGGTGCTGTGCGACCGACGTCGTCGCCCGCTCGGATCTTGGCGATTGTACTTCCGGTCGCAGTGGTGGGCCTGGCAGCGTACTGGTGGTCCACGAAGCTTGAGGCTCGGGCACAGAGTGATCTGGCGTCGAGCATCATCGGGCGGATGTTCGTTTCCGAGCCCATGCCTCCGACGTCGTCGATGGTATTCGCCGATGCGGATAACGACATGGTGGCCGATCCACCCTCGGATCCGTCGAAACTAGTCAATCCTGAGACGTTGCTGTTTTCGTATGTGGCGACCGAAGGGCCCGGTGTACCGGACGATGCCTGGAAAGAGTTAGTGGCCGCGCTAAAGACGAAGACGGGCAAGGAAGTGAAGATCGCGCATTACAACACGGCGGATGAGCAGATGGCGGCTCTGAAAAAGGGCGAGCTGCACATCGTCGGGCTGAATACGGGTTTGGTCGAGCCTGCGGTCGAGCAATATGGGTTCGTGCCATTGTGTACGCTCGGCAAGGCAGATGGCAGCTGGGGTTACACCATGGAGTTCCTCGTCCCGGCAGGAAGCCCGATCAAGAAGCTCGAAGACGTTAAGGGACATAAGGTCATGTTCACGACGCTCGACTCGAACTCGGGTTGCAAGGCGCCGCTGGTGCTGCTGAAAAAAATGGATATGTTGCCGAACCGCGATTATCAATACGGTTTTTCGCAAGGCCACGAGGACTCGATCAAGCGCATCGCGGCCAAGGAGTTTGAAGTGGCGCCCGTTGCGAGCGACTTGTTAGCGCGGATGGAAGAGAACAAAGAAATCGACCCGGCGGCGGTGGTTTCGATCTATAAATCTGAGCGATTTCCGCCGGCGACGATTGGTTACGTTTACAACCTCACGCCAGAGTTGCGGGACGGGATTCGCGAAACGCTGCTGAAATTCGAGTGGAAAGGTACCGGGCTGGAAAAGCAGTTCGGCCCCGAAGGCAAGGAGAAATTCGTGCCCGTCAGCTACAAGGACGATTGGGCTAACACGCGGCGAATCGACCAGGTGATTGCGGAAGCGCGGAAATCGAGCACGCCAAATCAGGCCACTGCGAACGGCGGAAATAAAGGTACCTAGCCGCGCTGCCGCAGCGCTTCATAGAAGAGCACGGCAGCGGTCGTCGAGACATTCAGGCTGTCGGCGATGCCGTGCATGGGAAGCCGCACAGGCGTAATGCCGGCGGCGCGCCACGCGTGGCTCAGTCCCGCGGCTTCGCTGCCAAGCACGATCGCTGCGCCACTCATGTAGTTGACTTCAGTGTAGAGCTTTTCCGCATCGGGGCGGGCAGCCACGATCGGTAAGCTCTTATCGCGAAGCCAATCGATCGTTTCTGCCGTGGAGGCTTCGCAAACGTTTGGTCGAAATATGGTGCCCAAGCTAGCCCGAATCGAGTTGGGATTGTAGAGATCGGTGCCGCCATCGGCCACGATGATTGCATCCACACCGGCGGCATCGGCACTTCGCAGAATTGCGCCGACGTTGCCCGGCTTTTCCAGCCCTTCAATCACGGCAACGATTGGCCTAGCGCCGATTTCGAGATCGTGCGTCCCTCGGCGCGGCGTTTCGGCGACCACGACGACACCATCTTGGCGATCGCCGAACGCGAGCTTGGCGAAGACATCGGGTGTGACTTGAAACACTTCCGGAGAGGACGCTTCGATTGCTTCGACTGCTCGCAGATATTCGGGAGTGCTGGCGAGCTGATCGCAGATGTAGGCCTCGCACGGCTTAATGCCAGCCTGAATGGCGCGGACAATTTCGCGTGCCCCATCAATGATGAACCGCCCACTGCGTTGCCGTTCGCGGCCGAGGCGGAGGCGAGCGGCGTCCTTAACGCGAGGGTTTTGGCGACTGGTAATGCTGACACGTGCGGGCATTGCATCATGATCGTCTCGAAGGTGGCGCGTGGTCAACGCACGCCACGTGGAATTGTACCGGACAAAAGAATATCATTTCGCAATGCACGTCTTCACTTATGGATCGCTGATGTTCCCCGAAGTCTGGTCGGCGGTCGTTGGCCGGAACTTCGAGACGTTCGAAGGAACTGCCAACGGGTTCGCGATTTTTCGAGTGCGCGACGCGGTCTTTCCCGGAATTGCGGCGGCCGGCAAGGAATGCACCGTGAAGGGACTGGTTTATTTAGATGTCGACGAGCAGTCGATTGCGCGCCTCGATCGATTCGAGGACGATTTCTACGACCGGCTGGAAGTGGCGGTCGATTGTACGGACGGCGTACAGCGCAAAGCGGGTGCGTATGTCGTGCCGCCAAAGAACAGCCACGTGCTGACAGCAGAGCCCTGGACGGCGGAGTGGTTTGTCTCGAGCGGCGGGCTCGCGGATTTTATCGCCCGTTTTCAGGGGTTCTCACGGCTCGGCGGGGCAGGGTGATGCTCACCCGGCGGCGTGGCGTTGCCGAAAACGAATTCCAGCACTGCCTGCCGATTGATGTAATAAAAAACGCCGCCGACGACGGCAAGGACCGCTAGTACGATGAGCGTGGCGATGAATTCGGTGTGGTGCACCCATTCCTGCACATTCGCGCCAAACATGTACGAAAGCCAGAACACGGTGCCGACGACAACCGAGGCGCTAATGATGTCATACACGAGGAACTTTCGGTACGGCATCCGCACGGCGCCCGTCATTACGTAAACCGGCGCCCGAATTCCAATCAGAAACCGCGCAACGAGCATAATCTTTAGAGCATGTCGTTGAAGCTCGGTATGGAATTCGACTTCGTTCTCTTCGGCAAGCAGCTTGGCAAACCGTGGGTGAGATGTAAACAGCCGGTGTCCCCAGCGGTAACCAATCGCATACATGAAAGTGTCGCCCACTATCGCCCCGCCGAGGCATGCGAGGAACGCCACCCAAACGTTGGTTTGATCCTGCGAGCTGAGCACGCCGGCCACAACGACGGCGGCTTCTTCCGGAATCGGCAAACCGCAGCCGGTGGCAGCGATGAAGACGAAGAAGCCGAGATAGCTACTGGGGTGGAGAAGCGAAGCAAGCATGGCCGAGGAGATTTGGATTTTGGATTAGTCGTCCGCTAATCGTAGCCACTGGTTGTCCTCTGGGCCAAGTGCGATTAGGCGGACATCGCCCTCTCGCGTGCCCGGAGCAACGAGCAGGGCTGCGATTTCCGGATGTGCGGCGCAGTATTCGGCGGCTTTTTGCGGCCCCATCACGTAGAACGCGGTGGACAGGGCCTCGGCCTCGGTCGCCGTGGGAGCGAGCACCGTGGTGGAATAAAGTCCTTCCGCAGGGCGACCAGTGCGCGGATCCAGGATGTGACCATAGCGTTTCCCGCGACGGATAAAAAACTGCGTACCGGCGCCGGAGGTGGACAGCGCCTGATTGTTGAGAACGATTTCGGCCATGCGCTCGCTATTTCGCAGCGGATGCCGGACGCCGACACGCCAACCGGCCTCGTCCGAGCCGGGTTGATTTCCGCGCGCTAGCACGCTGCTTTTGCCACCTTGGAGAAGAATGTCGTCGATGCCCTCGGCAGCCAGCAATTCGGCCATGCGATCGAGCGCATAGCCTTTGCCGAGGCTGTTGAAATTGATCGCCATATCGGGGCGTCGAAAAGCGATCGTTTGCCGACCCGGGTCGAGGTCGACGAACTGCATGCCGACGCGATGGCGGGTTTCGTCGATTTGTTCGTCCGTAGGGACCCGGCCTTCGCGGCGCGAGAATCCCCAAACTTCGGACAGGGGCCCGCTCGTGATATCGAGCGCGCCTTCGGTCTCGTGCTGCAATCGCTTGGCGAATTCGATCAAGCCGAAAAGGCGGGCCTCGACGGCCACCGGCCCGGCGTTTGCCAATTGGTTAATGCGAACGACTTCGCTGTCGTCGCGGTAGACCGTAAGTTGAGATTCAAGCGCCTCGACGAGGTCGAGCGCCTCGAACACGTGATGCATTGCGTCATCGTCGCGCGCGGCGGCGAGCTGCACTTCGAATTCGCACGCCATCGCTCTGCGGCGAACGCTCACGACAAACGAACGCTTCGACGCAACAGCGACCGGATCATCAATGCGATGGACCAGTCCCGACAATTCACGCGCGATGCCTTTGGCTTGCAAAAAACCGCGGCGGGTGGGGCGCTCGGATGCCATAGAACATATCATTGTATCCCTGTGAGCGGCCGGGTACATTGGCCCCGCTCTCGCCCGATTTCACTCGGGGCGCTATACTGCGGCGACAAGCCTTAAACCCAAGGAGCGTTATCGATTGTGGCGAGCGAGCTGATTATTAGCGTCTCTGGATTGCGGGGAATCGTCGGCGAAACTTTGACAGCAGACGTCGCTTTTCGGTACGCGGCCGCATTTGCGGCGACTTTGCCCCCGGGACCGGTGATCGTAACCCGGGACGGGCGAGCGAACGGCCCTCAGTTGGTAACGCCAATCGTGGCGGGGCTTTCGTTGGAGGGGTCGCGCAAGGTGTTCGATGGCGGCGTTGCAGCGACACCCACGACCGGGGTGCTCGTGCGACACAACGGGTGCGTGGGCGGCATTCAGATTTCCGCCAGCCATAATCCGGCGCCGTATAACGGGATGAAATTGTTTTCGGCCGAGGGGCGGGTCGTCCCTGCGAGCGCAGGGATGGACGTGCTGCAGCAGTATAGGGCGGCGGCGACACAGAGCACGGACCGCACGGTGTTCACTCAGGACAGCCCGTACACCGATAAATTGGCGGATACGACGTCCGCTCATCTCGCGCTGATTGAAGAGCGTGTCGACGTCGAACAAATTCGCTCCAAGCGATTTCGTGTACTTCTTGACTCGAATCACGGTTCCGGCAGCGTGTTGGGTTGGCCGTTGCTCGAACGGCTGGGGTGCGAGGTGCGGGTCCTCGGAGACAAGACGGATGGTCTATTCGAACACGAACCGGAGCCGACAGCGGAAAACCTGAGCGGCGTTCTGAACGCCGTCACGACGAGCCGCTCACAGATTGGCTTCTGCCAGGACCCGGACGCCGACCGATTGGCAATCATTGATGAAGCCGCACAGTACCTAGGCGAAGAATACACACTGGCGATTTGCGCCGATCACGTGCTGCGGAGTACGCCTGGACCCATCGTCACGAATTGCTCGACGAGTCGCATGACGGAAGACTTGGCGCAAAAATACAGGGTGCCGTTTTTCCGGTCGGCCGTCGGTGAGGCGAACGTGGTGGACGAAATGCTGCGCCGAAACGCAGTTCTGGGCGGCGAAGGGAACGGCGGAGCGATCGACCCGCGCGTGGTTTTCGTGCGCGACAGCTTTGTCGGAATGGCGCTGGTGCTCGATGCGATGGCGAAGCGCGGATTATCCGTCAGCGCGCTAGCGGCGGAGCTGCCACGGTATGCGATTCACAAGTCGAAAGTGACGGTGGCGCGCGAGGCCATTTCCAAATCGCTAGATGCGCTGGAGCATCATTTTTCGGACGCGAAAAACGATCGGCTGGATGGACTCCGGCTCGATTGGAAGCACCCCGATGGCAGCGGCAGTTGGCTACTCGTTCGGGCGAGCAACACAGAGCCGATTGTGCGGATCATCGCCGAAGCGCCAACGGAAACGGAATCGCGGCGGTTGTGCGAAGAAGCGGCCCAAGTAATTAGCGGCAAAACATAACGTTGCCGCCGGCTGCGTCCTACCTCGATTTCATCGCCGCAGCCCGCAGAGCGACCATGTACGGCACCGGTTCGCTTCCAAGCGCGTTGAGGACAGTGCCGCCTGCGGTGAACACGTGGGTGGCCCAGTTTTCCCGTCCGTATTTTTCCAGGGCCGCGCCGCCTTCGCCGCCGCCGACGTATACCTCGACCCCATTGTCTGTCATTCGCTTAATTTGCGGAATAAAGCGCTTGGTCCCGCCTTCGAACTTCGGATCTTCAAACATGCCAAACACGCCGTTGTAGAATGCGACGGCACCGCCGAGCTTGAGGAATTCGCCGACGGCTTCTTCAAATAGGGCGTTGGTCTTCGGACCGACGTCGAATTGCTCGTCAGTCGGCTTGAGAGCTTCGACGACGCTGCCATCTTGGATGACGAAGTCCACTGGAAGGAAGAATTTAATACCCTTCTTCCGGCCTTCGGCAATCATTTTGCGGGCTTGCTCGAGCCGCGATTCCGGCACGTAAATAGGCAGATCCTTCTTCGATGAGTCTTCGGCGATCCCGAGACAGACTTCCTTTCCATCAAGTTGGCCGGCCGCTTTGCGAAGTGCGCCAGACAGCGCCCCTGCCGCGATGACTCGCGTGATTTTGCCACGGTTTATCATCGCTTCCATGTCGTCGAGCTTGTCGGCTTTGAGGCCGCTAAAGACGACGAGCTGAGCGTCGAGGCAGCGCATAAGGGGCTGCGTGAATTCATGGGCTACGTATTCGCCCAGCGCAACTTTGGACATGGCGGCCGGCACCACGACGCTACAGGCGTCCAAACTCCCAGCGGAAAACGCTTCGAAGACGAAGATCTTGCCGAGCTTTTCCGCGAACTCGTTCGCCAGTTTTGACAGCTTAGGTGCGAGCCCGGGAAGGTCGGCCGGTTTCGCCTTCCACAGGGCACGCTCGATGTCATATTTGCGTGTGTTCTCAAGCACGATGATTGCGCCCGGCTTGGCTGCGGCAATTTGCTGTTGGACTGCAGGCAGAATCGTCATCGACGACTCATCGAGCCAATCGGCGATGAGCGGCACCTCGCACTTCATGATCTCGCCGAGCCGCTTGGCCACTTTGCTGAGCGAGCCTTCGGGCTTGCGGCCGATGTGGCCGAAAACGATTTGCTTCCAGCCGCGCTGTTGGCCGAATTGCAAAGTGTCCACCATCGAGCGGAGTCGAATGTCGCCGTCGCCGACGTTGGCACCGGGCTTGGCATCGACGTCGCCACGAACCAGAACAGGAGTGCCGGAGGGAACGTCCGACAGGCTCGCCATGCCCGGAACCGAGCGAATGTAGTCGGCCAGCGAAAGGTCGGGCCCTGCCTTGCTGCCGGCTAGCAATTTTTCGCACCAGGCGTTCATGTCTTTTTCTGAAATGGGCATGTCATCGTCCTCCGAGTCGCCATCTTGATCCTGAGCGGCGGATGGCGGATGCTTGAATCTATGGTCGTTTCTTTGCGTCGCAACTAGCATCCAACATCGAGAGTCATTTGGTCAAGCCGCTACATCCGGTCGAGCAAATTGCAGAGCGCCTCACGCAGGCGGAGGGGGGCGGCGTGCGCCTGTCGCGTTCGACAAGAGTGAAGGCAGCGAATAGCGCAGGAGCCGCGATCGATCCTGTCGTCGCCGTTTTTGAAGCGCTCGCCGAACCGCTGGATTTTCCACCGCTGGCGGCCGGAATCGTGCCGGGCGACCGCGTCGCGATCGCCGTGGACCGGGCTGTGCCATGTTTGGCGGAAGTGTTGCGCGGGGCCCTAAATTCGCTGCAGCAGGCGGGCGTCGAGCCAGCTGATATTTCCGTGGTTACCGAAGACGATCAAACGGCGGAGCTTTGCCGCACAATCTTCGGCGACAAGGAGACGCCGCAAATTGTTGTTCACGCGCCAGCAGATGAAACCAACTTGTGCCTCATTGGAGCTACCAAGCGGGGTGAACCGTTGCTCGTGAATCGGACAATTTTCGAGGCGGACCTCGTAATTCCCATTGGCTGTGCCAGAGTCGGCGCAGAGAACGCCTACGATAGTTTGTATCCACGCTTTTCTAGTTCCGCAGCGTTGGAAAAATATCGATCGCCGGCACAGCGCGAGGCAATTGCGAATCGTAATGGCGGGCGGAGTGAAGTGGACGAAGCGGGATGGATGATCGGCGTGCAAATGACCGTGCAAGTTGTGCCGGGTGCGGGAGAATGTGTCGCACAAGTGGTGGCCGGCGAACCGCAGGCCGTCGCCCATCGCAGTGAAGAACTTTGCCGAGAGCAATGGCTGTTGCAAAGCGAACAGCGCGTGGGCTTAGTCATTGCAACTGTGACGGGCGGAGCGCAATCGCAAACGTGGGCGAATGTGGGGCGTGCGATCGCGGCCGCGGAAGGTGTGCTGATGGAAGAAGGAGCGATCGCCATTTGCACCAACCTAAAGGAAAAGCCGGGGCACTCGCTGGGCCGCCTCGTCGCCGATACCAATTTGGACAAGGTAACAAGGAAAGTGTTCCAAGATCACGATGCGGATAGTTGGCCGGCGTGGCATTTGGCGCGGGCGTTGCAGCGTGGCCCTGTATACTTCATGAGCCGGATGAATTCCGAAATCGTCGAGGACATGGGTTTAGCGCCCGTCGATAACATCGACGATTTGGTGCGGCTCGCTAGCCGGCACGAAAGTTTCGCGGTGCTAAGTGACGCGCAGCACGCGGTAGTGAACGTTGACGACAAAGGCGATGAACGTGACTGATTCGCGCGATTTTGAGCGTCAGTATCAAGCGCTTCGCTGTGGTAAAGCGGTCGTGCCGCTGCGTGACTGGTCGAGCATTTCGATACGCGGCGAAGATCGTCACGCGTTCCTGCACAATTTCTGCACGAACGATGTGAAACAATTGGTGCCTGGTGCAAGTTGCCAGGCGTTCATTACAAACGTCAGGGGAAAGACGATCGGGCATGGGTTCATCGGATGCGTGGCGGACGAGTTGACGTTCGTCGGCGCGCCGGGGCAAGCTCCGGCGATCATCGCGCATTTGGATCGCTACATCATTCGAGAAGACGTTCAACTTCTGGATACGACGGAGCTTCGCAGATACTTTCTGTTAGTAGGCGACCGCGCACCGCGAACGAATGCGGTGACGTGCAACAGGATTGTCGCAGCGCCGTGCCAGCTTGTTGGCACCGAACTGGGTGAGGCTTCGAAGATTGCTGCGGATTTGATCGATGACAACTTCGTTGCCGTCGAAGAATCAGTATTTAACGCCGCTCGCATTGAGATGGGGTTTCCGCTGTTCGGGGTAGACTTCGACGAAAACAATCTGCCGCAAGAAGTGGCACGGGACCGTGAGGCGATTAGCTTTACGAAAGGCTGCTATTTGGGGCAGGAAACGGTCGCGCGAATTGATGCGCTTGGGCACGTGAATCAGCGAATCGTGGGCGTTCGGTTCTTCGCGGACGACATGCCCACAATCGGGAACGAACTTACCAAAGAGGGGGCTGTCGTCGGTCGCATCACGTCGGCCGCATTTTCACCGGCGTTGAAATCGCCGTTCGCATTGGCAATGGTTCGTCGCGAAGCCAACGCGGACGGTACTCGTCTTGAATTATCCGGCTGCGAATGCGAAGTGAGCGAGTTTCCGGCGCGACAATTGGCTCCGTGACGACGTTAAGCGTTCGGTCGCGTCGCGATCGGCACAGCGGGATGACCAGTCAGCCAATCGCGCAAGCGGTCAACGACGTTAGCGTTCGGCGGCACTTCGCGGCGGACTTCGAACATCCCTACCGCCATGTCTGTGGCGAGAGCTGCCAATCGGCTCTGTAAGGCAACAACGAAATTGGCTTTTTCCGCGGATTCCAACGCGCGACTCCGGAGTTCGACTTGCTGCGTAGTTCGAACGCGCGTAAGTCTCACCAACTCGCCGCTCAGCGCCTTATAAAGATGGCCATCGAGGTAAACGCGGCGGAGAGCTCCCACCGCGTTGAAGTGGTACACTTCTTCCTCGCCGAAGAAAATGCTGAGCGCGCCGTCAGGACGGAAGCCCGCGACGATAGATTGGTCGCGACACGGTGCGGTCGGAACGAGTTCAACTCGCTCAACTAGTGCCGTAGCTTCGCGAAGCAGGTCTTCTCGCGGCAACTCTTCGTGGGCCATGGGCTCAGCATACCACGGCAAAGGCAGCGTTAGGCACTTGGCTGTGCTGCGCCAGCGGCCGCGGCGTGCCAGTTGTCCACGTCGAGCGAAAGTGGGCGGCGTTCGTCTTTGCCGATGTGGCGAAGCTCATCGCGCACTTCGAACGCCGCTTCTACGATTTTGGGATCCCACTGTTTGCCTGCGCCGTCCCGAAGGATAGCGTCGAGCTTTTCGTCGGACATTCCCTTGCGATAAGGGCGATCGCTGGACATTGCGTCGATCGAGTCGGCCACCGCCACGATGCGGGCAAGAAACGGCGTTTCCTCGGCCTTGAGGCCCGCCGGGTAGCCAGCGCCGTTCCACGCTTCGTGGTGATGGCGGACGACGGGCATGACCTTGTCGAGCTCCTTCACGCCATCGAGGATGCGGCAGCCGAGATCGGGATGTGTCTTGATATGTTCGAACTCGGCCGGCGTAAGCGCACCGGGTTTGCGTAGTACGTTATCGTCGATGCCGATTTTGCCGATGTCGTGCAGCAGGCCAGAGAGGTAAATCGTATTGAGATCTTCCAAATCGCAGCCCAACTGCCGAGCCAGGCACACCGCAAGCCGTGCCACGCGATCGCTGTGACCGCATGTGTACGGGTCTTTGGCGTCGATGGCGGAGGTGAGCGCCCGCACGACGCTGCTGAAGAATTCCGATTGCTCGTGGTAGAGCGCAATGTTGCCGCAGTGAATGCCGAGGATCGTCGCCACGCTGGCCATCAAGCAGGCTTCGACCGTGCCAAATTCGCCTTCGCTGTTCGTAATGTCGCCGGCGCCGGTGTGGTTGAGCGCGAGCAGCCAGCCGAACAGGCGATTTCCCTCGCGAATCGGCACGGAGATAATTTCGCGAACGTCCGGGTAGAACCAAGTCGGGGAACTCGTTGCGCCGCGATTGAGTACAACCGGCTCGGTCGCCACGTTCGGGCCAAGGCGTTCCATGAACTTGGCAAGGTCATCCTTGGAAAGAGGGCATTCGCCGTGAGTAATCAGCGTCGCTTCGCCGTCATCGGTTTGGCCGAGCGTGCGCTGGTCATCGATGTAATCAAAAGACTCGAACCAAATCGCGACCGCCTGGGCCGGAATCACATCGCCCAGCCAGTTTACCGATAGCTCGCAGATATCAGAGACGCTTTTCGAGATCGAAAGGTGCTCCGTCAAACGATGGAGCAGTGTGATTTCTTCGAACGTCATCAGCAGGTGCGAAGAAATGTCCGCCATCTGCCGCTTGAGCTGTGCAGTCGACGTTTGCAACGTCGCCTTTTCCAAGATTGCGGCGCTCGTTTCTAACAGCGCCTGCGGCCGCCACGCCATTTGAGCAGCCGCCCAATGGAAAGTTTGTTTCCCGTTGAGCTCAAACTGCTTTACCGCGGCTGCGACGTCGTCTTCGCATTCCACCCGGTCGGTGACAAACGGAGCGACCGCCAGCACGGAGCCTTCCACGCCTGTTCCGGCCATCGGCACAGCCAGCAGTAGCAACGGGCTGACTTCGTCAAGAATTTCAGGACGGCCACGTCGCGCGATTTGCTCGCATGTCGCAAGGTGCCGATCGAGCTGAATGACGGGGCATCCGGTAGCTGAGCGAATAACCTGGCCGGTCGCGCATTCGATCACAGAGAACGACTGACCAAACGCTCGTTCCAGCGAGCGAAGCATTTGGTGCGCTTCGCTGGGCAGATTTTGTTCGATATCGCCGCCAGGCGATGTCGTTGCGACGACATCGGTCGTAGTCGTAGATACTTTAGTCGTCGCCACGAGCAGTGTTCCTGACAATTCGGCCTCAACGACGGCTGGCCATTAACCCGTTGACTGGCCCAACTCGTCCGGAAGCAAACGTGACAAAACATACGTTATTGGCGAACCATTGCAGAGGAGGGATTCGGCAGCCCGGCCGGTCAAACGGCACTGCAGAGGGGGAAGTTTGCATCGCCTGCGATCGGTTCTGCCGATTGTAAGAGCTATGCCTTACGTCGCTGCCATCACGGAAAGCAGCTGCGAAAGTCGGCCGCTTTTCTCGGGCAATCCACCGGGACGCGCCTATGCGCCTTGCGATAGACCGCGACGCTGCCGGTAGCGTTGGCTGGCGCGTTGCAGAATGGCGATTTCGTCCGGCGAGAGAGCCGACCAGCTGGCATCATGAAGCCGAGCAAGAATGTCATCCACGCGGGCGTCTTCGACCGCCTCTTGAGCGCGCCGGTTTTGCTCAGGCGACGTCCGTTGCTGGTGCTCGACGAGCACGCCATCGCGATCGTCGTCGGAAGACCACATCACATCGAGCAGATCGAGGCCATCTGAACTTACCTGGTAGCCGGCTTGTTCTTCATTCCATTCGGCAGAGCTCGCCGCCGCGAGGTCTTGCCGGGCGCTGAAGAACATAAACATGCCGAGCATCAGAAGCGGAATCCACGGTGGCAGCTGTTTTTCAACTTCCGCAGCACCCATGGCAATCGAAACCACGGCCGCGATGCATAGTACCGCGGCGATGCCCATTGCGATGCGGGCAGTGACGACGCGAGCAGTCCGCCGCCCGAGCGCGGGCCACAGCATGGCACGCAGAATTGGCCCGCCATCGAAGGGGTAGGCCGGCAGCAGGTTGAGAAGCATCAAGTTCCAATTGAGCCAGAGCGTGATTTTCGCCGCGATCAGCGCGGTGCCGCCCGGTTCAATCAAATCCTGCGGCGTGGCGAACGGATTCAGCAAACCGAGCAACTGCGTATTGTGTGCGAAGGCGAGCCCAATCGCCGCGATCACGGCGAGCAACAGATGGACGATCGGTCCCGCAAGGGCAACGAACAAATGGATTTCTGGCTCATCGGGAACACGAGGCGAAATCAGCCCACCGACCGGGCCGAGCACCACCGCGTCGACTTTGCCGCCCACTCGCAATGCAGCTAGCGAATGACCCACTTCGTGCAACGCCACGCTCACGAGCAGCAGGCCAACCATCATCAGCCCGGCGCTCATCAAGTCGAGCTCGGGTAACGTGAAGGCGAGCGCGAGCAGCGCCGAGAGCAGGAAGAAGATGTGCAGATGCACCGAGACGTTCCACCAACGCCCAAGGCTTAAACTCCAGCGCTGGACTGAGCACCCGGGCATGCGACGTCTCAAGTAGGCAAAAGAAGTGCTGGCCAAAGAGCGAAACGACGGCCTATGCAAAGGCTGCCGATCGACTGCCCCGTCGGCCGAATGTATCGTACCAACCTCATGAAAAAGTGGCAAATGTCTCAGCGTAATTCGCGGGGTCTCGCTAGAATTACGGCTGCCGTCCATCGCCCGCCACGGCTCATTATTCCTATCAAAGGGTAGCATAAAGGGAGATTGCCGCGTCCTATCGCTTTACCCACTTTTACGCGTGGCATGACCGCGGGGTTCGTTTCAGCCGGAGTTCGTCGAGATGGATGCGAATGATCGAATCCTGTTGGAAAACAAGCGGTTTGCCGTGGTTGAACGGACGGTGACCCGGCCGGATGGCCGACCGGCTAGCGTGCAATTCGTGCGGCACCCGGGCTCGGTTGCCATTTTGCCCATCCTGAATGACGGCCGCATTTGCTTGATCCGCAATCGCCGGTTGACGGTAGAAAAAAATCTAGTCGAAATCCCCGCCGGCACACGCGAACCGAATGAGCCGCCTTTAAGCACTGCCCACCGTGAACTGGCCGAAGAAACCGGGTATCGCGCGGGCCGCATGGAGGAAATGATTTCGTACTACCCGTCGCCAGGGGTGTTGAGCGAACGAATGCACATTTTTGTCGCTCGCGATTTGACGCCGGGGGACGCGGCCCGCGAAGCCAACGAGGAGATCGAGAATTACCACATATCGTGGGACGAAGCACTAGCGCAAGTGGAACGCGGCGAAATTTGCGACGGCAAGACAATCGTCGCCTTAACGCTCTATAAACAGGGCCATTTTGCGTGAGTTATAATTAAACGTGCGGGCAAAGGTTGGGGCGAAATCTCAGCGGCGGCTTATCTTATGCGACGTTTTCATGCGCGCTTACTGTTTGGGGTCGTAATCCTGTTAACCGGCTCCTTCTCGGAACTTTTATCTGGCGGCAGAAACTGCTTCGCCGACGAAACTCACGGATCCTCTGTCCGTGACATGAAGCTGCCAGCGACGATGGACCTCGTCGACGTCGACGGCCAGCCGTTCGATTTGCGAAAGGCTAGCAACGGCCGAGTGCACATCGTTGTGTTCGTTCGGTCGGACTGCCCAATTTCGAACAAGTTAGCGCCGGAAGTGCGCGAACTGTGCACGGCGTTCAAATCGCACGACGCTGACTTTTATTTGGTTTATGTCGATCCGCGAGAATCTGCCGAGGCGATTCGTACGCATCTCCACGATTACGAATACACTTGCCCAGCATTGCGCGACATGAAGCACGAGCTTGCCATGGCAACAGGTGCGACCGTAACACCCGAAGCGGTTGTGTTCGATCACGATTGGAAGGTCGCCTACCGTGGTCGGATCAACAATCAATTTGAGGATATCGGCAAGTGCCGCGACAAAGCCACAACGCACGAATTGCGAGACGCAATCGAAGCTGCCTTGGCGGGGCGAACGATTGCCGAGCCCGAAACAAAAGCGATCGGTTGCTATATCGACGACTTAAAGTGAGAATGAACTGATCGCGGCGTTGAGCGGGCTGCTGCCGTGCGATTTCCGATGTTGATCACGATGATGTTGCGCCCGCTTCGAATCGTTCTGTTGTGCTCTGTTGCTACGGCCTGGGCCGGTTGCAGCACTTCTGGCACTCCCATCACGTCGAAGGCGGAAGCCGCGGCTGATACTCTGCCGGCCGCTCCGAAAGCGCCAGAGGTAAAGGCGCTTACTTTCAATCGCGATGTCGCCCCCATCATCTTCGCGAACTGCGCGTGCTGTCATCATCCGGGCGAAGCCGCGCCGTTTAGTTTGCTAACGTACAGCGACGTGCGTCGCCGTTCGAGCCAAATCGTGGATGTGACCACTCGCCGTTTCATGCCGCCGTGGCTGCCAGTTCAAGATAGCCACGATTTTGCCAATGCGCGACGCCTCACGGATGAGCAGCTAGACACCATCCGCAATTGGGTGAAATCAGGCACCGTTGAAGGCAATGCCGCCGATTTGCCCGCGGCACCCACATTCACCAACGGATGGCAACTCGGCGAGCCGGATGTTGTGCTTCAAAGCCCCCCTTACCAACTGGCCGCGTCGGGACCCGATCAATTCCGCAATTTCGTGATTCCGATCGACGCGAAGACTCCGCAGTGGGTCGAAGCGATCGAGTTGCGACCGACGAATCAGCGGGCGACTCATCATGCCCGATTGGGCGTTGATCGCACGATGGAATCGATGCGACGCGACGCTGCCGATCCGCAGCCCGGTTACGAAGGCATGGCCTGGGGACAGGACCCGGATGGGCAACTCGTCACGTGGGTGCCTGGAATGCTGCCACATCGTGGCGCACCGGGAACGGCGTGGCGGTTGTATCCAAAAACTTCGCTCGTGCTACATACGCATATGCAGACCACGGGGAAACCGGAAACGGTGCAATTTCAGATCGGCATTCATTACGCGAAAGAAGCACCAACGGTGCGACCGGCAATTCTGCGGATTGGCGGCCGGAACATCGACATTGCCGCCGGCGACGCACACTACGTCGTTGCAGATGAGTACGTCGTGCCGGTGGATATAGAGGCGCGATCGATTTTCCCGCATGCCCACTCGTTGTGCCGACAAATGAAAGTTACGGCCGTATCACCAGATGGCTCGACCAAGCCGCTAGTCGAAATCAAGGACTTCGACGAGAAGTGGCACGACGATTATCGCTTCGCCCAGCCCGTGCGGCTAACGAAGGGAACACGGCTTCGCACCGAATTCACGTATGACAACACGGATGGGAACATTCGCAACCGGCATCATCCGCCCGAACGCACCGTATACGGCTCGAACATCACCGACGAAATGGAAGATGTTTATTTACAAGTGACGGTAGCGCACCCAGACGAACGGGCTGCCTTCATGGAGGACATGGAACAAACCGATTTGCGGTCGCAGCGAGTGGGACTGCTCAAAACGCTCGAGATGTATCCGAAGGATCCCTGGAGTATTGAAGGCCTGGCGTCGTGCAGTCTATCGCTGGGAAAACCGAAGGAAGCGATTCGGTTGCTCGAAGAACGGATGAAGCTCCCAGAGGATCCGACCTACGCCAAGGTTTCGCTCGGCGCAGCCTATATCGCCGATGGCAACGCGCCGCGAGCCGAACAGCTCGCCCGCGAAGTGTTGGCGAAAGATCCCGCCTACCCGCTGGCGTGGTTGGGACTGGGAAAAGCGCTCGACGCCCGAAAGCAGCCAGCGGACGCGGAAAAGGCCTATCGCAAAGCGATCGAACTCGCGCCCGCGCTCATCGACGCACGCCTGGCGTTGGCCGACAACCTCGCTAAGCAGAACAAACCAGAGGACGCGATGGAGGCCGCGGCCGAAGCGATAAAGTACTCGCCCGACAAGCCCAACGCGTTTTTGAAACTGGCCGAGATCCTCGCACACGCGCGAAGATACGACGAGTGTTTGAAGAATCTAGAAGAAGCGCGGCGGCTTGCGCCCTACACCCATCCGCCGAAGGTGCTGCTTGCCGTTTATTGTTATCAGAATGGCGATGCGGACAAATCGAAGGCGCTCTTGCTCGAGGCGCGCGAAGCGGAGCCGGCGCATCCGGTGCCTGAACTGTTTCTAGGTCAGTTTGCGGCCCACGAGCAGCGCTGGGATGACGCCCGGCAGTTTCTCAGTGCGTCCGCGGCAAAAGCGATTCCCGAGAATTGGCCCGAGAGCCACAAGAAACGATTTATGATCCTGTTGGAGACAGAGCGATTCAAACTCGCGCAACACTTTCAAGATGAACAGCTGGCGCGCAGTGCCGTGGGTGAATGGATCAAGTACGATCCGGACAACGCTCAGGTAAAGCAGATTTATAACTCGCTGAATTCTCTGACGCAGTAGAAGGTGTCGCTGCGACAAAGGTAAGGCAGCACTAGTCCCACTGCTTTCGCAGTAACCGATCCTCGATTTTGTACGCGTGGTGAATGTCGTGTAGGGCAATGTGGCGAAACATGGTGTACACGCCATAATTTTCATATTCCTCATGTGCGGCCGTGATGGCCCACTCGTCAGGCGTCAGCTTTCGAATGCGATCGATGAGCGCAACTCGGTCGCGATCGAAACGGTCCATTTCGGAATCGAGGTCAAGCTTTAGCAAGGCGTCGTCCGGTTCGTCGTGCGAAGGTTCGTATCCCTTGATGTAGGGCGCCGGCTCCGCGAGCATCAAATCCAACCGACGATGGATTAGCGGATGAACCGCGGGCAGATGAACAGCGTGTTCATGGGCCGACCAGACACCCGGTGCAGGCCGGCGTTTGCGACGTTCCAGCGGCACTTCGTAAATGAGCCTTCGGACTATCTCGGGGCCGCGGGTAAGTTGCTCGATGACGGATGCAATCGCGTCCGAGCTAGGTTTCGCGATGCGGGCACTCATTCGGCGTTGCTTAAAGTTTGGGGTTAGATTCTACCTCTTCCCGGTTGGCAAGAGGCAATGCCTTGCGTAAGTCGCTTAGCAGCGTGTACACGCGACGATGCACCACCCCATTGGCATTCACAATCAACGAAAGGTTCACCTTGTCGGGAGAGATTTCGAAAGAATTCTCCGGCTGGTCGTTTCCTTCGTGCTTAACAATCGTAAGAAGGTTCTCGAAATCTGCTTTTTGTGCATGGACTGGGCCGCCGTTTGACTGCGGCCCTACCAAATCGGCAACGTTGTAAACTTTTGCATAGTTTTTTTCGTAACGCCACTTTTCGTTGGCTATTTTGTAGCCGTACCGAAACCCGCCCAAATAGCCGCACAAGCAGGAAACCAAGAACAGCAACATCGCAATCGAGTAGCGGAGAACGATGCGCTTACGCTCTGGAGAAATTGCCATTTGAGTGACTCCATTCAGGATCGCGCGAGATCGCCGCCCTATTCGACTGTCACACTCTTCGCCAGATTTCGCGGCTTATCAACGTCGCAGCCGCGGGCGATGGCGGCGTGATAGGCCAGAAGTTGCAAAGGGATTGCGGTGACAATCGGTTGCAGGAACTCCGGCACCGCCGGCACGCGGATGACGTCGTCCGCCAACTCAACCGCCTGCGAATCGTCTTTATCGACCACGGCGATCACCGGCCCGCCGCGCGCCTTGATCTCTTCCATGTTCGAAATGACTTTGCTGTACACGCCCCCTTGCGGAACTATGAACACACTCGGCGTGTTCTCATCGACCAGCGCGATTGGGCCATGCTTCATCTCAGCGGCCGGATAGCCCTCGGCATGGATATAGCTGATTTCCTTGAGCTTGAGTGCACCTTCTAGAGCTGTTGGAAAATTGAATTGGCGGCCCAAGTACAAAAAATTGTTGCAAGACGCATACTTGGCGGCGATCCGCCGCGTTTCATCGTTCGTATCGAGCGTCTCCTCAATCTGTCGCGGCAGTACGGTAAGCTCATCAATGATCCGTAACCCCGCCTCAAAACTAAGATGCCGGATGCGGCCAAAGTACAGGGCGAGTAGCGCCATCACCACGCACTGCGACGTGTACGCCTTGGTCGAAGCGACCCCAATTTCCGGGCCGGCGTGCAAATAGATGCCGCCGTCGGCCTCCCGAGCAATCGTGCTGCCGACCACGTTACATATGGCGAGCGTCGGATGGCCTTTGCGTTTCATTTCCCGCATCGCTGCTAGCGTATCGATCGTCTCGCCACTTTGCGTAATGGCAAAGAGCAGCGTGTTGTTCGACATCGGCGGGTTGCGGTAACGCAGTTCGCTCGCGTATTCGACTTCGACCGGAATTCGGGCGAAGGCTTCGATCATGTATTCCCCGACGAGCGCCGAGTGCCAACTCGTGCCACAGGCCGTGAGTACGATTCGGTCGATCGACCTCAACTGCTGCGGTGTGAGATTAAGCCCGCCGAAAACCGCAGTCGCTTCATCGCGATTGAGCCGACCACGCATTGCCGCTTGCACCGTTTCCGGCTGCTCAAAGATTTCCTTGAGCATGTAGTGCGCAAACTCGCCAAGCTCAACCTGCGATGTGTCGATATCGAGATGCTTCACGTTGTGCCGCACGTCCCCTTCGTCGCGGTGAATCACGCGGATCGAGTGGGCTGTCACCACCGCGATCTCATGGTCCGCCAGGTACACAATGCGATCGGTGTGGCCAACAAGTGGCGAGCCGTCGCTGGCGATGAAATGCTCGTCATCCCCCACGCCGATCACGAGCGGGCTGCCCAGCCGAGCCGCAACGATCACATCTGGCCAATCGCGGAACACCATCGCAAGGCCGTAGGTACCGCGAAGCTGTGCGAGTGCAGCTTGTATCGCTTCGATCAGCGGCCCGTATTGGTCTGCAACGGAAGCTGGCACAGCCGTTTTGGTATTCGGCCGGCGCGAGTCGAGTTCAGCCGCCACAAGCTGGGCGACGACTTCCGTATCGGTCGCACTTTTGCAGTAGTACCCGCGCTCAGCAAGCTGCTCCTTGAGCTCGCGGAAGTTTTCAATCACTCCGTTGTGGACCAGGGCGACCACATTATCGCCGCCGATGTGCGGATGAGCATTGAGATCCGTCGCGGGCCCGTGCGTGGCCCAACGCGTGTGGCCAATGCCGATGCTTCCCGGCGCAGGATGCGTTTTAAGCTTTTCGACCAAGCCATCCACGCGGCCGGCCGTCTTGGTGACCGCAAACTCGCCGTCGTGGATCGTGGCCACACCACTGCTGTCATAACCGCGATATTCGAGGCGGCGTAAACCTTCGATGAGGAAGTCAATCGCCTGGTAGGGGCCAATGTAACCGACGATGCCGCACATGAACCGGATCCTGTTTTCGTTGCTACGCCTTCTTGCCTGCCACAATTCTACGATTGCCGGCCTTTTTCAACCTACCCCGATTCCGCGGAATCCGCTATCAATTGCTGCTCACGGAAGGAGTTGCCATGCCTCGTTCGCAGTCTGCGGCCAGCCCGCCGCGTAGCATCGTCGTCATTCCCGCCCGATACGCGTCTACCCGCCTGCCGCGCAAGATGCTCCTCCGCGAAACCGGCAAGACACTTTTGCAGCACACCTACGAGGCCGCCTGCGCCGCCCGCAAGCCAACGAGCGTCATCGTAGCCACGGATCACCCGGAAATTGCTCGTGAAGTCGAACGCTTTCACGGCGACTTCGTAATGACGAGCGCCGACTGCGCCAGCGGTACCGATCGCGTGGCCGAGGTCGCCCACAAGATGCCGCGAGCGGAAATCTTGGTGAACGTGCAAGGCGACGAGCCGGAGATGAATCCGGAGAATATCGACCGCGTGATCGCGCTGTTGGAGCAATCACCTAACTGCGGCATGGCTACGCTCGCCACGCCGATTCGCTCGGCCGAGCAGCTTGCGAACCCCGCGTGCGTGAAGGTTGTATTCGGCGACGACGGCCAGGCGCTCTATTTCAGCCGAAGCCCGATCCCGTTCGTTCGCGACCCGAATCCCGCGCAGCCGTTCAACGATCCGCAGCTGTTCTACCAGCATCTCGGAATCTACGCCTACCGCCGCGACACGTTGCTAGAAGTGGCAAAAATGCCGCCGTCCTCGCTAGAGCAGGCAGAGAAGCTGGAACAGCTCCGTATGCTGCAATCGGGTGGCACGATCTTGGTGGCTTCAGTCGAGCACTCCGCGAGCGGGATCGATACGCCAGCCGATTATGCGGCGTTTGTAGCGCGACGCCGGGCAGCAGGCTGAGCCGGATGGCACGCCTCCCAACGCGTCGTGTAAAATGCGACGGTGATTACGCGCGCCCATGATTCCGTCCCGCTGCCACTCCTAATCACCGGCGTTGCCGGTGTCGCGGGCTACAACGCGCTGCATTATTTTCGCGACCGCTATCCCGGCCATGTGATCGCCATCCGCCAGGCCGACAATTGGCCGCTCTCCGGCGAGGGCATCGTCGCCTGCG
>Ga0206917_1001_pt3 | contig 57632 bp, 52 predicted proteins | sample Alteio_BWOrgHeat_68_FD_152931 | JGI IMG/M metagenome (GOLD analysis project Ga0206917, IMG submission 152931) | Enriched cells from forest soil in Barre Woods Harvard Forest LTER site, Petersham, Massachusetts, United States -... | ecosystem: Environmental > Terrestrial > Soil > Temperate forest >...
AATCGCAGGTCGATGCGACATCGACTTACCGCCCCAAGTCCGCGAGAATGACTGCTCCCCGACGAGGGGAACGAGCGACACTCTCCTATCGTCGCAGATAACCCAAAACACGTGATCGTTAAAGTCACAGGGTTTTGAGTTGACCCATAGTTAACCCGATGCTGGGGAACTCCACAAGGCACTGAGTTGGCATGAAAGCCAGAAAATTTGCTGATTGAGAATTTGACACAATTTTGGAAATTTAGGGGTTTGCGCTTTACTACTTTGTAACTGTGTTGATTCTGCCGCCAAGTAGTCGGCGATTTGAATCGCAAACCGTGGTATGGCTGTAATTTATGGCCGCGAGCGGCCATTCGTGGCGATCTCATGCAAAACAAAACGCACGTTTTTTTGCCGATGCTGTCACTGCTATCATTTTCTTTTTAGAGAATAAAAAACCCGGCCAAATTGGCCGGGTGAAGGGCAAATTAGTGGTGTGGTGCGGCCGTATCAGCGGCGTTCGGAGCCCTGGGGCTCTGAGGCAGTGTATGGGGCCTGGTAAGGGGGATAACCTTGCGTTCCCGTAGCCGGTGCCACGGAAGGCATTCCTAGACCATTCGACGCCGTACCGTTCGCAGTCGGAGCGGCTACCGGCGGCATACCCGATTGCGGTTGGGCTGCGGCTTGTTGGCCGGCGGCGTCTTGCGCATTAGGCGCGGCGCCATTCCCATTCGGCTGGCTACTCGCCATGCCGCCCATAGTTTGGCGCGGGATTGCCATGTTCTGACCCGATTCGAAGTCGCTCAGAGTCCATGGTTTATCTGGTGCGGTGCCGAAGGCAATGCCGGAGACTCGCCAGTCGTTGTCGATCTTGCGGAGGAGGCAGCACATTTCGTCGGTCTGCGGCGTTCCTTCGGAGTTGTCGGTGATCACGCACTGCACAATGGCCTGGTCGGCCGAGGGTGCACGGACTTCGCCGATTTTGAAGGTGGCGGTTTCCATGCCGGGGGGCGAGAACTGCTTGCCGCTAGCGACGATGTTCTGCATCGCCTTTGGCGTGAGGCGGGCGCTAGCGCGCTGAACGTCGCCCTTGATCATGGCGTCGAGGAAATCGGCGGCGGCGTGAGCCATGGGATTGCTCGACGGGTCGGTTTCCTTGATTTGGGGCGTACCGTTGTCGGCCGAGGCACTGGCGTCGGGCGCGGAGTGTTTGCTGCAGCCGGCCAGGAGGCCGAGTCCTAAAACGGTGACGACACCGAACCGGTTGGTGAACTTCATTGCGATCTCCGCATTCAGAGTGAGAAGCGTGTTGCCAGATCCCGTTGCCGGGCGGGCCACGGACGGAGGTCCAGGGGCAGCATGGCGATTGGGGCGGGGAGTCTGTCAAAACCGGCGTTCGTGGTCAACCGCGATGCGTTCGGCCAAAGCTGGCGACGGGTGCTAGCGTGCGCGGGCCAGGACGAATATTGGAACGTGCGTTCGACGGGGCGAAACGCGCTAAGTCGTTGGCTGGCTTTGCGTTGGTTTTTGGAACGTTGCATCGCTGCGCGCAACACGATTTTTTAATACAATATTCGCGTTTTGCCGCGGGTGCTGGTTTGCATAAAGCATTGCTGGGGCGCGGGATACGTCGATCCTGACCCGCGAGTTGCTGCGAATATTGTGCAACTAGGGCCCGTTTTACACGTGAACTGGTTCAATATTCGACCATGCGTTCACGGGGCGTGTTAGGACGACTTCCGATGCGGTCAGCGTGGAACGTCGGCGTCGAAGCCGCGGAGGAACCCCGTGGGATCCAGAATTCCGTTCGGGCGATCGGCGCGGAGCGCGGGCGCTCCGGTGACCCGACGATTTTCGTGCGGATACCCGCGATGGCTGATCTGCTGAGTTTTTCAAAGAGCGGGCGCCTGCGCTGGGCAGCGTGGGAGAATCTTAGCATATTTGTGATCGTTTGTACAGATGTATTTTTGGCCATCTCGACTCTTCCGCCTTTGTGTGAATGCCTCTTGTGGCTGCGCTACACCGGCTCAAGAACCGGTGGTACCCCGACTTTGCGAACAGTTATTGGTGAGATGTGGGTTTGCGGCGTGGATCGGAATAAGAAATCCGGATTGCGGCGAAGAAAAGGCTTGCGGCGACGGCCTCCGCCGTGAGGTAATGCAGGTGGCCAGAGGTGAGGAACTGGAGAAGTGCCAATGATCCCGTGAAGCGATGTGGGAATTTGTTTGGTGCTTGGGCCGCGGTGTGGTAGGCTGCGGGCGTTTGAAAAGTATCGGGCAATCGATTCCATCTACCGTCTGTTATCGGAGGTGACTCATGAATCGATTGTGCTTGGCTTGGGCGATTGGGGTGTGGCTGGTTTGCGGTAGCGCTGCGCTTGCCGATACGTTTGGGAGCGGGGCGAATTCTTTTTCGATTGATTTTGTTTCGATCGGCAATCCGGGAAATCCGCCGGATGCGAATCCGAATCCGGCTGGCGCGGTCGCTTATCCGTACCGGATCGGGAAGTACGAGATTTCGGAGCAGATGATCGACAAGGCCAATGCGATAGGTGGCCTCGGGATTACGAAAGACACGCGCGGGCCGGATTACCCGGCGACGAGCGTCACGTGGTACGAGGCGGCGAAGTTCGTGAACTGGCTCGACACGAGCACGGGGAGCGTGCCGGCGTACAAGTTCGATGCGAACGGGAACTTTCAACTCTGGACGCCGATTGATCCGGGGCACAACGCGAACAACTTGTACCGCAACAGCCTCGCGCACTACTTTCTGCCGAGCGAGAACGAATGGCACAAGGCCGCGTACTATGATCCCGTCGCGGGAATGTATCACACGTATCCCACGGGCAGCGACAGCGCGCCCGATGGAATTGATTTTCCAGGTGATCCGAATTTCGATGCTGTGTTCTACGACGGGGCAACAAACGGAGAACCTAACGTAAGCGCTGACGCCGGCCTTTTGAGTCCTTATGGCACGATGGGACAGGGTGGTAATGTCCGAGAGTGGTTGGAGACGCAAGACGATTTGAGAAACAATACAACCACTGAACAGCATGTGATAGCGGGCGGTGGCTGGGGAGACAGCGCTAACGTTTTGGCGAACTGGAACAGCACTAGCGCGGCATTGAACGATCAGACGAATGTCCTGGGCTTCCGGGTGGGCAGCGTCGTCCCGGAGCCGTGCTGGTCCCGGTTGTTCGCCGCCCTGCCGCTGATCGTGTTCGGTCGCAGGCCTCGCCGCATTTGCGATTCTAAACAGCGTTTATAACCAAGACTTCTCTTTACCCAACAAAGGAAAAGGGGTCAGAACTGTTTTCTTGACTCAGCTGGTGTCATCGTCCTATTTCTGACCGTCGTGCCACGTCGTTTGCGTCCGATTGCTGATGGTCTCGTTTACCATGTGATTAACCGAGGCAATAACCGGCAAACGGTGTTTCGCAAGGAGACCGATTTCAGCGCATTTTTGAAGGCGCTCTTCGATTTGAAAGAGCGCAAGCCGTTTCAGCTTTACGGCTATTGTTTGATGGACAATCACTTCCATCTGCTGGTACGGCCGGGCTTGGCGACCACCATTAGCCGGATCGTGCAAAGCTTGCTCGTTTCGCACACGCAGCGATATCACAAGCATCATGGATCGGGTGGGCATGTGTGGCAGGGAAGGTTTAAGAGCCCGGTGATTCAGAGTGACGAGCACCTGCTCAACGTGCTGCGTTACATTGAGGCGAATCCGCTGCGAGCGAAGATTGTGTCGCGAGCCGAAGAGTACTCGTGGAGTAGCTATCGTGCGCGCGGGCTTGGGGAGGCGAATGAGCTCGTGGATCCACTCGTAACTTACAACGAGCTGTCGCCTTACCCGGCCGTTCGACAACGGAAGTGGTCGGAGATGGTGCATCTGCCGATGGGGGGGCGCGTGGTGGCGGCGATCCGGAGGTCGAATGAAACGGGCTTGCCATATGGGGATCGGCCGTGGGTCGAACGGCTGGCGGGAGAGTTGGACATTGATTTGGCGATTCGTCCGCGTGGACGGCCACGCGGCAGCGCGAATAAATAGTTCTGACCCCTTTATTCCGCAATTTGTCGTAGTGGCCAATTACTGGAAAACTGAACTGTTTGGTCGCTATTATGTAGTCTCATTAATTGATTGATTCCTGCACACTGCAACAGGGGTTGGTGGAGCTAATGAGTCGAGCTAAGTATGTGAGATTTCTATTCGCCGGCGTGCTCATTGTGTTGGCCATGCTTGACGAGGTACGGGCGGGCGGATTGCGGATCGTTGCGGTGTTGGGCCAGGCAGCGGCGGGAACCGGACCTGGCGCGAAATTCAATAGTTTCAGTCCTCCTGTTATTAACAATCGCGGGGAGACGGCTTTCGACGCGACGCTTTTCGGCACGGGTGTAACGGGCTCGAATATGTCTGGCGTTTGGAGCGAAGGGGGCGGGAACGGATTGCAGTTGATCGCTCGCCAAGGTAGCGCGGTGCCGAGCTTTGTTGCCGGCGATAACTTTGGTCTGCCGGGCACTTGGGAAGGTCCAGTGATCAATGACGCCGGCGCTACGGCGTTCACAGCCACTGTTTTCGGCCCGGGCATCGATTCGACGAATAGCGTCGGCATTTGGAGTAACGCGTCGGGAAGCGTAGCGGCCGAAGTTCGCACAGGTGATCCTGCGCCCGGCACGACGGCGAAATTCACGAGCTTTGGCAATTCCTTCAGTTCGGGCGCGGTTGGGCTGATCTTCAACAACAGTGGCAAAATTGCGTTTCAAGCACAGACTACTACTTCGGGTACGGGCTTCACTGGCATTTGGAGCGGAGGCGGCGGCAACCCGCTTTCGCTCGTTGCCGCAAGCCAAGGACCGGCGCCCGGCACCACGTTTAAATTTGGTAACCTCGATGGTCAGAATGGGCCGATCATGAACAATTTGGGACAAGTAGCGTTTACGGCCACGGCCCAAAATGGAGACGGCGTTTGGAGTGAGCGTGGCGGCAACGGACTGCAGCTCGTTGCTCACGCGGGTGACCATGCCCCGGGAACTCCCGCGGGAGTGACTTTTAACGGCTTTTACTATCATCCGGGGCAGAACGACGCTGGGAACGTCGGCTTCTACGGATCGGTAACAGGGCCAGGCGTCACCAGTTCGAATGACGAGGGCATATGGAGTGATAGCGGTGGCACGCTTCACCTGGTCGTTCGTGAAGGAGATCCCATAGTGGGGTCGCGGATTGGTTTCGCCGGGGCCTTTTCTGAACGTGTCATGAACGCCAGGGGAGAAATGGCGTTCACCAGCTCGGGTGGCATTTGGTCCGAAGGGGGCGGGCACGGATTGCGGGCGGTGGCGCTAGGGGGTCAACCGATCCCCGGTGCAGCAGGTATTAAATTTCAACCGTTGGACGTTGCCAATGCGCCGGTTATCAACAGCCTTGGCGAGTGTGCGTTCATGGCAACCATCATTGGCAGCGGTATCAACGACGGCACCGGGGTATTTGCGGAGGACATCTCAGGACAGCTGCACACGATAGTTCGTACGGGCGATGTGATTGATATCAGCACTACTCCCGGTGTGCCGCTTCTTAAAACGATCTCTTCAGTGCAATTCGTTGGGCAATCTGGCAATGACGACGGACGCCGCAGCGGGTTCAATGACTTTGGGCAAGTTGTATTCGAAGCGATTTTCACCGATCGGTCCTCGGGAGTGTTTGTCTCCGATCTGGTCGTCGTTCCCGAGCCATCTACGGCGGTGCTCGCCATCGTGGCAATGGCCATGCTCAGCGGACGCCAACGACTCGCGTAGACGATCGGCCGACGGTGGAGCGGTACGGTCTTATTGAAAAGATGTCTCAGAATCGATCCGAAATGGCTGAGCGATTGCGAACGCACGTTGATCGGTTGGCGGGGTTGATTGGGCCGCGGCCGTTGGCGATGCCGCGGGCGTTTCACGCGGCTGCGACTTATGTTGAGCGGCAGTTGGGGGACGCGGGCTATGAGGTTGCGCGGCAAACGTACGATGTCGGCGGCGAAGAGGTTTCTAATCTGATCGCCGAATTGCCGGGCGGGGAGCGGCGCGATGAGATTGTTGTTGTCGGGGCGCATTACGATACGGTTCCGGGCTCGCCGGGCGCGGATGACAATGCGTCGGCGGTGGCTGTGCTCATTGAAGTGGCCCGGTTGATGCGGCCGCTCGCACCGCGACGCACGGTGCGGTTTGTCAGTTTCGCGTGTGAGGAGCGGCCTTATTGCTATAGGAGTGATATGGGGAGCCAGGTGTACGCGCGGGCGTGTCGAGTGAAGGGTGAGAAGATCGTCGGGATGTTGTGTCTCGAAATGGTGGGGTACTACTCGAGCGAGCCGCGAAGCCAAAAGGTGCCGGCGACGATTCCGCGGGTATTTCATCCGCTATTCCCGCGGCGCGGCGATTTTTTGGCGGCGGTTGCGAATCTGCACTCGTGGTGGTTACTGCGGAAGTTTCGTCGTGGGTTCAAGCGGGCGGTGAAGTTTCCGCTGTTCTCGATTGCGCTGCCGGAGCGGGTGCAGGAGATTCGGCGGTCGGATAATAGTTCGTTCTGGGATCAGGGCTATCCGGCGCTGATGTTGACCGACACGAGTTTTTTGCGGAATGCGAACTACCATCAGGCGAGCGATACGCCGGAGACGCTCGATTATGGGCGGATGGCGCTTGTGACGGTGGGAGTCGCTGGGGGAGCGCTGCGGGTGGCGGGGGTGGGGTGAACGACGCTTACTCTAGAGTCGCATGCAGGCGGCGTTTGCGGACGGCGCCGACGAATTCCTGGTAATCGCGTTCGTTTTGATCGGCGTACGACTCGGCGAAGTTGGCGACGGATTGGTCGAAGCGATCGGTGTTGCCGAGATACTCGCTGATGAGTTTTGGGTTGCCGCTGCGGGCGTGGGCGCGGGCCAGGACCCAACCGCAGTATTGAGCGTAGACGTTCATCGTGGGCGGGTCGTAGACCTCGACCATGGGTTTTACTTTGACGTCGTGGAGTTGGCGGATATAGAAGTGGCGGCCGCCGCGGCCTTGGGTCCAGCCGAGGAATAAGTCGCTGGTGGCTTGCATGAGGCGCTGCGCGTTGACGACGCGTTCGCCGTGATTTGCGTAGGTCGACTTGCCTAAGTAGGGCTCGAGGACCGAGGTCGTGGCTTCTTTCACTTGCAGGAAGAGAGGATCGTTAGGGCCGGCCATGAGGAGCAGAACACCGCAGCGCGTGCCGACGCTGCCGACGCCGACGACTTTTACGGCGTGGTCGGTCAATGTATAGCGATCGAGGAGGACGCGGCGTTCGTCGGAGAGGGTTTTTCGATAGCGCGCGAAGGCTTGGCGGAGGTCTTCGATGAATTCGCGGGCTTCGGCGCGGCGAGGGTGGTAGATGAGGGGCGGGTTGTCGCGGATCGTTGGTTGTTTTTGTTCGACGTCGACCAGCTTGGGGAAATCGTGCTCGGGGCCGCCGTGGGTGGCTTTGCGGATTTCGGCTTCGGCGGCGGCGCGGAACGATTTTTCGGGCAGATGGGCGAGAAGGTCGTCGACGTTGACGCGCTCGTACCAGATTTGGAGTGCACCCATTTGCGCAAAGCGGGCCATTTGTTCCCGATAGCCGCGGGCGGCGGCGAGGGCGGCCTCGCGCGGTTGGCTGCGTTTGAAGTTATTGTGGCGGCCGGCGATGACGAAGCTGGCGGTGAGGCGCTTAAGATCCCACTCCCAGGGGCCGGGAAGAGATTCGTCGAAATCGTTGATGTCGAAGATGAGGTTGCGTTCGGGCGTGGCGAAGATGCCGAAGTTCATGAGATGGCAATCGCCGCAAACTTGCACGCGAAGGCCGGTGGATGGCGTGCTAGAGAGATCGGCGGCCATGATCGCGGCAGCGCCGCGGTAGAACGCGAAGGCGGATTGCAACATGCGGCCGTAGCGGATCGGCACCAGATGCTGAACGCGATGGGTGCTCGATTTAATGAGCAGCTCGATGGGGTCGCGGCGATCGCGGGGCGGCGTCCACTCGGAGTGGCTGGAGCGCGGGGTTCGCTTGCGGAGCGCTTTGCCATCGGTTTGACGAGTGGCGGGTGCGCGGCTCGGATTCGTGGCGGGCTTTGTCGATTTTTGGGAGCTCGTTTGTTGCCGGCGTTTGGTCATTGTTTTGAGCATCGGAATCACCTTTGGGGCCGAATGCCGTTTATGGGATCGACCAAACGTTTAGTATCTCTTCGGGGTTAGGCGGTGGCCATGGGTTCGAGTTGGCGAGGTGAGCTGGAGGTCGCCGGGCGGCGGAGCACGCGACGGTCGAGACTGGCCGCTAATTAGGGACAATAAACCAGAGTGCCGGGGGCGCTGGTAACGAGTACCGTGGTGCTTGTACCATTTTGTTTTACGGGTGGGATTCTTTAGTTAAGGGTTGAGTATGACGCCTTGGAGTGCGCGCGAGTCGTTTGACGTATTGGTCGTTGGCAAGCGGCTGGCGGAGGTGTTGATTGGGGTGACGGTTTATTGCCTGCTGGCGGGCGCGATCATTCTTCACTTCCAACTGCCGGCCGTGAATTGGGGGAGTGCGACGTCGCTCATCAACACGGTCATTTTGAGCCTGCTGCTCGGTTTTCGTAACAGTGCGGCGTACGCGCGGTGGTGGGAAGCGCGGGGGCTGTGGGGAAGGCTCGTGAATGATAGCCGGAATTTCGCGGCGAAGTGCGCGGCGTTTGTGCCATCTGAGGTTTTGGTGGGTTCGCGCGTGAAGGAGACGCTGGCGGGATTTGCCGATGCCCTAAGGCGGCAATTGCGGGACGAATCGCCGCGGCTGAATGAGATTCCTGGCTTTGAAAAGGAAGTCGGCAATCCAGGGCACGTACCACTATTCTTGGCCGGCCGGTTATTTGATGAGGTGGCCGAGTGGAAGCGCACCGGCGTGATCGATCAAGCGACGCTGTGGGTGCTGGATTCGAACTTGAACGGCTTGCTCGATGTGTGCGGAGGCTGCGAAAAGATTCGCAACACGCCGTTGTCGCCATCGTACAAAGGGCTGCTGCGGATGGGGCTATTGTTAAACGTGCTTTTTGAGCCCTGGTTCACTGTGCCAGAGACGGGGCTTTGGGCGCTGCCGGGGTTTGTGCTCGTGTGCTTCTTTTTGTTTGGGGTAGAGCTGATTGATACGATCGTCGAGGAACCGTTTGGCAGCGATCGGGACGATTTGGATTTGGATCGGTATTGCGCGACGATTCGGGATAGTGTTGGGATGTTGATTAAGTGATTGCAATAAGACAATTGACTCTTGTGGCTGCGCCACCCTGGTTCAAGAACCAGGGGTACTCGATTGAGATCGATTCTTGGCGCAAAGTAAAAAGTAAAGGGAGCAGTCATGATTGCTTCGGCTGGTGCCGCCGCCGCGGGAGCTGCTGCGGCTCAAATTCGTGCCATGCACGAGGAGGAAGAAAGCTTGACCACGTACTCGTCGGAAGACTTATCGCAAGGATGGGAATTCAAGATCGTGCGGGCGAATATGATGTCGTTTCGCAAGCCGGAAGTGATGCAGCAAGTGTGCGACGAGGAGGCCCAGTCGGGCTGGGTGCTGGTCGAGAAGTTCGATGATGCGCGGTTGCGATTCAAGCGGCCCGCCACGGCGCGAAATAAAGCTGGGGTGCCGGGACTCGATCCGTATCGCACGACGTACGGCGTGGGGCAGGGGAAGCTGCTTGCGATCATCCTGGGGTGCGTATTCGGCGGTATCGCGCTGTTCATTGCGATCATTGCGGTGATCGCCATGAAGACGGGGCATTGAGATTTGACCGCGAGATATTACCCGGCTTGGAGGCCGCGGTCGACGGCGTCTTGATCGCGGCTGTAGACGGCGAGTGTGGCTTCGTAGGTTTCGCGCGAGATTTCCCATTCGGGCTTGTCGTCGGTGTGGGCGTTGCAGTGGGCGACGAGCAGGCGGTAGAGGAATTTGAATAGGTGGCGTGGGACGCGGAGCGTGCGGAACGATTCGATCAGGCGAGTGTCGGTGATTTGGTCGTCGAGCAGTGAGCGGAGTGTGGGCTGTTTGCCGTTCGCGCCGCAACTTTTAATGCGGGCGTTGGCGAGGTCGTAGAGGGCCTGGCCGGTCCATTCGAGGGACGGGACTAGGTTCTGTTTGTCGATGCGGGCACGTTGGTAGAAGTCGCGGTCTTCGCGGTTCAGGTAGTCGGCTAGTTCCTTAGGCAAAAGGAGCTTGAGGCCGAGGCCGGGTTGTTTGAGGAACTTGTTGTCGAGCATCGACCACACGAGGGCTCGCATGCGGTCGACGGATCCGGTGATGAGGTGGGGCTCATCGACGCGGTCGACAAGGACGACGATGCCGTCGCAGCCGAGCGAGCGGAGGACGCCTTGGAATTTAGAAAGTAGCTCGAAGCGGTCGTCGGTGCGTTGTGATTCGGGGAGGGGTTGGCCGTCGATATCGCGCTTGGGGAAGCGCATTAAGAGGCGGCGGAGGGCGCCGGTGTGTGGTTTCAGGACTCGGACGTTGCGGGCCACGCGGCGGGCGACCCACAGCCATTTCCAGACACGGGCGATCCAAGGCACCCAGGCGAGGAAGACGATGAGGTAGGGCCAGGGAGTGACCAGCCAATCCCATTTTTGGGAGTAGATCGTGATGCCGACGACGGCGGCGGTAGCGGCGATGCCGATGACGCGGTCCCACCACGAGGTCCAGGTTTGGTAGCGGAGTTTGCGGCGGAGTTTCCCCCAGCGCGCGACGACGTTTTCGCGGGTGGAATTGTCGTACGCGGCGACGAGGAGCAGCAGGTCGCGCTTCTGGTGGCGATCGAGTGAGCGGAGGCGGTCGGGACTGATTTGATTGGCGTCGGGGCCGGTGGGTTGCGAGACGTTAAGCAAACGGTCCACGAGGCTCGTGACTCCGAGCGCGAGGATGGCGTCCATGTGGTCCCAGAGTTTCCATTCGCTGAGGACTTTGGCTGGGTCGCGCTGTTTGCGAGCGCTGAGCCGGTCGGCGAAGTGGTCGAGGAACGGGTTGAAGTCGTCGTATTCGATGACGAACAGCTGGCCGTTCTCGGGGCGGGCGTTGTGCAGCGCGATGCGGCCGACCATTTGCATCCGCATGGCCGTTTTGCCGGCGCCCTTTTCGCCGAAGACAATCGAGGTCGCGGGGTCGGAGGGGTTGCCGTAGACCTTGTCCCACGCCGGGTGATACGTGAGGTTGCGACAGCGTTCTTTAAAGACCGGGTCGGACTGCGCGTCTTCCTCAGCAAAAGGATTGACTGCGATGCCGTGGTGTTCGAGCAGTTGTTGAACGCGCATTGGTAGCCTGGGCAGGAAAGGAGCGGCGGGAGTCTGCCCAAGTATAAGCGACTGGGGGAGATGCGGCGAACGGGGCGGCGCGACCAGTCCAATCGCGCGGCATAGGCCGCAGAATCGCGCTAACCGCACGGCGGTAATGGAATGGGCGCATAAAAAAGGCCGCCGGTTGGGAAGAGCTCCAACCGACGGCCAAGGCAACGTGCGCCTCTGCGATTCCCCCCGATCCCCTCAGTTCAGAATCCGACTGTGAGCGTTACTCCACCGTGATGGTGGTGGTGATGGTGCGTATCCACGATTACCGGTCGAACCGCGGCATACGGCGCCGAGTAGTAAACGGCTTGCGGAGCGTAGACCGGAACGACCGCTGGGTAATACGCCGCGCGATATGACGGACCGTAGCCATAATCGCAACCGTGAGCAGAGGCCGTACTATTGAATCCCGAGGCCCCGAATCCCATCGCGGCCACCATCGTTACTCCGAGCAACATGCGCTTGAACATCTGACTTATGGGACGCGTTGTGCGTCCTCCTCCTAATTGGCAGTGACATCCCGCGAAGCAGCGCGGGCTTGTATGCCGAACGCGAAAGAATGCACTAGGTATGCCAGTACGGCCGAATGCCGCGCCCAACTGTTTATTTCGCTTGAGGTTAGGATTTATTGAGTGGCCAAAAACTCTGCCGCGCAATAAAAAAGCGCCGTCTTTTGGACGGCGCTCTCGAATCATTTTGATTTTTCCGTCAAGTCCTACAGGCCAACTGATACGGAGACTCCTGGCGAGCCGTAGTACACCGCCGGGGCACCGTAATAGTAGCTGGGGTAGGCGGGGTAGACGGGCGGCGCGATTACCACAGGGCCTCGGTAACGGTAGTAACCGTATGGGCGGTACGGCGCATAATAGGCTGCGCGAGGCCCATAGTAGCGGGAAGCGTAGGGACCGCCGCCGTAATAGCGATAGGCTTGTGCGGGCGTTGTGAACGACAAACCTGCGGTGAGTACTGCAGCCACAAATGTCAGTGATAGAGCGATGCGCTTGAACATAATTTCCTCCGACATGTCAAACTTTTCAAACTATTGTGGGTCATCGGTCACATTGACCGGGATTTCGCTGAATCTGGCTTCCTAACATGCAGCGCGCGTGCCGAAATGGGCTGCGGTGCGTCGCAATGTCGCGAAAAATTGTGCGGCGAAATGTTAGGCATTTTCGCCTAGTGTTGCCAGCGCTGTTTGATCGCTAGCAGCTCGTCGCGCTCGGGAAGTGATTTGTAGTACGGGTCGAGCGGGTAGCAGCCGGAGATGAGGCCGTTGCGCGGGGCGGTCGTGCAGTCGCTGAACGTGCGGCAGATTTGTTTGCGCACGGGGGGACGGCCGGCGAGGGTGTCGGCGGGGAGTTCGGGGTAGGAGAGGACCATGCGGCCGAGGCCGACGAAATCGGTCCAGCCGTCGCGCACGGCGGCTTGTGCGACGTTCGGCAGATACTCCTGCAAGTAGCTATAGCCGGTGCCGACGATGGGCATGTTCGGGAGCGCGGCTTTGCATTGGCGCGTAACATCGATTTGTCGCCAGACGCCGACGAGTGGGTCTTCGGGTGGTTGGTAGCCATCGAACGGCGGGAAGATGGCTGGGCGCTGCAAGTGTGGATTGTAGTAGGGGCTGCCGCAGGAAAGGTTGATGGCAATGACTCCGCGGTCGGCCAACATGCGCATGAGTTCGAGCGGTTCGGTGAGGTCGATGGCCAGCGGGTTGTTGGCGTCGACTCCGAAACCGAATTCGTAGGGCAGCAGCGCGGAGTAGTCCATTGGGCGACCGACTTCTCGGCTCGTGGCGTAGGGCACGGAGTCGAAGATGCTGAGGCGGACGCCGACGGCGAGGCCGGGGATTTCGTTGTGGATGCGATCGATGATCGTCATCAGCACGCCGGAGCGGCCGGTGAGGTCGCCGCCGAAACGGCCTGGGCGGTGGCGGGCGCTCAGGAACTCGTGCAGCAGATAGCCGTGGCAGGCTTTCACATCGACGAATTGGAAGCCGACTTCATGCGCGAGCCGTGCGGCGGCAACGTAGTCGTCGATGAGGACTTCGAGGTCGGCGTCGGTCCAGACGATTGAATCGTCATTCGGGTCGATCTTGAATTTGGCGTCGAGCAGCGGGTGGTGGTACGCGATACGCGGGGCGCTGTGGTGATGATCGTCGGGTTTGCAGAATCGGCCGGAGTGGGTGAGCTGCAGGCCGACGAGGAGGTCGTCGAGCGAGCCCAAGGCTTCGCGATGGGCTTGTTGAAGTTCGTGCAATAGGGTCGCGAGGCCGGCGCGGTTGGATTCGATGGCGAGCGTTTGGTTGGGGTTTGCGCGGCCATCGGGGCGAACGGCGGCGGCTTCGCCGCCCCAGATGAGTTTCGCGCCGCTCCGGCCGAAGTTTTGCCAACGGCGGAGCGTGTGGGCGGACGGCGAGCCGTCGCGGTTGGCGTCCCAGCCTTCCATGGGGTGGATGCACCAACGGTTGGCGACGGTGATGCCGCCGACTTGCATAGGTTTGGCTAGTGGCGAACCCTCTTCGGCTGAGAGGACGCGGTCATCGATCGGCAGAGAGAGGCCAAGTTCGGCGAGGCGCGCGCGGAATGCCGCAACGTCTTTTAGCTGGGCGACCTTGGGATAGCTGGCTGTTTCGGACATTGGTGATGCATTCGTTGTGCGTTCAACACGAATTTATCACATGTCGCGCGTGGCGTCCGCCTTGGGCATGCGGAAGGCGGCGGGCTGGCGGCCGTCGACATCGGTGAAGTCGTATTCGCGGGCGAGGTCGCCGACGGTGAGGGCCTGGCCGGTGTGGCGCATGACATCAACATCTTCCGCGAGAGCGCGTACGGCGCGGCCGAGGTACTCGGGCGATTCGGTGATTGAGAGGTCGAACGGATGCGCGGCGTGAGCCGCCAATATGCGTTCGGTTCGCATGAATCCGGGGGCAAGTGCAACAGCGGCGATGCCGTGCGGGCGAAGTTCGAAGGCCATGCCCTGAATCATGCGGACAATTGCGGCTTTCGAAACATCGTAAAAGATGTTTCTTAAGTATTCATCGTAGGCCCAGGCGACGGTACTGACGATAAGGCCGCCGGACTGGCGCATGAGGAGCGGCGTTGCGAGTTGGCTGGCGATGAGGTGAGCGCGCACGCCGGCGGTGAACATGGTGTCCCACAGCATCCTCGGTTGTTGCCAGAACGGTGCTTGCGGGAGGCCCGTGGGGAGGCCTTCGTAACCGGCCCAGATGTTGTTTACTAGGATATCTAGGCGTCCAGATTCGTTTTCGATGCGCGTGAAGAGGGCTTCGACTTCCGAATCATTTGTGTGATCGCAGCGGACTGCGATGCCGCGGCCGCCGCGGGCGGTGACTTCGTCGGCGGTGTCTTCGATTGTGCCGGGGAGGTTGTCGACGGCGGGGGTGCCGCGCGTTGTTCGGCCGGTGACATAGACGGTCTCGCCAGCTTCACCCAGGACGGCGGCGATGGCGCGGCCGGCGCCGCGGCTAGCGCCGGTGACCACTGCGATTTTGCCTGACAGTGTTTGCATGAAAGGCCTCAAACGATTGAATGCGCAATTGGCGACACGCGTGTTGAATATATACTTGCGTACACTACAGCAACCCCTGCGGAAAATCAATCAGCTTAATTGAGTCGCTTAGTGAAGCTCGCGAAGCGCTTGAAGATGGGCTGAGGAAGGCGGATGCTTCGCGTCAGGTCGATTAGCTCTAGCGAACGAGCGCCCGGGGTGCGGAGCGCGACGCGTACGCTGGGAAAAGAATCACAGCCAACAGAGCCGCCGGCGCCGGTTCCGGAGTGCTTAACGAGGCGAGCGATCCGCCGCCCAGCTGGCTGAGCTCAACCTGGCCAAAGTGCGCGCGCCAGGCGTCGTAGTCGTCGTTGTCGATGATGCTATTGTCGTTGGAATCCGCGACGAGACCGTCGCCGATATCGCCGAGGGTGCTGCGCCAGACCACATAATCGGCGGCATCGACGACACCGTTGAGATTGTAGTCGCCCGGAACGTGACTTAAGAAGCCGCGGATTTCGCCGTTGTTATAAGCGGTTGTATTGATCTCGAAGTAGGCCTTGCCATCTTCGAGTGCGAAGATCAGCGCGTTTTGAGCGGTGCTAATCGTGCCGCCGGTCGCGCTGATGAACGCGGGATTATAGGTGGACGCGAGAGCCATATCGAACTCATGTTCGTAGTCGCCAGAGAGTACGCCGGCTGGAAAGTCGGGGAAGGTCGGCAATGTCGTGGCGGGTGCGGCCGAGCCGGTGCCCGCTTCGGGGGTCGGGGCATGAATGTTTGCCGCGGTGACGGCGCCTTGCAATCCAGAAAACGAGGCGGCGATTTCCATTGTCCCGAGGTCGAGGTCCAACGTCACTACGACGTGTCCAGTTCCGATTGAATTGTTGGCGGGCGACTCGGCTATACCGCTCAGCTCAGACGTGAACCTAAGATGGTGCGCTTGCGCAGGCACAGCCATGGCTGTGGAAAGCATCAGGACTACGGCGAAGCGTGAGAGCATGTGCGCAAAAGTTCACAGGGGCGCGCTAAGGCGAGAAGAACTGCCATTTCGCGACATTTTCGTGCGCCCACTATCGGCGCGAGGATGCGACGACGAACTGGGCTATTGGTGCAGAGCCGCTTAGCTGTGGCGTCGACGAGCTATGCAACCGATACCTGCCATGCCAAGCATGGCTAATCCGCAGGTCGTTGGCTCGGGCGTGAGGAGAAATCCGCGGATTTCGCCACCTGGCACAACTGTGGTGTGGATATTGATATAAGCTTTGCCATCGTTTATGGCTTGGATAAACGCGGCTTCGGCGCCGGCCGTTGTGTTGCCGTTTGCGCTGATGTAGGACGGGTTCCAGCTACTGGCTTGTGTGAGATCCAAAACGTTGTGGTACACACCCGAGGTAACACCGAGCGGGAACCCGGCGAACGTGGGAGTCGTGGTAGCGACATTCGCCGTTGATGTGAAAGGCGATAGAGTAGGAGCATGGATGTGAGAGGCAGTCGTGGTGCCCAAGAGACCGCTGAAACTCATGTCAACCGTGAACATGTGATTGACATCGTTGTACAAAAACTCGCCAGTGCCGATGCCGGGCGAGGCATTTGGCGGAGATTCGCTTGGTCCATCCAAGAACGCGAGGTAAGGATGGACAGTAGCATTGGCGGCGGATGTCCAAACCAAAAGCGGTAGGACAAATAACAGCGCAGAATTGCGACTCATTAAAACTCCTCCTCATCGGTCGATTGAATTGCGAAGCTGGCCGCTTGCGTTTCGATCGATCCAACACCGTGCAACCTAAAGCCCCTGACGGCTGGCAATATAGCGCCGTCGTATGCCAACTACAAGTAGCTGCGGGGACCTCGACGATTCTGCTGCTTGTGGCTGGGGGCACTGGTGAATTTGGAGGAGGGCGGGGTTCCCATGCACGAAGCAACACTCACGGCTTAGTGAACGCCCAGCCTTGGAAGAAGTCGGTTTCAAGAATTGTTGAGGTGGCGGAAAAACCGATTTCTTTTACTCGCTGTATCATCCAGCTGCGGGTTTCGGGGAAGTCGGATTCGCGAACGTGAGTGCAGGCGACAGCGCGCTGATCGGGGGTGAGGGCGGTCCAATCGCGGTCCATTTCGTTCGTGAGGCGGCTGAGATAACCTTCCCTCGATTCATCCTCGTGGCGGACGGCGTCAATCCAAATGAAGGTGCCGCCGGGAACAAGCACGCGGAAGCAATCGGCGATGAGGGCGGTTTTGGCGTCGGACAAAAAATGGTGGATCGTGTAGCTCGCGAGGATTAGCGTCGCTGAATCGGAGGCGAGGCCGTGGAGAAACTCGGCCAGGTTACCGGCGACCACCGAGGCGCGGCCGGGCCAGATAGCGATGCGCTTTTGGGCATCGGCGACGGACGCTTCGGAGACATCGACACCGTGGTACTCGGCGACGTTGGCGTAAGGGAAGGCATGCGTCGCGAGCCAGGAATCGCCGCAACCGAGATCGACGATGCGGAGGGGTTGGGTTTGCTCTCGGGCCCATGTGGCAAGCGTCGCGACCAGCTCGGCGTGGTACATGTAATTACCTTCGACGACTGCGTCGTACATCGAGCGTTGTTCGAAGGTTTGTTTGACGCGGGCGAAGGATTGAGTCATGAGAGAATTTATGGGAGTGAACCGCTGCAGTCTCGCGCCGTTGGTAAAAATCCGGTCAGGAGTGTGGCCGAGACTTAGGGTAGTTATATGGGCATGCTCACTTACCCTCGCTCACCACTTCACGACCTAACTTCTTAGCCTGCTCTAGATCTTCAGCTGACTTCACCTTTTCCCCCTTTTGCTTGTACGCGTCTGACCGCATGTAGTAGCTCTGGGCATGGCTGGGGGCAAGTCGAATCGCTTCTGTTAAGTCGGCGATTGCGTTATCCACCTTGTCCTCCTTGAGATAAACATCTGCGCGATTGTAATACGCCCTGGGGGACTTTGGCTCCAATTGGATCGCTTGCGTGTACTCGGAAATCGCGTTGTCCAGCTTTCCAAGTTGGGCGTAAGCGATTCCGCGAGTGCAGTAGGCGTCCGGGTTGTGCGGCAAACGGCGTATCGATTCAGTAGAGTCGGCGATCGCATTTTGAAAATCGCCGAGTCTGCAATATGCAAGTCCGCGGTTGTAGTAGTTTTCAGAATCCGGCGAGAGCTGAATTGAAGCTGTGAAGTCGTTGATTCCCTTTTGAAGCTCGTTGACCTCCAGATATGCCTGACCCCTGCGAAAGGTTGCATCGGAGTTGCCTGGAAATAGATCGAGACACTTGCTGAAGTCGTCAATGGCTTGCTTGAATTTGTGCGTTTCCGAATAAGCGATTCCGCGGTTCAGATAAGTAGTGGCACTATCTGGCTTCAAAGTGATAGCAGTATTGAAATCGTCAATTGCCTTGTCGTACTCTTTCTTCTTAGTGTAGGCCAACCCTCGATTCGAAAATGCGTCGGCAGACTTAGGATCGTTGCTTATCGCAGATGTGAAGTCATCGATTGCACGATTTGTTTCGCCTTTGTTACCGTATGCAAGGCCACGGTTGTAATAAGCCTTTGCAGATTTAGGCTCGCGGTGAATTACGTCCGTGAATGCCGTGACGGCGGCGTCAAACTTATGGTCGTCGAGGGCGCGGACGCCTTCTGTATAAACATCGCCTGAAGGCTTGTTGTCGTTCGCGAGAACGATGCGGACTAAGCAAAGCGCCAAAGCACAAGTTGAGAGTCGAGAAGTCATTGTGATTCTCCCTGTGACGCCGCCAAATAACTCCGGCACCCCCATTATACTGATGCACTACCGGGCGATGTTTAGAACACCGGCTGGATATTCTTAAGCCGTTTTTCGGTTTCGGTCATGAGGGCGTCTTCGTCGGCTTCGGTGGCGGCTTCGTAGGTGGCGCTGAAGCGGAGGAAGAGGCCGGCGTCATCCCACGGGACCGTGCAGATGGATTGCTCGGTGATGAGGTATTGGCTGGCGGCTTCGGCGTTTTCAAAGTCGATGCGACTGCCGTTGGGGCCGCCGCCCGCGAAGGCTTTGGGGGACGGGGCGTAGAGGAAGTACGTGCCGCCAGGCATTTTGCACTTGAAGCCGCAGCGCTCGAGTGTGGCGACCAGTTTTTTGAGACGGCGTTCGTATTTAGTGCGAGTGTGTTTGGGGATTGTGGGGTCGTCGAGGCCGGCGATGGCGGCTTTTTGGATGGCGATGAATTGTCCGGAGTCGAAGTTGTCTTTCACGTTGCCGTAGGCGCCGACGATTCGCTCGTTGCCGCAGACCCAGCCGATGCGCCAGCCGATCATGTCGAACGCTTTCGACATGGAATGGACTTCGACGCCGACATCGCGAGCGCCGGGGATGGCGAGGAAGCTGTTGGGCGCGCGGTCGTAGCTGAGAATGCCGTGGGCGGCGTCTTGGACGATTACGATTTCATGCTTCTTAGCGAAGGCGATTGCGCGCTCGAAGAACTCGGGAGGCGCGGTACGGCCGGTGGGGCTGTTGGGATAGCAGAGGACGAGGATTTTCGCTTTGGCACGGACGTCGGCGGGGATGTTTTCGAGATCGGGGAGAAAATCGTTCTCGGCGGTGAGGGGGAGTTTGTAGACGACGCCGCCGTAGAATGCGGTGTGGGTGCCGAGGATCGGGTAGCCGGGGACGGTCATGAGCGTGACGTCACCCGGATTGATGAAGACGGCGGGGAGCATCGCGAGGGCGTTTTTCGAGCCGATGCAGGGGACGATTTCGGTCGGCGGATCGAGCGTTACGTTGTACTCGCGCTGCATGAAGCGGGCAGCGGCTTCGCGGAAGGCGGGGATGCCGTTGTCGGCGTAGCCGCGGTTCTCGGGCTTGTTGATTTCCTCGGCCATGCGGCGGCGGACGACCTCGGGAGCCATCTCGTCGTTCTCGCCGATGCCGAAATCGAGGAGTTTGCGGTTCGGGAAATCGGCAAGCGCTTTGCGCTTGGCTCGTTTGATCTTCTCGAACTTGTAGATCGAGGTGCTTTTGCCGTAATTCGCGCCGCCGATGCGGTCGGCGAAGAGTTTTTGGAAATAGGGGTCGCTCATGGGGGTAAGGATAGCGGATGCCGGATTGAGAGGGCAGGGGCGTGGGAGCCTACCCGAACGGAGGATTTTTGTTTTTTGGACCCTGAGTTAAGCTGGTTTCACCAGGCGGATACCAACAGGCATGCGCGGGCCAGCGCGAAAGGTGTCCGATGTTTCGTTTTTGGGTTGCGGGGGCGGCCTTCTTTTCACTCATGGTTTCTTCGAGTGCGGCTGAGCTATCTGCGAGCGGTGCGACGAGTGCGCCGACCACGACTGATTTATCGTTTGGCGTTACGATGGTGACACCTACCAACAACTCGTCGAGCCGATTTAGCGGCGCGACGGGAATGGGGACGGTAGTGCCGCTGAATCAGACTTGGAGCACAGCGACGCCGCGGCCGATTTCGTTTTCGAGCTCGCCAACACCGGAGGTGACGAACCGCAGCTTGATTGTGAACGATCCGTCACGTTGGACGGACGCTCAACGCTCGGTGAATTCGTTTTTGCGGCCCGGCAGCGCGACGATTAGTTCGCCGACGTTGACGCCGGCCGCGAGTTATTTTGCGCCGGCAAAAACGACATTGTTTGCGGCGCCGCAAACGATGCATTAGTGCGACTGACGCAGGCGCGTCGTATCAATAATCAGAATTGCCGTAGTAAGGCTGCGCATTCAACCCGGTGCGCCGTTTGACCAGCGCGACGATTGCGTCGACTTCGGCGTCCGAAAGCGGAGCGACGTACGATTCCGTTGGTCGGCGGGCAACCGTGTAGATTTGCACGAGTTTGAGTTGGCCGCCGGCGGCGGAAATTTCATTGAGACGGTCGCAGAAGGCTTCGAGCTCTGAGGCGGTCGGCGGCTCGGCGTTCACTCGCATGAAGAGGGACTGGATTACGAGTGGCCGGATGCGCGCGGCGGCGGTGATGTTATCGAGGATTTGACGGAAGGGGATCGTCGTGCGCTCGATGAGGTGGTAGTACTCATCGGTGCCGGCGTCGAGCTTGGCCCAGACTTCGCCGTTATTTGCGTCGAGGATTTCCAGGCCGCGCTGGGCATGCGGGCGATGGAACATGCTGGCGTTGGTAATGAGAACCATTTTGATTGCGGATTGCGGATTGCGGATTGCGGATTTCGATTCTTCATTCCGCAAACCACAATCCGCAATCCGCAATTCAGCGTCGCGCTTTATTTCGGCACACAGCGACATGAGTTCGTCGAAGTTTTTGTAGGTGGTGGGTTCGCCGTCGCCAGAGAAGGCGATGTCGTTGAGGCGGCGGAGCAGGGGCGGCACGCTGGCGAATTTTTCGGTTTCGTAGATTCGGCCAGTGAGGACCAGATCGAGCGTGGTGCGCAGTTCGTCGACCAGGGCGGCGGTTTCGACGAAGCGGGTTTCGCTTTGGCTGCGGCGGTCGACCTGGCAGTAGATGCAGTCGAAGTTGCAGATCTTGTCGGGGTTGAGATTCACGCCGATTGAGATTCCACCCGAACGCCGGCTCAGGACCGGGTACACGAACCGGTTGTGCTCGAAGAGGCGAGCGTGGTCGGTGTGGAGTGGGAGGGTGGACATGCGTGTTGGGAACTTATGGAGAACGCGGAGCGCGGAAGGCAATTATTAGTCGCATGATTGCCCAATTCATGATACGTCGCGGGGAAGTGGGCAGTCGAGCAGCGGCGCCGGCGCAGTATGGTGCGGTCGTGGATTTTGGCGTGTTTGGGAATCAGTCCAAGTGGGGAATAAAGGTGTCCCTCTCTACGAATTGGAGTGCGCGGGCCGTGTTGCGGCCAAATCCTTCGCGTACCCGACGGAACAGGAGAAGACACAATGGGGGACGAACGGGTTCGGATCGGCGTGCGCGCCGAGGTTGGAGATGGGGCGCGGCGTAAATTCTTTAGGCCATACGGCTTCACGCTGGTTGAGCTGCTAGTCGTGATTGCGATCATCGGCACGCTGGTGGCGCTGCTGCTCCCGGCTGTGCAGCACGCGCGAGAATCGTCGCGGCGATCAACGTGCGGCAATAACATTCGCCAAATCGCGCTTGCAAATTTGCAGTACGAAGATCGCTTTAAAAGGTTACCTGGCCTCTTCGAGACATTGTCGGCCGAAGGGCGCGCGTCTGACTTTACGGTTACGACGACGACGTGGGCCGTCATTCTTCTACCCGACTTAGAAAGGGCACAGGTCTACGATGCAAATACCAACGGTGAGTTGCCGAAGATCTACATCCCGTCGTATGTTTGCCCGAGCGACGCACTGAAAATGCGTCAAAACTCTGAGATATCGTACGTAGCGAATGGCGGCCGAATGGGACCCGTCGAGTTTGAAAAGCCATCGAACGGACCTTTTTTAAATCGTGTTGCGCATCCGACCAATGCCATGCTGGAGGGACATTGGGTCGATGGCCGCGAGTATACGCTGGCGTTTGCAGAGAATTACAACGCGACCTATTACGACGAGATGAGATGGAACATTTGGCTGGACGCCGACACGAAGATGGATCCAGACATGGCCGGGAAGGACCGCACTTACAATCCCGTTTTCTTATGGGCAGCGGAGGATTCGTATCGGGTCAAAATCAACGCGCCGGGAGCGAGTGAGTCGGATGTCAGCAAATGTGAGCATCAGAACGAGCGGCGGTACAACAGCAAGAAATGCCCACCGGTGCCGGGCCAATCTGCGGCCTCATGGGCTCGGCCGTCCAGCTTTCACACGAACGGTGTGAATGTTGCGTTTAGTGGCGGTCGCGTAGTCTTCCTGCGCGAAAACATCGACTATCAGGTGTATATCGCGCTGATGACGCCTAACGAGAGGCGTTCGGATGCACCGAATCCAAAGTTTATTCTACAGGACGCGCAGTATCAGTGATTTTGACGCGCTATGCACTTTCGCGGTATTCGAAATGGCAGAGGCGGCGATAGAGATCGCAGCGGGAGACGAGCTCGTCGTGCGTGCCGATATCTGCGATTTTGCCGTGGTCCATAACGATTACGCGATCGGCCAACGAGATCATGCTTACGCGATGCGTGATCATGAAGGTGGTGCGGTCGCGGGAGAAGCTCTTCAGAACCTCGAAGATGAGCTGCTCGCTTTCGATATCAATTTGGCTGGTAGCTTCGTCGAGAAGCAGGATTTCCGGGTCGCGGAGAATCGCGCGAGCGAGCGAGATGCGTTGGCGTTGGCCGCCGGAGAGGCGGCTGCCGCTTGGACCGACGACGGATTTGTAGCCGTTTGGTAGTTTTTCGGTAATGAACGAGTGGGCGTACGCTTTGCGAGCGGCGTCTTCGATTTGGGCGAATGTAGCGTCGGGATTGCCGTAGCGGATGTTGTTTTCGACCGTATCGTTGAGCATCAGGATCTCTTGCGAGACGAGACCGCAGCGCATGCGAAGATCGTGAAGTCGGACGTCGCGGATATCGGTGCCGTCGATGGTGACGCGGCCGGAGGTTGGATCGTAGAACCGCGGCAGGAGCTGCATCAGGGTCGTTTTACCGCATCCGTTGGGACCGACGATGGCAATCGTTTCGCCGGCGCGAACTTCGAGCGTGACGCCGCGAAGGATCGACTTCTCGGTGTGGTACTGGAAGCTGACGTTTTCGAAGCAGAGAGTATTCTTTAGTGCCGGTAGCGCGACCGGCGCGGTTGGATCGACAATGGACGGAACGCTGTCGAGAACTTCATAGACGCGGTCAGCAGCGGCAACAGCCTGCTGAATATTGCTGAATTCGCCCGAAATACGGCGGCCCGGGTCGCTCAGGCCGGCTAGCGCGGCGAAGAACATGCTCATATCGCCGTGGGTGAGCGGGAAGGTGTTGCAGATTTTGATCCCGAGAATGTGGGTGTGCTGGCCCAACACCAAGTAGCCACCCATGACAGCGGCGACCAGGACGATCGCAATGCCAAGCGTTTCGATGACGGGACTCACCAGAGCATCATAGACCGCGATCCGCATTTGACGTTGGTAGTATTGGCCTGCCGACTTTTGGAATTTGTCGCACTCGGCGGGTTCCATTGTGAAGGCTTTGATCAGCTTGATGCCGCCCAGTGTTTCTGACAACGTTTCGTAGATTGTCGAGAGCTCCTGCATCGCCTTGCGGTGAGTGCGCTTGAGCGCTTTGCCAAGCCAGTGGATCGAATACCCGGCGGCAGGTGCAATGACGAGCGTGAGCAATAGAAGCCGCCAACTGACCCAAGCGGCAATGGACAAACAGACGATGGCCTTGAGAGGTTCGAGCAGCGCCTGTCCAAAAATTCTTTGCACGCCGACCGTGATCGAGTTGAGATCGGTCGTGCTGCGGTTCATGAGATCACCGCGACCGGATTCGGTAAAGCTGGCGATATCCAGGCGCAACACCTTACGGTAGAAGTCCATTCGCAGGTCGTAGCCGAGCAGGCTTCCCAAGCGTGAAACGGCAATGCTGTTCCAAATGCGAAAGAGGCCTTTGAGCACCGTCATCACGACGACGAACAAGCAGACGGCCAGAAGCGTGCCAAACGGTGTCGTAGGCAACCAGCGATGGGCGGCGGGCGACACCCACTCGAAGCGGGCGATGCGCGTTTCGTAATCTGCCTCGTGTCCTTTCGCGTCGCTGATTTCTTGAAAGACCTTCGGCGCGAGTTGGTCGGGCGCTAAACTAGCGATCTCCTTGAGGCGTTTGATCTCGTGTTCGAGTCGGGTCTTCTCGGCGATTTGGACATTGTCCCATGTAGGAGCGGATTTGCGTTTGTGTTCTTCCAACTCGCTTTCGCGGAGCTTGATTTCGGCGCCGAGCTTCTTCTGTATTTCGGCCGCGTCGCCGCCCTGGACGTTTTCGAGCTGGGCAACCAAGCGTTGTGTGTCGCTCAGCTCGCGCTGTGCTTCGTCGATTTTTTGGTCGATCCAGTCGGGCAGTGCGTGATCGTTCATGATCACTTCGACGACCGGATACACGGCCGTTAGATTGCCACCCCAGAGGATCGCGACAACCACCGCGGAAAAAACGCAGGTCGCCACATTAAGGCGATGTTGAAGTGCGAGTTTGAAAGCGCGTTTGAAGTTTTGCATAGTCAAAAAGCGGTGCAGCGAAACGCTGGCAATGCTGGCAAGATTATTGAAGAGTGGTGGAGACTTTTAGCAGAGAAAGCGCGGGACACCAAGGTCGGCACGACACGAGCCCACAGGACGACAACATTCGGGGCAAGAGCGGCCCGATTTGTTTACCCGTTTAGCCCACAGCCCCAGGCCCTCATCCTCTTTTGTTGGATTCTGCCGATTGTGCCGCCGATACCGTATGTATCGACCAGACCGTGCGCGCATTGTCGGCTCTTTTCTAGCGCGTCGCGACGACTCAGGTCATTAGGGGGGAAAGATGAAAAGCGCACTATTAGTGCTTGCGCTGGCGGCGTCGACCGTCGGCTGCCAGACGATGGGACCCGGTTGCGGCCAACCGATTGGCGATGCTTGCGGTGGTAATGCTCCGTCATGTCACATGCGAATTCAGGACAGCGCGCCACGACCCGGCGGTTGCTGCGAAGGCGTCGCGTGTAATTCATGTGGCCGCGGCGGCAATTTGGACATGAATTGCCCGGGCGGAAATGGGTGCATATTCGATCGCTACCATGGCAGCCAGTGTGGGCCGGGATATCCGAACGGTCAGTATGATTGTTCGCCGTGCTGCTCGCCGAACTGGGGCTGCAACGGATATCAGCACCCGCGCGGCTACCAGGACAATCAACCGTGCGTGTGCCAAGGACAGTGCGGTCCCGGCAACGGCTATTGCGGCACCGGACCTGCGGTGGGCTGTCAGGGCTGTGGGGCCTGCGGATGCGGTCCTTCGGGCGACCAGAATTACAACTTCAATCCTGGTCCGCCGGTCGCTCAGACGGCTTACCCGTACTACACGTTGCGTGGTCCACGGGATTTCCTATTGGGGAATCCGCCCTCGATTGGGCCGTATTGATTTCAGGGGGAAGGCGGAGGGTGGAAGCGATTTAACTTCCACCCTTCGCTTTGCAATTTAAACGGCGCGGAAGGATTCGCGCTTATCAGCCGCCAGCGGTGCACGGATGCACCAGGGCGGCTGGTTTTGTTTGAGTTGGGCTAGAGACCGGAAGGTAGGAATGGTTGCTCGCGATCTACGAATTCGCAATTCTGCGCAAACACCCATCCGCAAAGTCCGAAGGATGCCTCAATAACGAAAGCGCGAAATGTTTGTTCGCGCAGCCAGGTTTTTAGGTACTCCAAATTTCCGCGGTACTCGGTATTCGCAATCGGCCAACCATAGGGCCAAGACTTGCCGAACATTTCGCTATACTCGTCGACGATCGTGTCCGGAGTAACTTCCCTTATGTCGAACAATATGTTTCCCGGCAACATATGTTCGAAAGAGTGAGCTAGAACGTCCCTGAAGATAACGTCCGTGAACTGTTTCGGCTCACGCTCATTGAATGAAGTGTGAAGGACGATGCGACGGTTGTCGCAATCGCAAGAAAAGGCATTCACGTTGTTGTCATGTACAGACAACATTGGTCTCTATACCGCCCCCGCAATCAGCGCGATGTTTTGGCCGCCGAAGCCGAAGCTGTTGGACAGGATGGTTTTCACTTTCCTATCGCGGGCGGCGTTGGGGACGTAATCGAGGTCGCAGTTGGGATCGGGTGTTTCGTAGTTGATTGTGGGCGGGACGACGCTGTCGCGCATCGACATCAGGCTGATAATTAGTTCCGTGGCACCTGCGGCGGCGATGAGGTGGCCGGTCATGCTCTTGGTGCTGGAGACGGGGACTTTGTAGGCGACGTCGGGTGTGAGTGCTTCTTTGATGGCGAGCGATTCGACTTTGTCGTTCACTTGCGTGCTCGTGCCGTGGGCGTTGATGTAGTCGATGTCCGTCGCGTTCTTTTGGGCGTCGCGAAGGGCCATCTTCATGCAGGTGATGGCGCCGCGGCCTTCGGGGTGAGTATCCGTGATGCGGAAGGCGTCGGCGGTGGTGCCGTAGCCGAGGATTTCGCCGTGGATTGGAGCACCGCGCTTTTTGGCGCGTTCGTAGTCTTCGAGGACGACGACGGCCGCACCTTCGCCGAGGATGAAGCCGTCGCGATTGAGATCGAACGGGCGCGATGCTTTTTGCGGCTGAGCGTTGTTTTCGGAGAGGGCGGTGAGCAGGTTGAAGCCCGTGACACCGAAGGGGTGGATCATGCTGTGGGCGCCGCCCGAGAGCATGACGTCGGCTTCGCCGCGGCGGATGATTTCCGTGGCTTCCCCGACGGCTTGGCTGCTGGCTGCACACGCGGTGAGGCAGTTGAAGTTCGGGCCTTCTGCGCCGAAATGCGTGGCCATGTAGGCGGCTGGCATGTTCGGTTCTTGTTCGAGCTCGAGTTGGGGGTCGAGTCGCTTGAGGCCTTCTTGGATGAAGGCGGCCAGGTCGAGCTCGCCATTCTTGAGGGCGGCGACCATCATGTGGCTGAAGTTGTAGAAGTCTTGTTGGCCTTCGCCGGCGCCGAGGTAGACGCCGAATTTATCGGGGTCAACGGTGCCGAGGACACCGGAATCGTTCACGGCCTGGCGAGCGGCGCCGATCGCGAATTTCGTGTGGCGGCCGCGCTTCTCCCACAGCTTTGGGTCTTCGCCGACATCGGCGAGAGACCAGTTCTTCACTTCCGCGCTGATGCGCGTGGGGAAGTTGCTGGCGTCGAAGATGGTGGTGAAGTCGACACCGGACTTGCCTTCTTTGAGGTTCGCCCAGAGCTGCGGCACCGTTGTGCCGAGCGGCGTAACAACACCCATGCCGGTTACTACAACGCGTCGTCTCATAGTTCACCTCGAAAGGCGGGATTATTAACCACGGAGGCGCGGAGGACACGGAGAATGACAATTCAGTGAACAGGATCTACAGGATTCACTGGTTAAGAATTCAAAATGAATTACTTCCTGTGGATCCTGTAAATCCTGTCCAAATAATTCTTCTCCGTGCTCTCCGTGCCTCCGCGATTTTATTTGACTGAAACTGTTTTTACAAAATTCGGATAGTCTTCGACCTTGATGCGGGATCCATCGGCGTGGACGCCGATGTCGAATACTCCGACGAACTGGAGCCAGGCGCGCAGGTGTTCGGGGTTGAACAGGACGCGGCCTTTGGTGTGTTCGGTGGTTTCGGGATCGAAGCGGGCGAAGAAGATATCGGCTTGGGAAAATGGGCGGCCGTCGATGTCGCCTTTGACTTCGACGGAGGCGCCGAAATCTTTCGCCTGTTGGATTGTGGCTTTGTAGCGGATGACATCGCCGGGACGGGCTTCACCTTCGATGCCGCAGTGGGCGAACTTGGCAAGTACCACGAGTTCGCTGAACTTGTAGATCTCGCTAACCAATAAGCCGCCGCACTGGGCCATGCCCTCGGCCACCAGGCTGTTGGGCATGATCGGGTAATACGGCAAATGCTCGAGCAAGTGGTCCTCGCTGAGCGAGACGCACTTCACCGCGGTGGCGTGCGAGCCGCTGACGAATTCACTGAAGCGGTCGAGCCAGAACCAGCGCATGGGGAATATCCGATTGCGGTTTGCGGGTCGGGGATTGCGGATTCAGATTGACCGATCCGTCCTTCGATCAATCCGCAGTCCGAAATCGCACATCCGGAATCGACTATGCGGCGAGCTTGTGCTCGACGAAGTTGCACATGTCTTGCACGGTGAGCTGCTTGCCGAGGTTTTGGACGCTCGGGTCGGCGGCAAACTTCGAGAGATCGGCGAACGGCATACGCTCTTTGAGCTTGGCGAGGCCGACGGCGTTGACCTTTCCCTCTTCGACGTAATCGGTGTTCGTCAGAATATCTTCGGGGAAGAGCTCGCCGCGTTCGATCTTGATGCCGAAGGCTTTTTCGAGGCGGAATACGATATCGAGGAAGTCGATCGATTCGGCGCCGAGATCGCCCTGCAGGGTGGCTTGGGGGGTGACTTCATCCTCATCGACTCCGAGCGCATCGACGAGCGCCTCTTGCACCTTGGAGAAGATTTCTGATTTCGACGATACCGATGACATCGCTGTATATTCCTCCGAATAAGTTATCGCTCTCCGCGGGGATTAGCCCGCGGCAGCCGCCAACGCCGTGGGCAGAAGGATCTTCTGAGCACGGCGGAAATGTTGAATTATTCTTTCGTCGATGTCACGCAGTGCGGGGTCGCGATCGACCAGGTTGTAGCGCTGCAGAACGATTCGCCCACTCAGGGTGGGACGGTCGCCGATCCGGCCATCCACTTTGAACGTGGCCAAGCGGTCGTCCTTTTTTAACATCGACACGGTGACCTCCAGCGTTTGGCCGGGTGCCACGAAGTCGGCGTACTTTATGTTCTTGGCTTCCTTTAACGAGATTACGCTGTGGGCAAAGTTTTCGCTGAATCGCAGTAGCCAGGCCCCCGCTTGCGTGGCGGCTTCTAGCATAAACACGCCCGGCAGGACGGGGAACTCCGGGAAGTGGTCCCCCAAGTATTCCTCTGCGAGCGTGACGTTTTTGACGGCCGACAGCTCGGAATCCGGCGTAAACGAACGGATTTTATCGAGCAACCAAAAACGCATGGCTTACCGTGGCTAAAAAATCGCCCCGAGGAGGTCAGTTCGAGCGGCAGGATAAGCCGATCGCTACTCCCGGCACAGCCGAAACACGCAGATTGCGGGTCAGGCGATTTGGGGGAGATGGCGAACTACGGATTATAGCCGGCAATGTGAGAAGCTTCAACGGTCGTTTCTGTCGTACGGTGTAGGGAAAAGCTGCGGGAATGGCAAGGCGGAAGGGCAGTGGGGAATCGAACTATGCTGGCTTCGGCGCACGTTTCCGGCCGCGGGGTCGGAAGCGGTCGCGGATTTTGGCGACGCATTCGGCGAGCGCATCGACTTCTGCAGCAGTGTTGTAGAGGTAGAAGCTGGCTCGCGTGCTGGCGGGAATGCCGAGACGATCGTGCAGGGGCCACGCACAGTGGTGGCCGGCGCGGACGGCGATGCCTTCTTCGTCGAGCAGTTGTGCGATGTCGTGGGGGTGCGGCTCGGGGAGCGTGAAACTCACGAGGCCGGCGCGACGATCGGGTGGCGGGCCGAGGATGCGCAGGCCGTCGACTTCCAGCAAGCGCTCGTAGGCGTAGCGGCAGAGTTCGTGTTCGTGCTGCTGAATTTTTTCCAGGCCGATAAGGTTGAGGTAGTCGATCGCAGCGCCGAGGGCGATCGCCGGTGCAATCGGCGGCGTGCCGGCTTCGAATTTTGCCGGCAGCTCGGCGGGTGTGAAGCGGTCGGGCCACACGCGGTTGATCATGCTACCGCCGCCGAGGAAGGCGGGCATGGCATCCAGCAATTCCTCGCGGCCGTAAAGTACACCAATGCCGGTGGGGCCGAGCATTTTGTGGCCGCTGAAGGCGAGGAAATCGGCGCCGAGTTCGCGGACGTTCGTGGGGACGTGCGGGACGCTTTGGGCAGCATCGACGAGGACGACTGCGCCAGCGGCGTGCGCCCGGCGAGCAATTTCGCGCACTGGGTTGATTGTGCCAAGCACGTTCGAAACCGACGCAACGGCAACGAGCTTGGTGCGTTTGGTGAGTAGTGAGTCGAGCGCGTCGAGCACGAGCTCGCCGTCATCGGTAATTGGAATGTGCTTCAGGATGGCGCCGCTACGCTCGGTGAGCTGCTGCCAAGGCACGAGGTTCGAGTGGTGCTCCATCGTGGTGACGAGGATTTCGTCACCAGCTTTGATGTTCGCATCGCCCCAACTGCGGGCGACGAGATTGATGCCAGCCGTGGAGCCCGACGTGAACACGATTTCCAGCGACTTCTCGGCGCCAATAAACGCGCGGACCTTTTCCCGAGCCGCTTCGTATTGTTCGGTGCTGCGTTCGCTGAGTGTGTGGATACCGCGGTGGACGTTGGCGTAGTCGTGCTCGTATACGCGACGGAGGACGTCGATCACTTGCCGCGGGCGCTGTGTGCTAGCGGCGTTATCGAGAAAGACGAGCGGGTGATCGCCGTGGACGAGTTGCTCGAGGATGGGGAAGTCTTCACGCAGCGAGGCAGGGAGCAGCTTCGATGAATCGATGCCTGCCACAGAGGACATAAAGATCACGGAGGAGGGATTGGTCATTGCAAATTTGGCATTCGGAATTGGCCACATCGAAGAAGGTATATTTTTCGCCTAACTTCTCTGTGGCCTCTGTGGCTAAACATTTCTTGCGATTGGCGAGTGGACTGCGGACTGCAGCACCTTCCAAGAGAGTAGGCAACACTTCTGGCGGTTCGGGGTGAGCCGAGGGCCGTACAGTTCGAGCATATCGTTGGCGGAGAATTGCTTGGCTTCTTCGACCGTTTTGCCTTGCAGTTTCTCCAGGAGCATCGAAGCCGAGGCCTGGCTGATGACGCAACCTTGGCCGGTGAAATAGGCGTCCCGGATTTTGCCGTCGGGGCCGAGTTCTAGCTCGATGCGGATGACGTCGCCGCAGAGCGGATTGTTGTCTTCGTGCGCATGCGTGGCGGTCGGCAGATTCCCGCGATGGAACGGGTCCTCGTAATGGTCGAGGATGTGTTCTTGGTAGAGTTCTTCTTCGTCGAGGGGCATGGCGTTTGGTGTGGCGAAATGGTTGTTGCGCTTAGGGTAGTCTACGTTCGCACGGGGACAGGGACAACGGTAGCGACGGATGGCGAAATCGCGCGAAGTCTGCGCGGATCACGCATTTTCGGCTGAGCGTCCGCCGATTGCTAACGCTGCGGCGAGCGCGATTGCAGCGGTCTCGACACGGAGAATCGACTGCCCGAGCGACACTTGTTGCCAACCAGCCGTGAGGGCGCAGGTAACTTCGGCATCGGTGAAGCCGCCTTCGGGGCCGATGGCAATGAGCGTAGGAAGAGGCGTTTTGATATCGAGAGTTGCTAAGGACGGTGCGTGCGGGTGGGCGATGAGACGGCGGCATCCCGGCGACCGTATGTCGCCGGCCATTGGACTTTTGAGGAATGAATCGAGTGACTGAGGCTCAGCAATTTGCATCAAGCGATTGCGCCCGCATTGCTTGGCGGCTTCGATCACCGCACGGGCGAGGCGCTCGATGGCGGACGTTGTTGGTTGTGCTACGCCACGCTCGGTGACTAATGGCACGAGTGAGCTGACGCCGAGCTCGGTGAGTTTTTCGACGAGCCATTTTTGGCGATCGCCTTTGGGGAGCGCGATGCCGATCGCGAGCGGAAAGGTAAGTTCGCGGTTGATCTCACGTCGCTCGGTGACTCGCAGCGTGGCTTCGGAACGGCGAGTTGTTTCCACGACCGCGGTGAACTCGGCGCCGGAATTGTCAAACAGCGTCGCCGTCGTTCCGACCGCGGCTCGCATTACGTGCAGCAGATGATGAGCCTCGGGCCCATCCAACTTAGCGTGATCGCCGGTGATGGGTTCGGATACGAAGAATCGCTCGGACATGAGAAGAAGAGGCTAGTGACTGGGGACTAGAGTCGGAGGGCTGCTAGCGGTGGTGGCAATGCAGTCGACGTTAATCAGCCGCTGCTTCGCTTGATTTTGTGGTGCTTCAAGTCCTGTGTACGAAAGGGTCGACGATCACGAAAGCGCCAGACTCTCGACGCAATTCGAACAATCCTTTGCCCGGATGCCGTGTTATGCCAGACAAACAATCGTTGCCGTTGGAACACTGGGGCTTGGAGCGATGGCCGTTTCGCGGATCTGTCGGCGAAAACCAATTCTATCCGACAGCTGGTCACGACGAAGCGCTGGCGCGAATTGAATATCTGGTGGAAAGCCGCCGACGGCTGGGTGTGCTGGTGGGAGAAGCCGGGATTGGAAAGTCGCTCATCCTTCGGGTGGCGGCGAAGCGATTGACTCGCAGCGGCGCGGTAGCAGTGGTTGTCGACGCGCTCGGGGCATCGGTGCGGGAGGTTCTGTGGAATCTCGCGTGCGGGCTCAAGACTTCTCCGCGCGAGGATGCGGATGTTGCCTGGCTTTGGCGGCAGATTGCGGACCGCGTGGCTGAAAACCGCATGCAGCAAGTGCCCACCGTGCTGTTGGTGGATGACGCGGGACAAGCAGGCCCAGATCTTGTAACGCAATTTGCTCGACTTGTGCGGTTGGATACCTCGCCCTCGGCGCGGTGGACGATTGTGCTGGCGGCCGAAGCGGCACAAGCGGCGCGCTGGAATGATACGCTGCGGAGCGCCGTTGATTTGCGGATCGAGGTCGCTCCCTGGACGTTGAACGATACGATTGGCTTCGTGCAGACGTCACTCGTGGATGCCGGCCGATTCGAGCCAGTGTTTGATGAAGGCGGACTTCGGAAGCTGCACGACTTAGCGTGTGGAATCCCGCAGGATGTGGCTCGGCTCGCGGATTACTCGCTGCTCGCGGCTGCGGGAATGAACGTCGCTTCAATCGATGCGACGGCCGTGGAAGGGGCGTACGAAGAGATCGCGTGGCCGGCGGCGGAAGCGGCTTACTAGCGCGGTTGCGAGCGCTTACTGAACCGAATTCGTCAGGTCGCGAAGGTCGTTAACTTTCTCGCGCAGGATTTCGACCTGTTTCTCGAGCGCTTCGCGATCGATTCGCACGCGCTCCAGAATTTTAGCGCTCGATGACTGAATGGTCTCGGCTGATTTGCGGACGTCATCGAGATTGCTGGTTCGTTTTTCAATGTCCAGGATCGCCTTATCGATCACATCGAAATCGACTTTTTCGGCTGCCGACCGACGCTCGGCCCGGAAGCATAATGCGCGGGCGGCGATGATGCCGGCCTTGAGAAAGACATCGGTAGATATGTCTTCGACGTCCCAGACGATGACAAAATCGCTGCCATAGCGCGAGAACGGTTCGAGGTTGGCTGGAGCCGTTTTTTTCGAGAACACAAAGACGCCCCAATCGGCGCCGCGGTTTTTGCGGGCGGTTTCGATTTCTTCGCGGGCGTTGGCGAGCGAGTAGCTTTCCTTCTCTTTCGCTTCGACAACGATCTTCGAGCCGGGAGCGGCGCTATCCGGACCAAGCTCGATAACACAGTCGCCGACTCGTGAATTCTTTATTAGTCCGGTGAGGCTGCCGGTGGGCGTCGCCACATCGCCCGCGTGCTGAGCTTGGCGAACGAGGAAGTCGCAAACAGCGTCCTCAAACGCGATTCCGTGACGGGTGCTGCGATCGGCCTCTTCGCGTTGCGTGACGATCTTGGCGAGGGAGACTTTTACCTCTTCTTGGAATTGCTGGTTTTTCTTTTCCGAGGTGGCCAAGAGTTCACAAAGTTCCCGCTTGAGTCGCGACAGGCATGAATCTTCGCTATTTAGCGAAAACTCGTCCGTGATTGTACGCTGGGCTCGATCGACATTTTTTACGAGTCGACTGAGCGCAGAATTCTCGTCATTCAGCGAGAACTCCTTGATTACGGTGTCGATCTTCGTTTGCAACGCCTTGCCGACGTCGCCGTGGTTGACGGTTAGCTCGCTCAGAAGCCGGGCGAGAGCGCCGTCCTTGTTGTCGAGCGAAAACTCATTGAGCAAATGGTCTCGCTGGCGTGTGAGTTGATCGTCGACATTTTTGCGGAGCGTCGTGAGTAAGCCATCGGATTGCTGCGGGTCGAGGATCTTCATGAGGGCGCTTTCGCGACCTACATGAGTCACGAGCGTGCGCGCGAAGAGCGAATTCTCACCGTCGACAAAGCCCCTAAGAAGTTGCGAGAGTTCGCCGTCCTGGGCGAGCAAACGTTGAACACGGTCTGTAAATCGACCGTCTTTGGGGTCGAAGTACTCCTTGAGTTTGATTTCGATTCGATCTTGTACGGTGTGCGTGTACTGGTCGAACGTTTTCTGTACGCTCGCAACGAGGCGGTCGTTTTCGCGGCGGATCGTATCAGCACCGACTTGGCCGCCGACGTGCCGTAGGGCGAGGATGCCAATCTTCATGGCCTCGATGGCGTATTGATTACGCGGTTCGCCTTCCGGGTATTCGGCGAGCGCGCGGATTATCTCCGGATCTTCGAGGAAGAGTTCTAGCTGGATCGGCAGATCGGCATCGAATGACTCGTGGCGGTCGGTATTTTTGGTCGAGAGGCGGTCGACGGTGGCGGACATTCGGGTTTCCTTTCCGAAATGGGCGCGATGCTGTACAGGTGTCAATATGGCCGTTGCCCGGGCGGCGGGCAAGCGTTTCGCAGAAAAGACGGCTAAGTGGCGTCGTCTGCGATTTGGCGTTGCCATTCGTCCCACGAAAGGCGGACTTGCTGAATGCGGCGCGGAGCATTCTCGATGGTTTGATGGCGACGGCGGCAGCGGACGAGGGACACTTCGTCTTCGAGAGCGGCCAGCCAATCGGGCAGGTCGAGGCCGGCCCCAGCTGGGTCTTGCGCGAGGCTGGCGATTTCCTGTTCCAAAGCGGCGATCGGGGCCCGGTCATCGGTATCGGCGGCGGCTACGGCCGGGCCAACGAGGGCTCGCACGCGGTCGATTGCTAGCGGCCGCGTGAAACGCTCACCGAGCCGCTCGGCGACACTCGGTAGCCGAACTCCGTACTGATTGCAAAGTTCCTCGAAGCGATTGAGATTAGCGATCGCGGTTTCGGCCGTTCGATCGGCCAGGGCTTGCTGCCACATCTCCGCGGCCGTGGGGCGGTTGTGCCGTACGAGGATTTCATGCGCCATGACGACTGGCCGCAAATTCCAGGCGACGCGATCGTAGCTGGCACGTAAGCGTATGAAATCGATCAGCGTGTAGAGAAGCTCGCCGTGGTCGGAGTGCGTTGTGGTGGTATTGTAGTCGCGATACTCGCGATAATTCTCGACGACCGCCTCGAGCGCGAGCGAGAGCCATTTGGCAGCCTCCTCACGCGGGATTGCCTTGCCGAGTTCCATGATTAGACGGATCTCGGATTCATCATCGGCGTGCTCGAGGTTCGAAAGCCAGACGCCCGTGTGTTGGTGGAGAATGGCTCGAAGATTCCCGAGGTTCAAAAACTTCTGCGTGAATAGGTCGCGGCCGTAGCGATCTACGAATGCGACGAAGCCCTGCCACTCGGTATCGTTGGAGAGGCGTTCGACGACGCTCAAACGAAGCGTACGACTGTGGGCCAGCCAACGATTGAGCTGTGTTTCCGTGAGGTCCTGCAACGCTTCGACGAGCATTGAGTCCGAAGGACGTGTGACCAGAAATTGCGAACTGGTTTTCGCGGCGCGCTCGTCGTCCCAATTGTCGGCGGATTCGACGAGGGCTCGAACGATCGCCTGGTAGCCGCCGGTGAAGAGGCGGTCGTATTCTGTGACGGCGCCAGGACCGACGGGGTGATCGGCTTCCATCGATTGGGCGACATCTAAGAGCTGGCACGTTTCGCGGATGAGACCGATGCGGGGCAGCCAACTTAGCAAGTCATCAAGCAATTGCCCCAGCGTGCGGGCGCGAACGATGCGGCGCGGCTTACCGCCCTTCGAGAGCGGCACGTACAGCAATTCCTGCTCGGAGAGCCACTTTACGAATTTCGCCCAGTGCCGTGTAACCGCCGCGGGATCGCCAGCCAACACGCCGTGAAGCACGCCGACCGAGGCGCCATCGTCGACGTGACAATGCTGGTCGGAGGCATCGTCGCTGCGCGCGGAGGTCGCGAGAATTAACCGGCCGGCACCGACCGTTTCGACGCACGTCGCGATGATGTGTTCGAGCAGCGAATCCTTGACCATCCGTTGGCGGTCGAATTCGACCATAGATTCATGCGAGCCGCGGGGCTGCGGAATGCGGTATTGGTGGACGGCTTCCGCAAGCTCAAGCAATTTTTCATGGCGCGACATGGCCTGTTCGCACCAGTTTTCGAGTAGATCATGACGTTCTGCGTCCTCGGCGCCCATTTTCCAGGCGATCGCCGTTTGGCGCCAGAGCCGGGCAATGGTGGAAAGAAACTCGAGGCGCTGGCCGAGTCGCTGGGCTTCTTCTTCGAGCTCGATCTCGGTGCCATCGGTGTATTCGTCGATGATGTCGGCATCGAGTCCATCGTCGGTGCTGTCTCGATAGACCATGTCCTCGTAGGCAGCGCCGTAGATTTGTTCGGGTTCATCGTCTTGCCAAGAATCGGTGCCCTCAGCGGGCTCCTCTTCCGAATCTTGATCGATCTCACCTGCCAACTCTTCGTCGATTTCGTCTTCGTCGTCATCTTCGTCGTCGAGGTCGAGGTCGGAAACGCTCATCAGCTCGAATTCGGGAACCTGCCAATAGATATCGGCGCTAGCTTCGAGATGTTGCAAAAACTTGGCAACGAGGGGCCATTGGTCCTCGCCGGTGGCGTCTTCGTAGTTTTCAACGGTGCGCAGCCAGCGGAGCACGAGCGGATGAAACGACGCGTCGCCATCTTCGAGCGGCGTGTACTCGACCTGGCTGACCCATTGCAGCATGAGGGCCATGGAGGCGATTCGATCGCCGCGCTCGAGCAAGGCTTCGACGACGAGCTGAAACGCCTTCGGCGAATCGAATTGATCGACGAACATGCTCCAGAACTTCACGTCGCCGGCTGCGGCTCCGGCCTTGTGCCAGGCCGAGAGGGCACCGGCGACGAGGTTGGTCGAAATCTCGATTTCTTTGCCGACCACGCGTTTAACGCCGCCGACACCGCTCGTGGCGTACTTATCCCACCACGCGGCGAGTCTGCCCAACGCGGCGCTAAATTCGGCTTCGCGCTTGGCATCATCGAGCGCGGCGGCCTCGGTCCAAGCACGTGCGCAAAGATCCAGTATCTGTTCGACGAGATCGACCAGGTCATCTACGCGGAAATCGTGGACGGTGTTTTCGAGCGCCGGGAAGAGGCTGAAGTTGCCGCCAAAGCCGATGATGTTCCACGGATCGACCAGTGCGCCGCATTCGATGCCGCCTTCGAGCAGCTTTTCAATTTCTGGAAGCGTGCGAGCGACGGAATCTAATTGATGGGCATCGATCGCTTGATGGCCGGCGGAAAGCAGGCAATAGATTCGGCAGAGCATGCGGGCTGAGGCGATTCGGACGCCGTTCGCTTCGGCGAGTGCGGCATCCGGGTAGCCCATGCGCGCGTAGAGTTGCGCCAGATGCACATGCTGCATTTGCACCGCGCGGCGGCGAGCAAGCTCATGATTGAGATGTTGCCGCGCGCCGCCGAAGGGCTGTCGCGTGCGTTGCGATTCGGCTCGCAAGCGCTCACCGAGGGCACCGGACGAATGATTCAGCAGATTCTCATAATACTGATCCCGATAGGCAGCGATGTGCGGCAGCAGGGTCGAAAGTGTGGTATCGGAATTGTGGCAGCCTGGGCCGTTGCCGGTGGTGCCGGAGGCCATGAGGATCGTGCCGGCCAGCACGGCGGCTGCCTCGAACATCAGGTCGTCGCGCGTAATCTGCGTGCCGGTTTCATGCCCGGCCTTGCCGTTGGCGGCTCCATTGATGCGGGAGAGCAGTGCATCCAGCGTCATTTGCTGAAGCACAAACCGACGGTAGTGGCCACGGTTATCAATATGGTTCAGATCCCACTGACCGAAATGATGATTGGGACGTTTGCTTGCGGGATGATCGAAGTCGTACGCGCGAGGGTCGAGCGCAAGCTCTTCGACTAGCTGTGGATCGAACCAGGCTTGCTGACGAATTTCTGGGTCGGTCTCATTCAGTATCGCGAGCGCGCGTTCGATCAGCTCACGATAGATGCCAGGCGCGACGCCGACATCCTTGATGTACAGCGGGATCGGCCGCACGCGCTCGTGGATGTAAGGCTCCATTTGGCGTTCGGATTCGAGCACTGCGACCGGGCGATAGCCGATGTAGTCGTTCAACGTTTCGAGACTGCGGTCGACGATTCGCTTGGTGTCACCCCAGGAAGGGCCTTGCGACAAGATCGACTCGATCGCGCGGCCGAGGAACAAGGGCCGCCAAAGTTCGCGATCTGACTGATGCCAGAGCAAGTCGCGATGAAATGCGCGGTATGCTGGCAAGAGATGTTCGCGGAGAATCGTCACCACCGCGCGGGCCTGGGTAACGTCCCGATAAGTGGACGAGTTCGCCGATAAGTCGTCCATACGGCAGTTCAGCCAACTGCAAAGAATACTGAACGGCAGTTGGTCGTTGTCGCCGCGTTGTTCGATCGATTCGAACAGCGCGTTGACTGTGCGCAGGAACTTGGGGTCGGACGCACCGCTCGAAAAGTTGAGGTAGCCGACGGCTTCCTCCAACAGCGCAAGCTCTTTTTCCGTAGGTTTCGGGATAGGCGTGATCATCGCGGAAGTCGGCTTAAAACAGAGATCAGCCAGTTGGCGGCGGGATGAGCTGGACTCCCGCGACGGAGAGTCCGCAGCGGATGTGTTTCAAAGAACGGCCGCTAAGCCTGCGGTTGCACAACATCGCCGCGCCTCACCATTGCAGAGAGTGAAGTGCCATTTTCACTCATACCGATTGGCCCAATGCGGGAACCACGTGCTATTTTGCACGAAATAATTCCGCTGTGTAATGTAAAGGATGGGGAAGTTACCGGTCCATGGGGTGCAAAGGGGCCAGCTTTCGCGCCGGCGAGCACGCGGCCACGATGAGCGGCCGCCTCAATTGTGCCGCTGGCACTCCTTAGGAATACAATTTAGCCGCTACCCTTGACAGGCGGTTCGCCGAAACCGCCGTCGACTACCCTTGAACGCAGGAACCGCCGCAATGAGACGAGCTTACAATTCCAAGTTTGGGCCGTGGCCGTTGCGGCTGATAGAGACCTTGGGAGCAATCGCATTCGCGTTGGCCATGGTCGGCGGGATCGCGAAAGCGGCAACACGACTCGTCCCGCAAGATGAGCTGAAGCGCGTCGGATTGACGCGGGCGTGGTTCGGCCAGGTGCAGTTGGATCGTGCGCGGCACCGCCTGGATCGCGCCATGCTTCAAGGCGACCGGTTAACCGTTTTGACCTCCGCGGGAGTGGTGCAGGATTTTAACGCTCTGACAGGCGCTGTTTATTGGACTGCGCCAATTGGGAATGACACGTATCCAAGTTTGGGCCCGGCTTGCAATGACAAATATGTCGCGGTCATGAACGGATCGACGCTATACATTTTGGATCGCACCGACGGGCGGCCCGTCAACATTCGCCGCACTGGCAGCGCCCCCGGCTCTGGACCGGTGCTCTCTGAAAAATATGTGTTCGTGCCGCAAGTGAACGGGCGGATCGAAGGGTACTCCATCACGGACAATAAAAAGCTGACGCCTTGGTATTACCAATCGAGTGGCCGCACGATGGTTACTCCTTTGGCCACGCCGCAAAGCGTTGTCTGGACGACGGAAACGGGCAACCTTTATGTGGGAAACAGCGAAGAGCCAGGGATGCGATTTCGGATGGAGACAAAGAGCGAAATTCTAGCGCCGCCGTCGTATCGCAAACCGCTGATCTTCGTTGCCTCAGCGGCGGGCGAAGTCTTCGCTCTGCAAGAAATGACGGGGGTGCGGCAATGGAAGTACGCGACGGGCTTTCCGGTGAGCCGATCGGTGGCCGCGGTCGGCGACCGGGCTTTCGTGACGTCCGAAGAACCAGCCATGCACTGCATCGACATCAAGACCGGCGCCGCGCTGTGGCAGGCGCCCCATGTGATGCAGTTCGCCGCGGCCAGCAAGACCCGTGTTTATGGCGTTGACGATTTGGGGGGACTGGTCGTGCTGGACGCTGAAAAAGGCTCGATTGTGGGCCGGATCGCCACAGACCACCCAATTCATTCGTTGGTCAATGATCAGACAGATCGCGTGTACTTAATCTCCCGAGATGGCATGGTGGAATGCTTGCGTGAAACCGATTCCAAGGAGCCGCTGTATCACAATCCGAAGGAAACAGAGAAAGACAAGAAGGCAGATAAAGATAAAAAGGCCGACGCGACGCCGCCCGCCCCTCCCAAGGCGGCCGCGGAGAAACCAAAGAGTGTGAAGTCTGACAAGGACGCCGCCGAGCAGGGGGACGACAAACCGGTCGAGAAAAAGCCGGATCAGCCGGCTGGCAATTTTGGCGTGAAGGATGCCGAAAATCCGTTCGGGAATTAGCGATCCGGTGAGCTTTTTGGCGAGCGGTTGCGCTAGTCATCGCGGCAATCCGTCTTGATTCGAGACGGCGGGCAGGACTATGCTTCGCCGCCATGCGCAAGCAAACGTCGCCAGGAAGTTCGGAAGAAAAACCTACTGTGGAGCCTGCGCGCGAATCTCCATTGTCGCTCAATCGTTTGCGCGAAGCTTTCGCCGCGATGATGGGGCGGCAGGACGTCTCGAACGCAGCCGATTCAACGAAGCAGGCTGATCCCTCGGATCTTAACAGCGGACTGCCTCTTTCGTCGCGGGATGCGCCCTGCGAAATCAATCCGCGATCAGTCGTTGAATCGATGTTATTTGTCGGGCGACCGGACAACGGCTCGATAAGTTCTCGCGAGCTTGCCGCGGCGATGCGCGGCGTAAGCCCGGGCGAAATCGATACTGCGGTAGCAGAGTTGAATGCCACCTATCAAGCCGACGGAACGCCTTACTGGATCGAACAGAGCGGGGGCGGCTATCAACTCGTATTGCGTCCAGAATTTGAACGGGTGCGCGACAAGTTTTATGGCCGAATCAAGGAAGTGCGGCTGTCGCCTTCGGCACTCGAAGTTCTCTCGATATTGGCCTACAACCAGCCGGCAACGGTGGAGCAATTGAACGAGCTGCGCGGCCAGGCGTGCGGTGCCGCGCTAGCGACCCTAGTGCGACGGCAGCTCGCTCGAATTGATCGATCAGCATCTGCCGGCGACCCGCCACGGTACTCGACGACAGAACGATTCCTGTCACTATTCGGGTTGGAGTCGCTGGCCGAGCTGCCGCGAAGCGAAGAGCTGGATCGACTTTAACCGCGGCGATTTATGCGGCGGGTCGCTGCAAAGCGTCTGCAGCATACGGTTTACGTCGCCCGAGACGGTCGCGACCTCCAGGTTCACCATGGCGTTGCCGAATATCGGCCGCGGCGATTACGATATTGGTGGCTGACGAATCGGCACCGGGTGTATCCGGGGCATCTGTTTGTAAGACGCATTCAACGACAGTCGGCCGTGAGCGAACACGCATTCATTCATGTTCGCTCATTCAGCAACGAGTTGTATCTCAAGGTACGACAACTGGGGTGAATCGCGGCCGTGGCCGCTCGATCGTCGTTGCTTCCTTTTGCCTTTGGCATCTACATGGCTCGCCGACTAGGTCGTGAACAAATAAAAGCGCGGTTTCGCGCGGCGAGTCCCGGAATCATGCCTTCGCTGTTGGCGTGCGACTTTGGGCATCTCGAGCCGGAGGTGCATGCGGTTGAGGTGACCGGTGTTCCCGGACTGCACCTCGACGTAATGGATGGCCAGTTTGTGCCGAACATAAGTATCGGCGTGCCGATCGTGGAGGCGGTCCGCCGCATCACGGATTTGCCGCTGGATGTGCATCTGATGATTTCGGACCCTGCGAAGTACATCGAAGCGTTTCGCAAGGCGGGCGCGGATTCGATGACGATCCACATCGAAGCGGTTCCCGATCCGCGGCCCGTGTTAGACAAGATCCGCTCGCTGGGTGCGCTCGCTGGGCTGGCGATCAATCCGCCGACGCCGCTTTCTGCGATCGAAGCCTGCCTGCCGCATTGCGATCTGATTCTCGTGATGAGCGTGATGCCGGGCTTTGGCGGACAAAAGTTCGAAGACATCGCCCTCGATAAGCTGCGGGAGCTCAGCAATCGGTCGGATGTAGATGCGCTTTTGGAAGTGGATGGCGGGGTCGGTTTGGAAACGGTTGGACCTTGTGCGGAAGCAGGCGCAGAACTGTTCGTGGCGGGGACGGCGATCTTCAAAACGGGCGACTATCCGGCCACGATCGAACAGCTGCGGTCGAATGCGCAATCCATGACTGGCGCGCACTGAAACCGCGAGGGGATATAATTACACAAATCTATGGTCCAGTTACTTTTGATTCGTCCCGGAATAACGGAATACGATCAGCAGGGTCGAGTGCAGGGAACGCTCAACATTCCACTTTGCGAAGACGGCCGACAGGAAGTGGAAGCGATGGTGGAAGAGCTGCGTGGGCAGCGGATCGCCGCCATTTACTCGAGCCCGTCCCAATCGGCGGAGCAAACGGCCGAAAGCTTGGGCCAAGCGCTCGATTTGAAAGTGAAGACGATCGAAAACTTCGAGAACCTCGACCACGGCTTGTGGCAGGGCATGCTCGTCTCCGACGTTAAAGCCAAACAACCCAAAGTCTACCGGCAATGGCAGGAGCAGCCGGAAAATGTCTGTCCGCCGCAAGGCGAAACACTGGTAGCAGCCAGGCAGCGGGTAACGGCCTCTATCACAAAGCTGCTGAAGAAGCATAAGTCGGATGCTCTTTTCGCGGTGATAGTTCCCGAACCGCTCGCCAGCGTCGTTCGCAACGTGGTGCGTCACGATGCCTGGGGCGATTTATGGCAAAGAGCGAGCGAAACGCCACACTGGCAGGTCATCGACGTGCCTGAAGCCGCCGCGGCGAAGTGATTTTGGCTGCGCGAGGCGTTTCGGCGGCCCATTCTCGATGTAGAGTCCATTTCTGGCTCGTGCTATGATCGAGTCGGCGTGAGCGAGCAGCATTCTGGCTCACCGCCGCGTTCAGTATGGCGACCAGCGAAACCGAAACCACTGGAAAGGCGAAAATGACGCGTGAGAAGCGCGGCGTGCCTGGTGGGCTATGGATTCGCTGCGAAGACTGCGGCGAAACCATCTTTCGCAAGGAAGCGGAAGCGTTGATGAGTGTCTGCCCGCAGTGCGGGTACCACATGTACCTCAGCGCCCCCGACCGTGTGAAATGGATGCTCGACGAGGGCACCTTCGAAGAGTGGGACGCCGATCTTTCTCCGATGGACCCGCTCGGGTTTCGTGACAAGAAGTCGTACGCGGATCGCCTCAAATCCGAACAGGCTCGAACCGGAATGCGCGACGCGGCGCTCACGGGGACGGGAATGATTCGAGCCCGCCGCGTGGCTTTCGGCGTGACAGATTCGGCGTTCATCATGGGCAGCATGGGCTCGGTCGTCGGCGAACGGCTGACGCGACTTGTAGAACGTGCGACGCAAGAAAACTTGGCGCTAATTATTATCAGCGGCTCCGGCGGCGGCGCGCGGATGCATGAGGGGATCTTGTCGCTCATGCAGATGGCCAAGGTCAGCGCAGCACTGGCCCGCTACGGCCAAGCCGGCGGCCTATTTATTTCCGTGCTTACGAATCCCACCATGGGCGGAGTCGCGGCGAGTTTCGCGTCGCTCGGCGATCTCGTGTTCGCTGAACCGAAAGCTCTTATCGGATTCGCCGGTCCACGAACGATCAAAGCTACGATTCGTGTCGAACTGCCCGAAGGGTTTCAAACCAGCGAGTTTCTGCTGGAACACGGATACATCGACCGTATCGTTCGGCGGAGCGATCTGAAGAGTGAAATTGCACGGGCAATCGACTATTGCGGCAAATAAGTGCCAGATCGCTCGGGTGCACCGCTTTCGGCGACTACGCATTTCGTTGGCCGCGTGCCGCCCTCATCGTATATTGGATTAGGGCTTTTTGCTGAAATTCACCTCCTCCGTGGCTTCGCCAAGTGGGCATCGGGCAATTCTTCAAGTCGATCGTAGAGGGCGGCAAAGTCGATGTCGGCAGCCGGTATGAGATTCTGCGCGAAGCGGTCTCAGGCACGATGTCGAATTTTCACATGGCCCGGGATCGCAAAACGGGTGACATCGTTGGGCTGAAGGTGCTCGATAAGGCCAAGACCGACGCGCTCGAAGGCCGCTTCAAAGGCCTGAAGAAGCCGACCGAGGGCGAGATCGCCACGTCGTTCAATCACCCGCGAATCGTCAAGACATTTTCGCACGGTATCACGACGAACAACGAGCAGTTCCTCGTGATGGAATTCTTGGACGGGCCGGGCCTGAATTCCCTGCTTATCGGCCGCAGCAAATTGCTCGATGGCAATCGGCTGACACTAGCGCGGCAGGCGGCCGAGGCGATCGAGGCGGTCCACGCGGCCGGGTATATCCATCGCGATATTTGCCCGCGAAACTTTGTCTGCTCGAAGGATGCGTCGTCGCTAACGCTTATCGATTTCGGCCTCACTTTGCCTGCTACGAAGGAATTCATGCAACCGGGCAATCGTACCGGAACCCCGAACTACATGTCGCCGGAAGTGGTAAGGCGAAGGCAAACAGACCCGCGGCTCGATATTTTTTCATTCGGTGTTTCGGTCTACGAGCTCTTTGCATTCGATCTGCCGTGGCAGCGGGGCGACACGGGCCAGGCCGCCATGACGCACGGCATGAGCTCGCCGCCGCCGTTGCGGAAGTACTACCCGAAGATCAACCCGACGCTCGAAGCGGCAATTCACAAGTGCATGGAAGCGGAGCCCGAGAAGCGGTTTCCCAGCATCTCGCAGTTTCTCAAAGCGATTTCTCGGCTGCGGCACGAGGATGCGCCCGCCGCCAGCTGATGCCATTGGCAGCACCTTCGGCCCTTTCTAGCGGTCGCGGGGCGCGAAATCTGCCTTCAAAACAGGGTAACCGTTAAATTCGCTACCCTTTTCCGAGCTTGACGCCTGGGGAAAGCCGATATTATGATGGCGTCGTATTGTTGACTTAGTTGACCAAGTTATGTAAGATTGTCTCCAATGTCGGCTATCCCTAACCGCTTGAATTACCAGGCTGAAAGCCCAAGAACCCCGGCTAAGCCCGTCAGCAAACTAAAATTGGTTATGGTTGAAAGTACTGTTGAGAAGCCCCAGCGGGCATCTAGCGGCCTGCCAAAGCCTGCTGCGGGCTTTCGGCGACTGGAAAACACTCCCCAGCTGATGGAGGAGTTGAAAGAGGCCAGCAGCCGCCTGGAAAAGGCGAGCCCCGAGGAAATCATCGCCTGGGGGGTTGAGCGATACGCGCCGTACCTGACGATGGCCACCGCGTTCGGGCCCGAGGGTTGCGTCATTCTGGCCATGCTCGCCAAGATTGCTCCCGAAACTTATGTGTTTAATCTGGATACTGGGTACCAATTCCAGGAGACGCTGGACCTGCGAGACCGAATCGCGGACAAATATGGAATCGAGGTCGACTTGTTGGCGCCCGATCTGTCGGTGAGCGAATATGAAGCGCTCAACGGCGGACCGCTGTATCGCACGAATCCGAATCAGTGCTGTGCGGATCGCAAGATCAAAACGTTGCAGCGAGCTTCGGAAGTGATGCACGCCTGGATGAGCGGAATTCGCCGCGACCAAAGCGCGGATCGCGCGCAAGCCGCGGTGGTCGGTTGGGATAAAAAGTTCGGCCTGGTGAAAATTAGCCCCCTGGCGAATTGGACGAAGAAAGACGTTTGGAAGCGGATCACGGACGAAGGCGTCCCGTACAATCCGCTGCACGATCAAGGATACCCGAGTATTGGCTGCTGGCCCTGTACACGGGCCGTGGCAGCCGGCGAAACCGACGAGCGCGCCGGGCGCTGGAGCGGTATGAAGAAGACCGAGTGCGGCCTGCATTCCGTAAACGAGCAGGACGGCAGCGGCATTTGATGGTTGAGAGTTTAGGGTTTACAGTTGAGAGTTCGCGGCAAGGCGCACACTCGACCCCGAACACTCGGCCCTAAACTTTCATGAAACTATCCGCCAAAACCGAGTACGCCTGCCTCGCCATGTTGCAAATGGCGCAGCAGTACTCGAACGGCGAGCCGCTGCAAATTCGCCGTATCGCGGAAGAGCAGGGGATTCCCTCGCGGTTTCTGGTTCAGATTCTTTTGCAGCTCAAAGGCGCTTCGCTGGTTGCGAGCACGCGCGGGGCCGCGGGCGGTTATCGGTTGGCTCGGCCGCCGAAAGACATTTCTGTCGCAGAGGTCGTCGACGTCATGGAAGGCGACGTGCGACCCGGGACAAACGCAGGGAAGCGGACACCGCTAGTTGCCGCTTTACTGGGGCTATGTCGCGAGATCGGCGATGCTCAGCGCGATCGGCTGGAAGACACCTCGCTGGCCGATTTGGCCGAGCGTGCCACTCGGCGAGAGCCGATGTGGTACATCTAAGGGTAGCCAACGGCCGCTCGCCCCTCAAACCGCCAGATTCTACTTGGCGGTGCAGGATTTCATTAGTTTTTCGAGTCCGTTGTGACTCAGACTCCGCGAAATTAGACTGGTACAGGTCTTATACCGGAGGCACGGAGCGCTCGAAGCAGCCAGATGTAGGATGAAGAGAGCGGGACCAAGTCTGGTTCCGCAATCGTGTCCGGCACCTTTGCTGCTCAGCGTATTTCGTGCCTTCTTCGTTTTGCCTGGCCAATCTCTTCTTGAGTCGAGCGTGCGGTGACTGAGCGAGAAGTTGTCATCACCGGAATGGGAATCGTCTCGCCGATCGGCATCGGATGCGATGCCGTGTGGAAGTCGATTACTTCACGGCGGAGCGGCGTGCGCATGCAGCCAGAGCTGGCGGATGCCGGCTGGATTGCGCCGTTCGGCGGCGACATCTCCGACTTCGATCCGAAAGAACTGATTCAGCCGCGGAAAAGTATCAAGTTGATGTCTCGCGATATTCAACTGGCCTCGGCAGCGGCCGAGCTCGCGTGGCAGGAAGCCGGACTCGGCGAGGCGACGCTCGATCCCGAACGCTTCGGCGTCGTCGGCGCGGCTGGGCTAATGTATTGCGATCTGGAGGAGCTGCGACTTCCATTCGTGGAATGGCTGAAGCAGGAAGACTTCGATATTCGGCGCTGGTCACGACAGGCGATGGGCGAGCTCTACCCGCTGTGGATGCTGAAATATCTTCCGAACATGCCCGCTTGCCACATCGGAATTCGCTACGACGCGCGAGGGCCGAACAACACAATTGCGGAACGGGATGTATCTTCCGTTCTCGCGCTCGGCGAAGCGGCGAGTGTCATTCGACGCGGACATGCGGACGTGATGATCGCTGGCGGCACCGGCGTACAAATCAATTTATCGGAGCTGGTATGGCATCGCGGAGCGCGCATGGCATGCAATGGCAAGCCCGATCCCGCGCAGATTTGTCGGCCGTTCGACGCCGAGCGGAGCGGCATGGTCTGCGGCGAAGGGTCTGCTCAAATCGTGCTTGAAAGCCGCGAGTTTGCCGAGCGGAGAGGAGCGCGACCGATTGCACGAGTCGAGGCGGTCGCTAGCCGATCGGAGGCGACCCACTCGCTGCAGCCGACGGGTAACGCAATTCGCCGGGCGATTCGAGCTGCGATCGATCTGGCCGGCATCGAGGCGGACGAGATCGGGCACGTCAACGCGCACGGCTTGAGCACTCGCGAAGACGACCCGATTGAAGCCCGCGCAGTTCGCGAGACGCTTGGCGATGTGCCGGTGACCGCGCTCAAGAGTTATTTCGGCAATCTTGGCCAGGGCAGTGGCATGGTCGAATTGGCGATCAGCATCATCGCGCAACAAAAGGGAGTGGTGCCGCCGACGCTGAACTATGAGACACCCGATCCGGAATGCCCAGTCAACGTCGCTACAGAGCTGTTGCGTACTGAGAAAAGCGCGTTTCTAAAACTCAGTCACAACTCGACAGGGCAGGCCGCGGCGGTGGTCATCACCGCTCCGTAAAAATATTTCACCGACGGCGCATCGCCCGGTCGATGTCGCGTTTTGAATCGCGCTCTTTCATTGATTCGCGCTTGTCGTGCTTCTGCTTTCCCTTGCAGATGCCGAGGAGCACCTTGGCACGGCCCTCTTTGAAATACATTTTCAGCGGCACCAGCGTGAGGCCTTTTTCGAACGCCTGGTCGGCGAATTTCTTCATCTCGCGCCGATGCATGAGCAGCTTGCGGCGGCGTTTGGGCTCGTGGTTCAGCGCGTGCGAGTAGGTGTACTCGGCGATATTCGCGCCGATGAGCCAAATCTCGTTCTTATCGACGCGGCCGTAGGCTTCATCCAGAGAAAGCTGGCCGGCGCGGAGGCTCTTCACTTCGCTGCCGACGAGCATGATGCCGCATTCGAGCGTATCGAGCACGTGGTACTCGTGCCGCGCCTTGCGGTTATCCGAGATAACGCGCTCGTTCTTGTCATCGGCCGCGGCCTTGCCGCCCTTCTTACTCTTGCCTGCCTTTTTCGTTGGTTTTGCCTGTTTCGCCACAGGTTCAGCATACACGGCAAGCGGCGAAACTTCGAGGCGCGAGAACGGCTTCATACTGCGTAGGTGGAACGCAGGCTGAAATTCTAGAAGAGCTACGGCGACTATTGGATGTCTTTTTCCGAGAGCGGGGGAGCGCTGCGGAAGTTAGAGATCGGCGTTGCTGATGATCTAGTGTCCGAATGATCCCCGGGATCAACGCACTTGCGGCCGTTTGGCGTCATCAACTGAACATAGACGATGTAGTCGATGTCATCGCGAAGATAAGAACTGTGGCCATCGCAAAATGCGACATTGGCGCCACTGCCGTGGCTGCTGCCAGGGCGAGCGAAGCGCGGCTTACTCGGATCGAACGTGCCGAGCTTGTCGATATTCCCACTGATGCGCTCTTGCTGGTAAATCGTTGCACCAGTGTCGCTGTCGGGGCCTGGCGTCGGGGCGGTTCCGGTATCAGGAACGACCCAAACAAACCCCAGCTGTTGCTCACTGGGAAAACTGTCGAACGTGCTCAATCCTTCGCTACCTGCCATCCACGAAAAGAGCGGCTTGTTGGAGGAATCGGTGTACGATTTGTGAATGTTTTCCGCCAGCATGAGCGTCGTGCCGGCACCGTCCTTGATGTTGCTAATTCGTGTTAAGGGACGGCTCGCTACTGGGATGGCCGGAAGTTGTCGATCGTAACTGGCGTAATCGAAGAATACGCCATTGTCGGCTGTATCCCCTTGGTTAGGATGCCAAAGGAAAGAACCCGCGGTACTACGATCCCACCCGCCGCTGTTCGCGCTGTAGGAGAGTCCTGGCAGATTCACTTGCGAATTGACATCCGTATCCGACGGACAGATGAAAACAGCCATCTGTGGAATCGGAGTAGACAACACCCCGGCCGGCGGCGTAACGATTGCATCCCAAATGTCGCCGCGTTCGAGCTTCGGCAGCAGCATGGCAGCCCAGCTCAAACCGGCAACGTTCGTTGGCGTGGCAGTCGATGCCAGTTGAGTCGTATGCACTGCCAAGCGGGCGGGACTCAGAGATGTGTCGTAGAACACGTCGGCATAGTTGGTGCTATTGGCGACGGTGTTCTGCTGCTTAACGAATTGCGAGAGAGCCGGCGGTTGGCCCTTAGAAGAATCGTACGAAACGACCGCCAGCGCGATGTTCTTCAAATTGTTCAGGCATTGGGTTTGGCGAGCCCGCTCGCGGACCGAGTGAACGGCCGGCAAGAGCAGTGCCACGAGCATGCCGATGATCGTGATCACCACGAGCAATTCGACAAGCGTAAAGCCGAGCCGACGACGAGCGTTGATGGCCATGGTAGGTCTCCGAGATCTCTGTTCACTGGCGCGAGAGCGGCCGTCCGGAACCGGACCAAGGTAATTATCGCCGAAAGGTCGAAAAATTGCCAGCGTTCTAGACTAGTCGCGTTAAATCGGGGTGATTATTGCAAGTCTGTCGCCAGACGCCGGTGGTGGCCATTCGATTTGGATAATGGCGTCCCCCTGCTAGCCGAAGCTCAGCGTGACCGCGGCGGCAAGGGGAATCAAACAGGCGATGGCCCGAATCACGACGTGCTGCCAGCCGCGGATTCGCAGCAGGCCGTCGAAAAGCGGTCCGCCGGCCGCAGCCAACGACACGAAAAGGAGCAGGGCACTGGTAGCACTTAGATCGGCAAAAAAATGACCCAGGATGATGAAGCTGCCAAGCGAAAACGTGATGATACCCGCAGCGGCGGGAAAACCCGAGCTTGGAGGAGCAGCGCCGAAAGTTTGGTGAGATTCGGCGCGTGCCGCGCGACTTCGTCGGCCTGCGATCGAGGATGCCAATGCCGTCCCTGCCACGGCGGCCGCCAGCGCCCCGCAAGCCTGGCCGTAAACCAAAACGCCCGAGATCGTCAGCGCGGCGGCGGTGCCCACTGCGTCGATCAGAAGCAACCATACTCGCGTCCTTGCAGTGTGGGCCATTTCACTGTGAGCAAGAATGAACCAAGTGGCGCCAAACAACGACGCGAGTAGGACGATACACGCCAGCTTTTGCCCGGCAGACCATTCGCCATTGAGCCGCACGTTGCCGCACAGTAAACGCAATGGCGCGGCAAGCACGAGCATTGCGGCCAGCGAGAGGCCGATCCAGCGGTGAGCAGGCTCGGCAAGCAGCAAGCACACACCGAGCGCGAGCAGCAAGATGATTGGCAGCCAGTCTGCCGCATGCTGCGGGCGAGAAATCGCAGCGATCGCACCGGCCATGCCGGTTTGATTTTTCAACGCGATGTATCCCGCAATAAATCCCAATGCGGTGCCGAGCGGCCAGAAAACGCGCGGCCCCGCATGCATTTGCGCCGCTACGATCGTAATCGCTGCGGCAACGACAAACGGCACGACCCCAGCGCAAAGAAACGTGTGGAGAAACATGCGCAATACACGACCGGGGACAACCGAATGATGTTGGAAGACTTAGCGAACTGCGCCGGCAGGTGTACCTCAACCACTACCGCACCGGCGCTGTGCCCGGCTGCTGCAGCGAGCCCTCGAAGCTCACCGTAATGCCGACAGCGTCACCCACTAAATTATCCTTCAGTAACTCATTCATGCCGAAATCTGTTCGCTTCAGTTCGATTTGGCAGAGGAAACCGCTGCGTTGATCTTTGTACGGGCCGGGACCGCTGCCCAACATGCGGAGCGGTATGCTGACCGATTTCGTGACGCCATGAATGGTGAGGTTTCCAGTGAGCTGGTAGATCATGCCATCCTGCGTGTTCGATGGCGTGCAGCGAGTCGACTCGAAGGTAATCGTTGGGTATTGCTGCACGTCAAAGAAATCGGGACTTCGCAGATGCTTGTCGCGCTCTTGATTGTTCGTGTCCAAACTGTTGGCATCGATCAAAAAGCTGAAGCTGTTGTTGGCAGGGTTGTCTTTGTCGAGCTTGTAGGTGCCAGTCGCCTTGCGGAAGAAACCGTACGTGTAGCTAAAGCCCGAATGCGCTACGCTAAATACGACCGAGGTGTGCATTGGGTCGACCGTGTAGTAATCCACGGCCGCCGCGTGCTGGGCGGTCATCAAAGCGAAAACGCTCGACCAGATGGCGGCGCGGCGGATGGAGGTGCTCATAAGTGTTTGTCCTTTCATTCGAAGTGCCGTGAACGACGACGCCAATGCCTAACAACGTACACGATGGAAGCTTTTTAGGGCGACGCCAGTACGAGTGCAGCCGCCCGGCTCGCAGTTCGGCCAGCGGGGGGTTATGATGGAACTGGTCGAGATTATGCCAGAACCGCCTCAGGAGTCGACAAAAAAATGTCTGAACACTTGCTACCCATCGGAGCGAGGTGGGGCATTCTTGCGGCGTTAGGCCAAGGCGGAAACGATAACGGCGGCCTGTGGTACCTCGTTTACATCGGGGCGTTCGGCCTCGTTTTGATCGCGGCATTCGTGTTGGTCCTCGTGATGTTCAGCTACGGAAAGCTGTGGCTGCAAGCGGTGATGTCCAACGCGCATGTGAGCCTCATGAGCCTGGTGGGCATGAGCTTGCGGCAAGTGCACGCTCGCACGATCGTCGAAGCGAAGATCATGGCGATGCAAGCAGCGGTTGGGAACGACCCGCACACGGGCATCACGACGCGGCGACTCGAAGCGCACTACTTGGCGGGCGGCAACGTACCGCGCGTCATCCACGCGCTGATCGCCGCGCACCGGGCCGATATTGATTTGGACTTCGATCGGGCGGCGGCGATCGATCTTGCCGGTCGTGACGTGCTCGATGCCGTTCGCACGAGCGTCTACCCGAAAGTGATCGATTGTCCCGATCCCGAAAAATCGGGCCGCACCACGTTGAGCGCGGTGGCCAAGAACGGCGTGGAGCTGCTCGTGCGTGCACGTGTTACGGTGCGTACGAATCTGTCGCAGCTTATTGGCGGAGCCACTGAAGAAACAATTATCGCCCGTGTCGGAGAGGGAATCATTACTTCCATCGGAGCGTCAACCGATCACTTGGAAGTGATGGAAAACCCGGATCGGATCTCAAAAGCGGTGCTCCAGCGCGGCTTGGATGCCCACACGGCGTTCGAGATCGTGTCGATCGATATCGCCGACATCGATATCGGCGAGAACATTGGTGCTCGTTTGCAAGCCGATCAGGCAGAAGCCGATACCCGCAAGGCTCAAGCACTTGCAGAGCAACGGCGGGCCAACGCAATCGCCCGCGAACAGGAGATGAAGGCCGAAGTGGCGCTTAATCGCTCGCTGGTCTTTCTGGCAGAGGCGGAAGTGCCGCGAGCCATGGCCGATGCGTTCCGCAAGGGAACGCTCGAGACGCTCCGCAACGGGACGCCCTAAGGCAATCGTTGCCGCTTAGATTTGCGTTTCTAACGCCGACTTAAAGGCGTTTTGAACCGCTTGTTCGGTTTCTTTGTTCAACTCGGTGACGAGAATCCATCGGCCGTCCTGGTAGACCAGGTCATAATTGTGAACCTCTTCATCCTTTAGAGGAGGCAGCACTTGCTCGCTGACGTGCGTTCCCGACCCGGCCGTCTTTGAGTTGTCGCTCGAGCCTTTGGCAACGTTTGAATCAAAGGCCTCGTTGCCTTTCTGTTCTTTGTCTGGCAGCAACCGGTCATTCTTGCTGCCCTTTTCGCGAGTTGCCTCGTCTGGCGTTTCAGTCTGCACTTTGACCGAATACCGCGACTGACTTTTGACCGTGATGGTCGCTTTGTACGGGTCATCTGCGGTCTTCGGCGGATGAAGCTCGCTACTCACTTTGTTAGTTCCCGTCAGCGTGGTGCGGCCATTCGGATTATTAACCACTAACCCGACCGGCGTTTCTTCCATCCGCCGGCGGAACGTTTCCATGATGATTTCGAAGCTTTCCTCCGGCTTGGGTTTGGCGTGCTTCTTTGCAGCTGCCGCCGAAGCAGCACTCTGATGAGTGCAGGAGGCAACCGCCCCCAACAGGCATACCAGAACACCACAAAACGCGGATCGAACGCCGAGCGATGTCATTTCGATTCAACCTTGCGATAGTGCTTGAATTCGACTTGCGTGAACAGGTTAGCAGTCAGGCGATCTTGTGGCCTGACAGCAACCGCTAAAGTATACGTTACTAACCGAACGGATTATCTTCTGCTTTGGTCGCGGGAGCTGCAGGCGGATTCGCGGCCGGCGGAGTCGCCGGAGTTGCAGCCGGAGCCGATTGTGGCGGAATCTTAGGCGCCGCAGCAGCTGGCTTTTCTGGCTCCGGAGCCGACTTCTGCGAGTCATCTTCGAACGGGTTTCCAGCCGGAGTACCCGGCGGCGTTACCACAGCCGGCGGTGCGCTAGGTGGCGTGTTCGTTTTCGCCTGCGCTTCGGGCTGTTCGGGCTCTTCCGCCACGGTTTGAGGTCCGCCCGGACGAAGCAGTTCTTCCAGCGGAACAATGCGACGCTCACGAAGCACCGCTTCATCCTGCGGCTTGAACGTTTGCGGACGGGACGGCGGTAGAGCCTGCGGCGGCGTCGGTAGCTGCGGCCGAGCTTGAGGTGGCTGAGGCAGCGGTTGTGACGGCAAAGCCTGTGGCGGAACGCCGGCCGCCGGCGTCTCAGTTGCACCCAGGGTTTGCTCCGAGGTCTGGATCGCCGCTTCTCGGCGAGCGCGACAGCGGAAATGTTCGAGCATCAGGCGATCGCAACCTTGAACACGTTCCAACGCCGCGCCAATGGCTTGGCCCTGCGGCGACTGCGCCTCTAGCGTAGCGCCGGTAAGCATGTCTCCCTGCGCCTCCGCGAGGCGTCCTTCACGAAGCAAGCTGAAGGCCCGGAAGTAATAGGCGCGCGGATCTTGCGAATTCCATTGGATCGCTTCGGAGAGCAGCCCATCGGCTTCGGTCGCGCAGCCATCAAAATATGCATTGACGCCACGCTCGTACAGTTTTGCCGCCTCAGGCTCTTGTGCCTGAGCGCCGCCAAACACAGAGAAACAAGCTGCCGTGAAACAGAATGCTCGAAGGTAGTTCATCATGTTGGTCATTCGTGGCTGTTCGACCGTTCGCTTTAGCCAGCTTTGCGCGCGGGCTCGGCTTGCGTCACTGAACGTTTGCGAAGTTGGTCGATCTTGGTCTTCATATCGTCGTATTGGTCGAACTCCATGCGATTGAGCGAATCGCGGGTGAGACTGAGCCCTTCGGCCTTCTCCCAGGCTTCGACCGCGTTGCGCATTTCATTGGCTTTATAATGGGCGACCGCTTTGTGGTAGTACTTCGAAGCGGTCGGGTTATCAGTGACCGAGAGCTCGAGCGCGTCGATCGCCTGCTTATATTTGCCCTGGGCAGTTAGCACGACCGCCAATGTATCCAGAATATCAGAATTCGGACCCATAATGTCCTCTGCCTCTTGAACCAATTTGAGAGGATCATCTCCGGCGGTCGTGGCGCCGCTGAGAGCTAATAGGAAGCTAAGGTTATTCAGCACTACCGCGCGACGCAGACCCGTTAAATCATTACGGCTCAATAACTTGTGATATGTACTGGCCGCGTCATCGTACTTTTTCTCCAGGTCATATAAGTCGCCTTGCACGATGAGCAACGGAATCGAATCCGGATTTTCTCGCAGCGCGGCAGTGAGCCATTCCTGGATTTGCCCGTCGTATTTATCGCCGACCTTATCTCGGCGTTCACGGGCCACCGCCAGCGCCACGGCCAAAACTTCCTGCACCGTACCTGGCGTGTAGATTTCCTTCAGCTTCGCAAAGCAGAGCTCCGGATCACGGTGCTCGCCTAGAAATCGAGCCAACTCGAGATTTGCCGCCGGGTTCTTGGCCGCGAGGTCTCGGTAAATCTTCTCGGCCGTATCGAGATCGCCAAGCTCGATCAGCAATCCTGCATACGCAGCGAACTGTTGCGCCAGAGCGGGGTCGAGCTCTTTGCCCTCGGGCATTTTTGGGATTCGCTTGACCAAGTCATTGCGAACTTGATCTTGCTTGCCTTTCTTCGCTGCCAAACGAACCGTCAACTCGAATGTCGTCGAATTATTTGGCGCAAGTTCTCGGAGCTTGTTGATCAAATCCACCGCCTTGTCCAACGACCGTGAATCGCCTTTGGCCAAGAGACGGCGAACGTAAGCTTGCCTAGGTTCGACCGCGGTCTTGTATCGGCCGATCGTTTTTTCCATTTGCGACGTGTATTTCTGCCAATTGCCGACTGCGTAATACAGTTCGCCAAGTTGAATCGAAGCCTGCTCGTTCAGCGGTTGAACCTTGTCGACCTCTTCCAACAAGCGGATTCCCTTGAGACGGGATTCCGGTTCCGGCCGTGGCGCCAGAATTTCCGCCATTGAGAGCTTGTCTTCGATCAACATGTTGCCCTCCTGAGAATTGGAACGCAACAATTTTTCAGCTTTCACCAGATTCTGATACTCGTTCGTCATGGAAAGCAATTTTGCGGCCATACGCCGTGCCCACAGCAGATTGGTGTCATTTACTGCAAGCTTCTTGTCGGCGCCGGCTTTTAGGATTTGATTGATGAGCGGCGTCGCCTTTTCGCGTTTATCCGGCCGCTGGTACAGCGGACCTAGATAGAACGCCGCTAACTGCTGCGCGCGGCCGATATCCGACGGATCGATTTCGTACAACTCGCGATACATCGTTTCCGCATCGAACCAGCGATGCAAAACTTCATAGCTGCGAGCCAAGAAGACCGTGAGGTTGTCGCCGCTCAGCGCCAGCTGGGCATCGCGCATCGTCTTCTGTGCCTGGTTCAGATCCTTCTGCATCGCGTAGTAGTTGATTAGAGCGAACCACGCGTCCGGGAATTCGGGCTGCAGCTCGGTCGCCCGCTGCATCGCCTTAATTGCTTTCGCCATTTTCTCGTCCCGTTGCTCCGGCTTCAGATCGGATGCCTGCGACGATCGCGCCAGCAACTGGCCGTACCAGTATTGATTCTGCGCACTTTTGGGATCGGACTCGGTCGCCGCCAATGCCTGCTTCAGCGCGGAATCCGTTTGATGCGTCTGAAACAGAATCTCGGAATACAACGGTCCCAACAGGGTTTGCCGCAGTCCTTCTGGAATACGGTCGAGCAGCTTGCCTGCGTCGGCAAATCGCCCGGAGGAAACCAGTAGCCGAATATGCTGGGCGACAGCCAACGGCGCGGGTCGACCGAGGTCCTCGGCCTTGTCGTAATACGACAACGCAAGCGCGCTGTTGTTCGCCATCAGTTCAATTTCAGCCAACAACGCCTGCAGCTCGAACCACTCGGGCCGCTGCTGCATGGCCTGCTTCACCATCTTGCGAATTTCGGGCAGCTGTTCAGGGCCTAGGCGTCCGCGCCGCATGAGCAGCAGCTGCCGACGCGCCTCGGCATACAGATAATTGCTGTCGTTCTTATCCTTAACGATTTGCAGAATCTTTTCCTGGGCTTCTTTCATCCCCGCGTCATCGCCAGCTTCCAAGGCAAGAGAAAACAGCGCCAAGCGAAGCGGCAATTCATTCGGCTGAGCGTCTGCCGACATAGCCAGGTTCTGGCGCGCTTCCTCGATCATGTTGAGATTGAGATAGACCCGCGCCATACCGCTCCAAAATTCGATCTTCTGCGGCGTTGTCCACTGGTCGCTTCCCGCGGAGAGCGCCGCCAGATCGCGCTTCAACGCTTCCCTATCGTCACTCTTCGACTGCTTGACGAGAATTTCCGCTTTATCCACGCGCAGCCCGGGCTGGTCCCCGAATAGGGCCACGACCTTATTCAAGCGATCCATCGCGACCGACGGACCTAACTTCGGATCGGCCATCGCG